>Ga0180007_10002525_pt1 | contig 21711 bp, 33 predicted proteins | sample MM_PC_MetaG_FD_121122 | JGI IMG/M metagenome (GOLD analysis project Ga0180007, IMG submission 121122) | Groundwater microbial communities from the Aspo Hard Rock Laboratory (HRL) deep subsurface site, Sweden - MM_PC_MetaG | ecosystem: Environmental > Aquatic > Deep subsurface > Groundwater... | reverse complement strand
GTACTTCCTGTAACCACCCAATCATATCTAGGATGTACAGTGATGTATATTAAGTTAATAAAATCCGGGTTTATGGCTCTAACATTATCAACATAGTTTATCCAAGCTGGTTCTGCATTGCCATCGGTTGCCACTTCTCTATATGCATGAATTTGAATAACTGTTGCATCATTTAAAGCTGCTGTTGCATAATCGATTGTTGCGTCAGCAGCGAAATCTTGGTAATGAAAGTGCACTAATCCTGGATGCCCCAATTCAAGAGTCGTGTTATACACGGTTCTATCCATAAGCTCTCTTGGGGATACGGTTGCAGTTGCATATGTTGGACTGTAAAGATGGCTTTGCCAGTTTGAATCTTCATCATTTCTTAGCCACCAATCTGCCAACTGTTGATCAGGATAGTTAAAGTATTTGGTTCCATCATACCCAGGAGTAAAATATACACCAAGATCTATAACACACTTCATTGTATTTCCGTACCAAGCTGGATTAACCGCGTGATATACATCGGTTTTACCTCCGTAGATAAACAATAAGGCATCATTAGCGTTTACCGCAGTATACGCCGTTCTATATGACGTTGCCTTACCAAGTAAAGATAACAATGATGGGTTTTCAAAAAATACGCCGTTGATTTCTTTTGAAGCCAATAATGAATTTCCTGGAGTCTCGTATTCCAATCTATCACCATCAATAATAAGAATGCCGGCGCCATTCATCGTTGCTACAATTTTGTCTTGATATGGATGGACGTATGTTTCAAGGTCCGTAACTGTGTATTGATCAAGAGTTTTGCCAATAGAAAATGGGTCTACATTCGATGAAACCATATATTGCGTTGGCCCATATACTTGCCAATTGTAATCTGGAAACATATAACCATAGGTAACTTTTATTGGTTCACCCAGGTATATGTGCAAAGCGGCCATATATTCTGTAAAGATGGCTGCCAATTCAGTTCTAAAGGTTGAATCAGAAAATGCCGCAGGATCTATTATATAGTTTGGATCACTAAAAATAATATTATCGTCTTCATCTCTAAGCAACCAGGCATTATTGTTTTCGACAAACTTATCAAATATGTCACCCTCAAATGTGCCACTTGGTTGTGCCATCCAATCTATATTAATATATTGCGAATCGTACCTAACAAGTATCCCGCCCTCAAATCCCTGATTTTCTACTGATTTTTTTAACCAATATGGTTGTTTAAAAGCGTTGTACTCGTTTGTAATGATAAGTCCGGCGGAGTTCCAATATTTTATGTTGGCTTCTCTCCAAGCCGCAGTTCTCCAAGCCATGTTGTACGACGTACTGTCGGCAGAAATATAATTTCTGTCCACATCATATATTGTTCTTAGATTAAAATCTTCAACATTACAAGCAATACCGCCTATAACTAGAATAGTGAGAACTACCCAAAACATACAAATTTTTTTTATCATGAAAATATTACTCTCCTAATGTCATTTCGCTAATTATGATTGGTAACTCACCAAGTATAATTTCTGCCTCTTGGTCTGGCGTAGTTCCAACACTAAAAGTTCCCGTCGTGCTATTTGTGATATCTATTCGTTGTGTTGGTATAAAGCCACTCGGTAACGTCATTATTCCCGAACCCCATCCAACATATATTTCCCCATCTGGTCGCGTTATTACAAAAACGGTATCGGATACCATAACGACACTTGTTACACCATTAAGCAATTCACCTAATAATATGTGTGCCCAATAACACCCTCTTGGTGCTTGAGTCTCTATAACAAACCACGGTATATACGCATTTCCCCAAGTTATCGTTCCACCAGGAATATATGGATAGTTTGATCCTAATCCAAACCACAGCGAAAATAAAATATCGTTAGATATGTTATCCAACTGCATTTGTATTGCTGTATTAAAAAGATCATTGTTTGTTATGATACTATCATATGCTTGGTTTGGTCCACCACATTCTAGTGATACCAAAGTTTTATTTGGAATTAAATCTTTAATGAACTCAAATCTATACTCATTGTCTGAGATTGGGCCATATAAGTGAAGATCAAATGCATCATACGTAGATTCATTTAAAACCCGATAATAAGATCTTATTGCTGCTCTTGTTGAACTACCCAAGTAATCAGTAATGGTTATTGTTTCTATGTTACCATAATTATCTGAATCATATATTGTGTATTCTTCTCCACTATCTAAATAAAGATCTACGGCGGTTATTTTATTAAAAACTGTAGAAGACCATCCACCAAGTATTAACTTGCATTCCGTATTGGCTGCTTGTATTCCAGCATAGGTTGTGTTTGTAAAGGTTATCAACTCTTCCATAGTTCCAGCCCAACCACCACTACCATGAGTTTCACTGGGCCATTCATTTACAATACTATAGTAGGTGTTTCTCATTGATGAACTTGGCATATCGTCAACACCATCAAAGTCATATCGTTCTACACAAACAGTAACAAATTCTTGCCACTTTGCCATATCAGTTGGAACTTGGTTTGCGGCGTCTTTAGTAGGATCAGTAATTGGTGCGCCCCAATCACAGTCCGTAACAAAAGTAAACACACATTCTATGCCTCGACTATTCATGCCATAAACATATGGGTCCATCCCAGTTTCCCAACTACTATAAACATCATCTGAAGTTTCCCTATCACCCCACACAATATTCATTCTGGCATATCCTGGACCAGCTTTGTCTACTGTTGTGTAATATGCAGAAATTTTTCCAGGAAACGCTAAGCCATATCTTGGATTGTTATCCACCACCAAATTACTAATATCATATGCATATGCATATGTTGTAGGCATTAACATCAATAATATACAATAAACCATGTAACGCAACATTTTTTTCATTTACCGACCCCTTTGTTTTTTATTATTATTTCCCCAAGCTTTACTACTAAATGATGCGGTATCGTTTCTTCAAGAATATCATACATTTGCAATGGGAACCAATCTAATTTTTTCTTTGTCTTCATTTCATCAGCGTAGTCTTTTATGGCGGTTTCTAATTTGCACATATTTCTCCTTATTTATTTTTACTATATCGACGTTGAATTGCCTCCCGCACGCTTCTATCAATCCACATTAAATCTTGTATGAATAATCGGAAAGAATTACCATTCACCCCCTCGTTGTCATCAACATCGTCGAGTTTTAATTTTTCAAAATCACTTTTATGATCTTTCAAAAAATCCTGTAGCTTTTTTATATTCTTGGTAATATTTGTGTATAAAGCGTCGTATTGCTTCTTATCTTGTTTCATATCACGTTCATTATATGCAACAAATTCTTGTAACATCTCAGTAAAATCAGTAGTTAATCCTGCAGAATATTTCATTCGTGCATATTCTTTTGATAGTCTAGTTGTTTCTTGTACTTTGTCTAAATCATCGTGTGTTGTGCTTGCGAAATCTTCTAGATCTTTTTCATTCATAGAATCATACATATCTTTTGCTGCACCATTTAAATCTGATGCGGCAATATATCCTCTTTTAGCGGCAAGAGCCATTCCTGCTGCTTTTTGTTGGGCTTCTGATTTTGCTGGCATTATAGTGCTTTCTTTAGTTTTTTGTACAAGACTAATGCCAATTGTAATGTATCTTCTGCTTTTTGAAAAATCTGTTTTGTATTCTTTTTAGGATTGTCTTCAGCATAAAAAGATGCATCAAGAAGCCCTCTTAAATGTTCTAATTTGTGTATTCCTGAAATTATTTCATCAATAGCCGATTCAACGTTAGCGGGATCATAGTTACTCTCATTAATAGCTACATTCATCCCTAATATTTGTTTTGTATTCATTATTTATTTTCTCTTTCTTTTTAGCTACGATATCGCCGATCCAAGAATATCTAGGTTTGGATATTTTATCTCAATCATACCGTTTGCTGGAGCAACAATCTTATTTGCTATTGGGGTTATCTCTATTTCACCACCATTTTTTATAAGTTGATTAGTTAGACGAATGTTATTATTTGGAGCAAGAACATCATTAGAATATCCATTTCCAATCTTGTTAACGAACTGGGTTTCAACAACGTTCACAACACCGGGAACACTTCTTAATATTTCGTGAACTTGACTTATATAAATAACATCGTTCATCTGCCAGTTTTCTATTGTAAAGTATTTTGTTAGAGCATCGATGCAGTTAACAAGAATACTTTTCTTGTTCTGTTCAGCACTAGCTTGGATTGTGAAGTAAATTCCAATATTAATAATCGTCCCATCAAAGATCTTAATAAAATCATTCAATAATCTATAGTTGTCGATATACGACATAACGTTTATCTTCAACTGACTATTACCTGTATTCTTTAACTTTCCAAATTCATCTCTAGCAAGAATGTAAACGTTTGTATTTAAATTCGATGGATCAGCTTTGGCATTAGATCTAAAAACAGAACCATATTTAGACGGCAATAAAGCAATGCGACTTATATAATCATCGGCTGTTACACACCTATCTTGGCTAGAGAAATGATGCTTTGCATATACCTTTATCTCATCTACTGTTTCAAAATCTTTTCCACCAATAGCGGGAATTGGATTTATAACCTCAACGCTTCCTACAACCTGTGCAAGAATAGAAGCCGGTACTGATCCTGGTACACTAGCAACCTTTTTTGACTCTACTATTGTTATTGTTCCCTGGGCCGCATTAGTTAATGGCCCGCCCCCTGTGCGATAGCGGCAGTGTAGATAAGTTCCAATTGATGGTATATACCCTAAGCTGGAGTTATTTAGCAGCGAGGCCACGGTTAACCCTGTCAGTCCATTTGCAGTGTATTGAGCATAACTATCGTAATCTTCTATACCCGCACCAAAGGTTAGTAGAATGTTTCCAACAGGATTATATTCTTTTGTAAATCTACGTTTGATATATTTCCAGTGACCTTCAGCTCCACCATCAACAGAAGAATCAACAAACACTCTTTCTTGTGGTAAAGAATCAACCTCATACCAAACGTTATATTGCCCAGAATCAGACCAATCTGTTTCTTTAGTTGGGGTAAATCGATCATCTTTTGTTATGATATCTCTAATTTCAGTTATGTCTTGATCAGAATTATCAATATACCATTTCATATATGGGGTAGCATTTGCTGTTGTAATTTCTAGAGAAGTACTTTTTGTTTCTCCTGCTATACCGGCAACCGTTTTCGTAATTTTGTATTCGATAATTTCGTTTGAACTATTATAGAGCGGAATAATAGTTCGGTTCTGAACACCAGTTATTGATGTGTCGGTATTGAAATCGATTTCATCTAACACTTCATATTTTTGGCCATTAGATGCACTAGCTTTGAAACCTTTTTCTAGGGTCAACAAATAATCTGGATTATAGCCATCTCCAAGTACTGGAATTTTTATCGACACATTTAATAATGTTATTGCGGGGGTTTTACCTCTAGGATTATAGCCTAAATTTTTGGCAAGCCTAATGACACTATCGCGATTTTGGGCTGTATCAAAAAACACTTCATTGAATTTAGTATCGACGTGGAAAGATAGAATATCGCCAATATAGGCATTTAATTCCAACAAAATCATACCAATAGATGATTCTGAGAAGTCGTTGTAGTTATCTGGATAATAGACCTTAATATAGTTTTTAAGATCTTCTTTCAAGGAATAGAAGTCTCTATTAAAGTAATTAAAATTTGTTTTTCGTATCATTATACTAATACTCCGCCCTCTATTTCAATCATGTCTTGAATTGTTGGATCATTCTTTAGATAAAAATTTATCTTTAGACTAATCTTATTATTTTCTATATCTTCGTCTCTATTACCAAATTCTACATTTTGAATAACTAGTTGAGGTATCCAAAACTTTGTTTTGTCTATGATTTCAGATTTGATATTCTCAAAAATACCATCCGTCTCAGGATCGAATAACATACCTCGTAGATTCGTTCCAAAATTTGGCATCATTGGTCTTTCACCAACATTAGTGAATAGTAACGTATATAGATTAGATTTGTATTTATCTAAAGAAGTTCTAGTCATTTTAAAAACACCATCATTTGTTGCATCACTAATCGGATTAACAATATTGAATGTTTTTTGTTTTGCTAATATTGAGTCTCTATTTTTAGCCATGATTCACCTTTAATATAAGTATCTATTGTGACTTGACATTTTTATTGAGTAATATTTTTTCCATATTAGAAATTCTTTGCTGAGCTTCGGAAAACCATGTTGGAATTGGAGGAGCATTTGGTGGATGCTTGTGTTCCATCATTTTTTGAATCATCCATGTTAAAAGCTCAACAAGACTTTCACCATAAACTATAGACTCAGCTTCTTCTTTACTATTTTTATTGGATGTACTCTCTAAAAGTATATCGTCGGCGTAGACTATAATAGATTCGTTTTCTTTATTGAGAGTTATAGATGTTGGCTTTTGATTCTCATTAGTTTTCAGAATATCTGTTGTGATGTAAACTGTTTTTCCATAATCAAGAATAATACCATTTTTTAAACGTCCAACAATAGCAATTGAGTCATTAGCAAGAAAGTCCATTAGAAGTCACTCGGATTTACAATGTTTAGATCTTTTGCCATTTCTTCAAGAGTTTGTTCGTCTGTTTCATTTTTAGACATTATTGGACCAACCCAATACCGACCTTTAATAAGCGTCCATGGATTTTGTAGAAATAGCAGAACATGCTCACCAACCTTTGGCAAACAAAAGAAGAACGGTGGCATCATGCAAACACACCACGGAAGTTGATTAATTTGCTTATTGTCTTCTATTCCAGGTATCTTTACGCGGATACGGCGTGAGTTCTTAGGGTCCTCAACATCAACTACAACAGCACTTAAAAATATTTTTGTTTCCGTTGCGGGCGGTTTAGATCTATTTGTTACACCCTGAAGCGCTCTTTTTATAGGATAACTAGAGTTAGCCGGTATTATTTGTCTCATTTTTCTCTCGGTTTTGTATATCTTCTATTATCTCTAACAGCTCTTCTTTAGTAAGAGAGTATTCTTTCAATAGAGGTTCCATTTTTGTCCATATATTTGTTAGTTTATCTGTCAATTCTCTAACTCTAATATTCAATTGGTTTAAATTTAGCTCGATTAAACTCATTTAAATAACCTTTCCTTGACCTGTCCCTGTGCCGGTTTGAGCTGTTGCTGATCCAGTTGTTGCGACAACGACTTGTGTAATAACGTCTGCCGCGAGTATGGCGTTGATTATTTCTTCTGTTATGATTTTCAACATTATTGCCGTGTCAGAATCAGCTCCGTTAAGTCTTACTTCTATATTAGATTCTGAATCGATTCTAGAAATAATCTTATTTGCAATTAGTTTTGCATTAAGAGGCAAGTGCTTCTCCTATTTTGTCTTTTGTTTTAGAAATAGCTTGTTGCTCTTTTTGAAGTTGAACGACCTTGTTTTCTATTTCTTTTCTATCAATATCAGAAAGAGTAAATTCATCGTCTTCACTTTGTTCATCCGCTTTAGTTGTTTTAGCATTTTTGATTAAATGATCAGATAAAAGCTTGCACACCTTTATAGCATTATCGGTAGATTTTGATGCTGAATCTAAAAATCCTGATAACGCCTTAGAGATGTTTTGTTCTATCAATTGTGATTCTATTGTTGATAATATATCTTGTGAGGTTGCTAACTCTAATGCATTACTGAGTGCTGAATATTCAGTCAATGCCATTTTTCTATCTTCTTTAATGTTGTTTAGAATGAAGTTAAGTAGTAATACAACACTATCTGTATCTAATTTTAAACTCATTTGGCGTCCTCCGTATACAATAAATATTTCTATTGCAGCGTTTTGGACGCTTCCACGAATAATGATTTTATTTTTTTGAGTGCCGCGGTTATCTCTTTAGCATTTAACCCTGTGAATTCTCTAGCAAAACAATAGAATTGTTTTTTATTAGCTATTTCTAATTTGGTGTAGTTTTTCAATAGATAGACAACAATTTCGCCAACCTTATACACGTTGACATTAAGATCTAGATTGGTTTCTAATTGTTTTTCAATGTAGTTTGCTGCATAAGTAAACATGAATCCATACGAATTGTGATCAATATCAAATTGATTCTCCTCAAACAAACCAAAAATCTTTTCACATCCATCAATTTTGTCAATCTCAGTGATCTTCAGTGAATTTGCATATGTCTTATTCTGTAAAACAATCATGTAGTTTTTTGCAACGGTTCCATAATACGAAAAAGCTTTGTTGCCAAGTTCTGGGTTGAATTTATCAAACTTGTACATAACATAACCTAGCACATCGTAAATCTGATCTTGAACTGGAATTTCTGAAATAGCTAGTGAATATGTAAACATAATGTTTTCAATTAAATGTTTGAGAGGTTCGTAAATGAACCTCTCGAAAACATCGTTTGCTTCTTTTGAATCTGGTTCAAGACTAAGATATTTCCGAACAGCTTCTTCTTGTTCTATTGTCCAATATTGATTTTTTTTAGGGGTGTCACTCATACTTGTCCTTGCGGGTTAATCTTCAAGCTGCCTCTCTTCAGCAAAGAAATATTCTTTCTTCGCATTCAATAACCATTTTTGCTTTTTTTCTTCAGATTGATTTTTTTGTATCTCAAACATACTATCATTTTCTACAAAGTGATAACGACATGCCTTTGGAATTCCACGAATAATTGCACCATTATAAATCATTCTCAAGATAAATTCATAATCACAGAAAATCTCAAAATTAGTTTTGAATTTTCCAAAATCTTTAAACACCTTTGGCTTGAAGTAACACCCATTAACAAAAACAAAATTCGTCTTAAGAAGTGTGTTGTAATCGTAGTATCCAAACTCCTCAAAAACTTGTGGAGCAAAGCAAGCTTCGTTAGATAATCCAACCAACATTGGCTTATCCATATTTTCGTCTTTATTGCCCTTAACCATAAATGCTATCGGAGCCAGAATATCGGCGTCTATAAAATCATCGGCATATTCGTTTATAATATTTTCTGCTCTAGGAGTCAATTGATCATCAAATTCCAAGAATGAAATATAGTCTGGGCTGAATTCTGAAGCGAAATCGATACCGGCATTCACTAACGCCGCGTATGAGGTATTCTCAGAGAAAACAAAATCGGGCTTCATTTCGCCGATTTCAGGTTGAATATTGACCCATTTTGCAATTTCTAGTGTAGTTGCAATAACGACTTTGGATTCTGTGACTGTAGAAAGTGCCCTGAACACCTTGTCGTCCTTCTTATGCAATGGGATGATATAGATTATAGTCTTACGCATTAGATGCCTCCTGCTTCTTCCTGGCGGTCTTCTTTATCGCTTCAAGCTCTTCTATTCTCTCTTCACGATATTCATTGTGGGCTCGAATTATAGAATCTTTTTCTACTTCCTTAGAATACAACATCGTTGCTGCTTCCATCGATTCCCAAACGCTATCCTTTACATCGTCCATCATGTAAGTTTCAATCATATTTCCAATAGCAATAGCCAATCTGAAAATGTCTCCATTTGGAGCCACCCAACAATTTTCTGGACTCATGTACTCTCTACCACCAACTCCATCCCAACCAGCGACAATACATTTACTCATGAAAGCTTCAATAGGAGCCGTTCCCCATGAGCTATATTCGTCAAAATGAATATAAAATGTAGAATCACGAAGAGTTTCTGCATATTCTTCTTTTCCAAGATTTCTTATTTCCTTAAACTGGATAAATCTTAGATGCGGAAATAGAGCATAAAATGTCTTGATAACATTATGAGCCTTTGTTCCACCATCTCTACTTGGAATAAATGCTGCGATGAACTTCTTGGTTGTATTTTTTTCGGGAGCGTGATAAACGTTTTTATCTATTTGACCAACAATGTTCTTACATTTAATATTCGGCATAATTGCGTTAATGTACTCTGTTTGAGTTTGCGAAACACTCATACAATCTGTGATTCCATAATTTTCCCAGAATACACCTGGCGGTAGAGCATTTAAAATATAGTACCAATTCTGACAGAAGATAATCTTCTTACATGGTACACCTTGTTCTGCTAAATTTTGCATGATGTTTGAAAAGCCTTCTGGAATGAAGAAGAAATCTTCTGCTCTAATGGCAAGCTTTTCATCACTGAGATATTTTATCGGAATATTTGCAATATTACCATCTTCATCAATATCATAATAATCTGCTAACCAATTTGGTTTAAATCCAGATTTGTTATGTATAATAACACCGTTAAATCCATTTTCGTTCATACACTTCACATGATCGTACGCAAGTTTTATGCCTCCCGATGGTTTTTCATGATCAGGCAAATAGAAAAAACATTTATAATCTACATTTTCTAAATTATCTATACATTCTTGCAATTGGTCTTGGGTGGCTTCTGACATGGGTCCTCCTACTTTTTTAATAGTTTTTTGATCTCTAAAATTTTATAGAGGTCATCGAAATTTCCATTGGCAGTATCGATTGAAGGACAGGAAATATGCTCGTTAAATTCATATGGAACTTTAATCGCTCTTGGTAACCCGTCAATTTTTTTATCTGCGACTGCTTCAAGAACTGTTGGACAATCATCAATATAAATATCAAAGTTTGCATCAATTTTTTCTTGGACTGATTTGAAGAAACAATAATACTGTAGCTTGCATCCAAATTTGGCAAGCCAATGTAGCGTCGAAGTAACTGAACGTTGATTCTGAACAGATGCAATAAGGACCCTGAATCCGTTTAATTCAGCGGTCCTAGTAAAGATATTCAGATCGTCAATTATTCTTGGATGCATTCTATTAGCTATAGCAAAGATCTCAAATGGTCTATCTTCATAGAGCCATTTTCGAACAGCCTCGTCATCCCCAGAGAAAGCATTGTTTAGACAATAGTAATCTACATCTTTTGATTCTTTGTATGTCTTGAACTTTTCTGGGTGATCGTTGGCCAAGTAATCATCGATCTGGGGTATAATGTTTCTTAGCACGCCATCTATGTCGATGGCAATTGTTTTTTGTTGCATTCAAACCTCTTCTATTGTTGAAATATATAACACATAATTACTAGATTGTAAATAAAAAAGACAAAGTGGTTGTAATTATTCACAATTCAACATTATTCATTTGTATCACTCTTCGCGTTATAAAGAATCTTTTTCACATTCAGTTTCTTATAGACAAAGTCTTCTCCTTCAATGAGAGGTAAAATTTTTGCAGGTTTGGTTTCCCATGCACTTGTATCAGTTTTGAACCAGGGGTGCCCTCCTTCACTTGAGAAGTTAAGACTATAGATGTGAATAAGACCATTAGCACAGTCTTTTCCAATCTTTCTGGCAACAGCCAAGAGAACCTGCTGGATAAGAGCTCTACGACGATTACACGGTTTTGGGTACTTGATGTAACAACGAACAATCGCAATCTTGGCGTCATAGAATTCCATTTCACCGTCTCCTTGTGTTTGACCCAAAGATAAGTAATCCAAAAAAGATGATCAGAAATAGTTCCATTTAATACTCCGTTGGGTGGTCCCACTCAATGTCATCCCAATATTTTTGCCAACCATACTCGTAGTATGACCGGTTATTTTTGAGACGCCCCATAAAGCGGTCAGGATACCTGGAGAAGGTTTCACGAGCATAACCCATTGATGCATCGTTATAACCTCGTGACCGCCATTCTTTTTCACGGATTGTACTCATTGTTTTTCCTCCTGTTACCAGTATTGTAGACCATTCAGTTTTGACGTACAACCATTACCGTGTTTAACCCCATCTTCGGTTATGGCCCGACGTAAAATTTGACCAAGACGATTACATCTGTGCGTGTAACCACAAACGGGACAAGTCAGAACGTACTTTGTCTTACGATTACCATCAGCCGCAACCTGACTTTTCTTCTCACCGCTACCAGAATATTGTGTAGTCACTTGGCGATATGCGTAGTTGTGCATCCAACTAACTTTGAATATTTCGTCATATCGTTTGGAAAATCGGACGTAGGCTTCTTTCCATTCCGAACCATGGGCAGCGTGAAGGTTGTTCATAACCGTGTTCATGTAGAGATGAACCATCTCGTGTACCAAAGTTTGAACTGTACATACCGCTGGAGTCGTTCCGTGGAAGTTAAAAATACGGTCCGCCAACTTTATGAAGTGTAAAACCTCATTACCATTCCTCCACCCACAATAACCGAGGGTCTTGGTCAACCGTCTACTAACAGTGAGTTTGAAGTTTCCACGATTTGCTTTCGGAAGAACACCATCGAAAACAAGTTCGTTGATGGTATTGTAGAGATTGTCTAGAACCGCGTGCTGCATTGGATTCTCCTCCATAGGATACTGTTGTTCTACCCGACACAGCTATTATATGTTTTGAGCATTAAAAAGTAAACGAAAAACTAAAAATTTTGACCTGTTTTTGGTGCTTTGTTGTGGTATAACAACTTAGATAAATGAGGTCACCAGATCACACCCAGAGAGTGTCTAAATTTGGTCAATATATCTATCACCTTTCGCGATTAAATTTCTCTGAATGTGATCTGGTGAACACCCGGTATCACTAGTTGATAGAGTTACTTAGCCTCTTACCAACCCAACTCATACCACATAAAAATGATCTTTGATTTCTACTTTCAATTAGTCGCGGTCCCGACGAATTAGCATCATCCAAACCTTGATCGTGATTAGTGGCAACAAAATAAGGAATGTGTATTTTAGCACACATTCCAAGACAATCATTCCTGTTAGCAATAAATCTTGCAATATGTCTCACTTTATAAACGTACAACCTTGAAAGAATATTAGATCACCTTAACCATCAATCTATTTTCCATCCTCCCATTCTAGGATATTAAAGGAATCCACGCTTCTGCAATCCTGACAAAAAGTGACACATTCGTGTGAAATAGTATATGACTCATCACCAGATATGCCACATTCAGAACAAACTGGAATCCCAGATCCAACACAATCTTCACACCAAAAATCTTCTCCAAATTTCTTAAGATTTTTGGTGTGACTGCAACCAGCACATTGAACCACGTTAAACACCACCTCGGTGTCGTCTTCGCTCCGTGCGTTGACTTCAATCTCGCCTTCCGCCAGCTTCTTGTCGAAGATGCTGCGCTTCATGTTACTCGGCCTCCTTGTTCGTGGCGGCCGCGCCGGGGGTTGGTTTGGTCTTTGCCATGGTCATTTCTCCTTCTTCATTTCGGTGATGATGCGGTTGCCTTCTTCTCGGCTTGCGACGGGGATGAGCATCCCCCGGCCGACGACGTACCAGCCGTCGTGCAGTTCGATTATGCGCAGGGGCCCGCTGGTTTCGATGCTGATACAGTCTGAGAATTGCATGGTCATTCTCCTTTCGCTTTGGAGATGGCGGCTTCGGCCTTGGCCTTGGCGGCTTCCATGAGGGCGTGGTGGTCCCACAGCAGCATGTGGATCTGCTGTTCCACCTTGTGCTGCTCATCTTCGGCCACTTCGTTCTCCAGCCACTCGTAGAATCGCTCGGCAGTTTGGCGGTCCATCACAGCACCCCCAGGTAATGCCGGATCCGCTCTTCCTGGTATCGGATCGCTTCGGCAGCGTTGTCCTTCGTGAGCATCGGGAACTTGGCCTCGCGGTCTTTCAAGCCGAGATCGCAAGCCTGTCGTGTGCGGATGCGTTCCGCCACGCGCTCGGGGGTCTCGGCGGCATCGTCGCGTGCCTGTTGGTGTAGGGCGCGTCCGTAGATCGCCATTACTTGCCCTCCCTCGTTGCAGGATTTGCGCTACTAAACTACAAAAACTATTATATGCTCTGAACCATAAAAAGTAAACAAAAAAATCAAACAATTTTACCTTGTTTTAACCACTTTGCCGTTAAATCACTTAGACAAACCGGCTTAAAATCCCATACATCAACACCAACGTCTTCCCTAAATCCAGGATGATCATTTTTAACACCGTGCCTGTGGCCGTGTAGGTGAATAGAGCCGTGAGTCATCTTATTCCAAGATTCAATTGGATAGTGCATCAATATAATCTTTTGTCCAGAATCACTAAGTTCTTTATAATGTGATACAGACACCCAGCCACTCCAATTTTTCATGTTTTTTGCATCGTGGTTTCCTATAATAAAGTGCTTTCTACCGTTGATTCTCTCTAATATATCACAAACCTTTGTTGCTCCATAGAAGGATATGTCTCCTAGAACATATAGTTCATCGTTCTTTGCAACTCTAGAATTTACACCATCTACTATTGCCTCATGCATTTGACATATATTATCAAAGGGTCGGTTACAATATTGAATTATGTTGTGATGAAAAAGATGCCAATCAGAGGTATACCACTTTTTTGACATCAATAACCTCTTTTCTTTCGACTTTTCGTATATTCATACAATTTGGTCGAACAAACACGAATAATGTTTCCAAAAATATATACAACACAACAGATGATTACAACTGCTGGCCACAAAAAAAGACAAAATATTAGTACCGTTGTGTAGTAGCAATTGTCAACCCAGCCGCGATAATAACACCCGTGTGAACGATTAAGCTGAAAGACAACTAAAACGGTGGTAATAAAACCACCAATTAGATACAACACGGTTAATGCGACCATCACTATATACCATCCTTTGTAAGATTTCTATCTTTTTCTATAGTGTTTTACACTTCGCGTATGTTTATCACACACAATCGATGCTAACCACGCATTTGGTTTCATAATACATGGAACGTTTAATTGACTTTCAATCCAGCCTTTAACCGCGTCATGAACATCATAGGATTTATTTTGTTTTCTATCACCCGCATGAGAATTTACATCTGCATGAATTTCAAATGGAATATCCAATTCATTAAGCAACGGCTCAAGCTTCTGTCCAAGCTTTATTGAAAGTTCTGCTTCTCGTAGTAATCTCTTTTGTCGGTTATGGTGTCGAGATTCAAGGTGCCGAATGTAGTATACGCGCCCACCCTTTCCTATTCCATTAGAATCAACCATATGCAGTGCCACACACTGGACAAATGATGTAAACTTTTGGCCTATATTCTGACTATCTGTTCCAAGGAAGGCTAAAATAAAACCACCCTTTTTATCCATGAAGTCGTATGTTTCACGTATTGCATCATAGATATTGTTTATATGTACGCCTTCTAATGTCTTCCATCCGTTTTCTTTATTCATTTGCTTCTTCTAATCTGTCAAAAGTATCGTATTGATAAACTAATTATAATTCTTTTCTAAGCAAATCTATTTCATAACCAAGTTGTACTATCTCAATTTTGATTGATTCGATTTCCATATAGAGATTATCTTGTTTAAACTCACTCTGAACATCATCTGGATCTATTGTATCCAATTCTTTTTGTAAACGAATAATCTCATATGCCAATTTATTCCTCTCTCCTTCTAACAATTGAATCTCATTCTCTACTTTGTTTGTATTTTGCACAAATATCACAATCCTTTCACATTGATAATTGGTCGCACATGATGAACAATCTCCACCAAATCTTTTTGCGCATTCATCACTTCAAAAATACTCTTATAGGCAAACGGACTTTCATCAAGAGTATCTTGATTCACTCTAGCTTTGATCCCACACATAGTGTCTTTGAACTTTTCAAAATCTAAAGTTTCCTTTGCTTGTTTTCTTCCTAATACCCGACCAGCCCCATGCGAACTAGACCATAATGAATTAGGATTGCCTTTTCCTCTCACAATGAATGATCCATCGCGCATATTTCCAGGAATAACTCCCATCATTCCATCTTCGGCATGTGTTGCACCTTTACGATGAATCCACAAACCATCACGTTCAACCGCATGATTGTGATTACGATTAATAAATTCATCCCAATCGGCTTTAAATTCACCGACAACGCGTCTCATTGAATCAATAACAGCGTAAAGAATATTCCTTCGGTTTGACAATGCAAAATCCAAGCAAAGATTCATATCATTGATATAGGCCATTCCTTCCTCGCTGTTGACATCAAACCCAAAATGACCCTCGCTAGCTTTACCCGTAGGGCTAGCCTGTTTCATATAATGTTGGGCAACTTTCCACCCAAAATTACGAGACCCCGAATGGGCGATTATCCAAACTCTATCTGTTTCGTCGTAGCCAATTTCGATAAAGTGGTTTCCGCTACCAAGTGTGCCCAATTGCTTCAATGGATCTTTATCCTTGCGATAACAATCAATTACACTTGAATAAGGTCTACCATAAAATAGAAATCCGTTTTGTGGATATTCATGGTTAATACTTCCCATAGGAATAGCACGATAAATCTGATCAAAAATTGCTTCCTGGTTGTCATCAATTATGTGACGATCCACATCAAGCGGTATAGCACACATCCCACAACCAATATCATATCCAACCCACGATGGAAATATCACGCCCCTTGTGGCAACAACACCACCAATAGGAAGTGAATATCCTTGGTGAGCATCGGGCATTAGCGCCCCCTGAACTGTACATTTCAACTTCAAGGCATCATAAAATTGATTCAATGCTTTAGGTTCAATAGTGATACCATCATTGAAAATCTTATGAAACTTTAATTTTCCAATTTCTTGGCCATAAAATGGCATTTCACTTCATCTTTCCATATTTAGTCGACATCTTTTTCGCACCAAGCACACCCCATACCAAAACAGAACAAACAAACATAATGTTTTATCAGATTTTTCATTTTAATCATCGGTATCATTCCATTCTGTGTATTTCTTCTTACGGGTATACTTCGATTTGTTATCGTAAACGCGAGTTCCGGTTTCTATTTTGTCCTTTTTCATTGCTTTTCTACGAGCCGATTTCTTAATTCTACGAAGGTCTTTCTCGTCAATTTCGATTTTCATCTCTAGTATTCACCTTTCATAAGACTAGAATCTATATCTCGCTGCACAGCCAGTTCTGCGTCTCGATGCTGACGTTGATGCGTAGGAACATGATCTACCATCTTAAATGTACCGCCACATTTATTCATCACGCTAATCGCCTCGTCCTCCGTATATACTCCGTACCATACTTCCATTTTTCCGTAAACCTTATATAGATCGTACACAATCATTTCAACTTTCCTTTGTTAGTTCATTTCCAAGCACCATTGCCGCAATCATCCAAACCAAAGAACCCACCAATAGAATTATGTACTCCATTATTTTTCATCCCTCATGTAGATTTTATTGGGGTCGAACTTAGGACGATTAAAGTAATATCGCCTGTAATTCTTTCCATATTTGAAATTATAATAGAAATCAAATTGACTGCCAACAGTAAGTGCTTTAATCACAACTATCAGCAACATGATTCTTACCGCATTCGCTAAAAATTCATACATTGTCTTTCCACCCCCGCGGCTATGTTCAGTACCGTCGGCGTTTCTCCGCACAGACACGGCTTCAGGCTAGTCATCACCCGCCCCCTTCATGCGGTTCCCGCCATGCTTCAGCGCGATTGGAATTGTCTGCGAACAGGTCCCAGAAGGCGGCCTGCGCGATCTTGTCGTACTCAGCCCGGGCGGCCTGCGCGATCTTGTCGTACTCAGCCAGGGCGGCCTGCGCGATCTTGTCGTACTCAGCCAGGGCGGCCTGCTCGATCTTTTTGTACTCAGCCCGGGCGGCCTGCGCGATCTTTTTGTACTCAGCCCAAGTGGCCTGCTCGATCTTGTCGTACTCAGCCAGGGCGGCCTGCTCGATCTTTTTGTACTCAGCCCGGGCGGCCTGCTCGATCTTTTTGTACTCAGCCCAAGTGGCCTGCTCGATCTTGTCGTACTCAGCCCCGGCGGCCTGCGTGAGCAGTTCATGCGCAATTCCAAACCCTCGCATCTTGCCCGCCTTTATCGACGCCACGATCTGCGGCGGGAAGTTTTCCGGCGTGCTGAAGTCTGTGCGCTGTTTATCGACACCTACGCCCGGGACGAGGTCGTAATATTCACGAATAGCGCCATGCCCGTTTTTATCGTTGCCTCTGCGCTCGGCCGTCTCCCGGCCCCGCTTGTCCTTGAGGTGATCCTTGGTCAGATACAGCGTCACGCCTTCGTGCTCGATCCAAGATACAAATTCACACATCGTTTTCGCCTCCTGAACTATCTGGAGTTTCCGGACTATTCACTGGCCCGCCCGGCAGGAGCATCCCGTTGGTTGCGTTATCAACTCGCATTGTTTTTTGTCTATGTAATCCTATTTCACTCTGGCTTTGATGACCTCTGGGGTGATCTCGGTGATCATGGTGTTTCCATTGATGGAGATGTACTCTTTAATGAATACCTTGTAACCAAGACGGATGTATTGCTTGAATCGACAGACGACTTCAGAAAAAGAAAACTCCGTATCACACGTGAATACGTCATAAATTGCTCCAGAATTGCATTCTTTAATGATGATTTCGGTTATCATTTTTCTTTCCTTTGGCTAAGGTCTGTTTTGTCAATAGAGTGATTATATGTCTCGGATTATAAAAAGTACATAAAAAAATCCTCAAAAATGAGGATTCTTTTAATGGGGCCTATCTATTGGATTTATAACGAGTTAGAACATCATAGTTCTAGAGTTACCTGTTCTGCATCATCTGCAAACGGTATTTGGATTGTTAGAATAGCATCTTTGAACTCGGCTGACGCTTTCTTTACCATATATCTTTTGTCGATAGCAAAGGTTCTCTTAAACGATGTTCTAGAAATCTCATTTAAATGATATTCTCTTTCATTTTTTTCTTGATGAGTTTTAACCTCGATTTTGATACCATTTGTCAGTGGGTCTAGTGTGACATTGATATCTTCCTTCTTCACAAAAGGAATTACCGCTTCCATAACCAAACCTTTTTCTCCATCAAAAACGTTCATCTTTGGAAGTTTTGCGCCATCTAGAAGAATAGGTTTATCTATTCCTTTCCAGAGTTTATTAAACGCGTCTCCAAATTGTTGTTCTATTACGCTTGGGAAAAAGTCATATGATCCCAGGTTTATATACATAGAATCTCCAGCTGTTGATGTTTGCCCCCACGATGGATTTCCGCTTGTTAAACTGTTAACTATGTTTAGAATACTGTGAGTCATATTGATCTCCTTTCAATAGTCAAATTGATCTACACGTGAGATAGGCCCCTTGCTCTATCTTGTATAAATATATATTAACTTACTTTTGTGATGATGTTGTTATAATATTGATGTATAAAAATAAACTAATCCAATTTATTGCAAACCACGTTTTAAAAGTATAGGGAATAGTTAAATTAAACAGATAATTCAATGCCCACGTTGTAACCATAGGAACAAAAATAATTAGACCCAACCAACAACAAAAGATAGCGGCATATTTTAAGCCTTGAATAAAATCATATAACCAATTCACAACTATTTCCTTCCCTTAAATGTTGAGGTCTGTGTGTGACAATTAGGACACAATATTCTTAGATTCTCTAATCTATGATCTGAAGAGTTACCATTAACGTGATCCAACTCAAGGATAAGTTTTTTACCATTCCATTCTGGACCAATACCACAAATTTCACACACATCTTTTTTATAACCGTTCTTTATCAAACGCGGTTTTAGTTTACTGGATCTATATTGAGGGTGCTTTCCGTTGAAAATATCAACAAGATCATATTTTACTCTACACCCTTTAGACGTATAGTTCTTCCAATGAATGTTAAATTTATTTGCTTGATATCGAAGCGTTCTATAACAAACTCCAAGATAATTGGCTGCTTCTTGATAAGTTTTATGAGTTTCGAGTGTTTCAATTATCTGCTCTTTTGTAAATGTTTTTCGTTTCAAAAAAGACCACCTTTTGCAATAAATATGCAAAGATAGTCTTTGTGCATAGTTTTAAGTTATGTAGGAGATGCTTGGGTCTTTCGGGGTTCCTGGTTTGTTGCCTGTAGTACGAACCCTTTTTCTTAATAGACAACCTAACAGCTAAACCACATCTCCTACACACTTATCCATAAAATGCTCTCTGAAGATTCTTTATTTCAGATAGATATTCACAAGATGAAAATGCTTTTCTTCTATATAAGTGATGAATGATATTAACTAGCATATTGTACTCTATAAATGTCATACCATTATATCTCCAATTATATTGTCTATTTCACGTCTTTTATTAGAGTATTCTTGAACAAGTTCAATAGGAACCGCGTCTCCGGTTCTAAGATGCTTCATTATCTCGTCTGAAACATCAATGAGTCGTTTGTATGCAATAATAATTGTTATTGCTTTTCCACTTAATCCTTTAAACACCCCATATAAATCACCGGCCTTCATACCGTTCGCTAATAATTGTAAATTCATCTAACGTACAGGATTCTTCGTCTAACTTCCCATTTTTAGTTCCAAGAAATATAGCAAAACCATGCTCAATAACAGTTATTGGAATAGCAATGGTGTTTGTATCAAACCAAGCATCAGGATTGGCTATGTATATTTTCATTTCCACTGCCTAGCATTATTTGTGTATTGCATCCTAATTTCGTTAATAAGTTTTTCTGTCATGTCCACGGCTTGAGCTAAATCACTAGCGTTTTCTATAATATGTTCTAATTGTTCATATGTTAATTCGCACTGACCAAAAGTACTTTTTGCCCATAACATAAGCCACAATTTATTTATCATCGAAATAAACCTTTTACATTACCCCAGCTTGTTTTCTCTGGTTCCAAAATTATTGGATTGGCAATGCTAAATGAATCAATCACTCCATTAAACCCTATCGCCTGAACATCCACACCATCTGGAGTTGCATCAATCTTTACCCAATGATGTTCACTACTTGACATTATCTGGGTGTAACTAGAACCAACTGCGTCTAATGGTGCTCCACCTCCACCTATAACTAAATATGTTCTGTAGTTATATGAGTGTCTTTCGTAAGCATGACCGTGACCACAAATAACTAAATCAACATCTGTGTCTTCTATGATTGGAAGAAAAACTTCTCTAATTCGTGTAGAGATTGCGCCGTTCCTAACGTTATCAGAAAACACTTGGTGGTGCATAAACAGAATTGTGAATTGCCCTTGACCGTCATCCAATACAGTTCTTAACCAGTCCAATGACATAGGATTATTCATTTCTCCCGTATCAAATCCAACAATATGAATGCCACTATCATAAACATCAACCACGTTTGTCCAAACCCAATAATTTAGTCCGTCATATGAATCATGATTGCCAGGGACGGGGATAGAGTACGGGAATAATTGCTTATATCGTTCGTATTCTTGTTCTTCTATATATAATCCGTTTTCTACCAAATCACCAGCATCATAAACAATACCAGACCCAATCTCATTTGAAATTACGGTGGCAATACTATCTGGATAACTGGAAAACGAATTAATCTGTACATCACTAATAAAAACCAAGGTCGCCAAAATTAGACTAATCATCGGTGTTAACCGCCTCTCTAATTTTTTTCCTAAATAAATCTAATGCATTCAACACGTCTGTTGTTAATTATTATTACTAACTATTGACAATATTTACCGAACCATAATAATCTACAAAATTATATTGGTTCCAATCGTAAGAATAATACCCCGGCTTATATTGACGTTCATCAATCCCAAAGAGACCCAAAATACTCAACAAACAACTTCAAAGATTCATCTCTGGCCTTCGTTGCTCTATCTTCAGTATCCCACCATTTTTTGTTCGCCTTGTCATATAATTCTTTTTCCTCATCAGTCATTGATTTCCGCCACATCCCACAAAATTGCTCAACTCCACATTCTTTAAAACATT
>Ga0180007_10002524_pt1 | contig 21713 bp, 18 predicted proteins | sample MM_PC_MetaG_FD_121122 | JGI IMG/M metagenome (GOLD analysis project Ga0180007, IMG submission 121122) | Groundwater microbial communities from the Aspo Hard Rock Laboratory (HRL) deep subsurface site, Sweden - MM_PC_MetaG | ecosystem: Environmental > Aquatic > Deep subsurface > Groundwater... | reverse complement strand
TCATTGCTTGATAAAATGGTGGAATTTCAGAAACAATTAACAATAGGAACCGCCGTATACGGAACCGTACGTACGGTGGTGTAAGAGGACGGCGAGGGTGACCTCGCCTCCTACTTGATAATAAAGAAGTAATGGGAAAGTTAAAAAATTTATTAACATGGTCGTTTTCTAGAAATAGGTTGTTCCAAGACTGTCGGCGCGCTTATTTCTATCATTATTATGCTTCCTGGGGCGGATGGGACGCGAGCGTCCAAGAAAGTATCAGGCGCGCCTATATTCTAAAGAATGTTCGTAATGTTGACGCTTGGATAGGAGATATTGTCCATCAGATTATCAAATGGATTTTAGAAAATAAAGTTATTGGAAAAGATATCTCTTTTCAGGAAGCAACCAGCAAATCAAAACAGATGCTTCTTCGGACTTGGGAACAGTCTCGCGGTAAGCTGTGGATGAAAAATGTAAAAATGAATCTTAATTTATTGGAACACTATTATAATAGAGACTTATCCAAAGACGAATTAACTAAAAAATTACAAAAAGTTGTGGATAGTTTAAATGGCGTTTACCAATGTGGAATAATAAATTTAGTTTCCGCGTTGCCTAAAGAAGGTTTTCTTAGGATTGATGAGTTAGACAGTTTTGAATTTGAAGGCACAAAAATATTCGCTATTCCTGATTTCGCGGTATATAATGGCGATTATATTTTATATGATTGGAAGACAGGAAAACCCTATGATACAGATATTTTACAGTTATCTTGTTATGTTTTATACGCGATAAAAAAATGGAATGCTTGTGTTGATAAAATAAAAATAGTTCCGGTATATTTAGCGGGAAAGGATACTAGTCTTACTCCGGTGGCAGCTAAGAATGTCCAAGAAATGGAAGGATACATTCGCGACAGCATAAAAGAGATGAAGGAGGTTCTTTCTGATGTTAAAGAAAATAAAATAGATATTGATAAATGTTTTAAGACCGGTCAGCAGTGGCGGTGTAAAAACTGTAAATTTCAGGAGATATGCGAGTAATGTATGAAAATAACAAATAAATTACAAAAATCAAATTCCAATGACCGAAACAGAAAAGTTATTGTATTGTTTTGAACATTCGAAAATTGGAATTTGGAGCTTATTTGTTATTTGGTGCTTGCTATTTGGAATTTATAAAAACTTTTAGTAATAACAGAGGTGTTTGTAATTTGGGACTTATAGAAATTTTTGAAAATAAGGAATGACCGAAACATAAATATTTTCTATAATGAATACCATGATAAAAGAAATTGTTAGAAAAATCAGCGGGATAAAGGTGTATGAAGAACGAAGTGTTACTGATGAGTATGTTGAAATTGTTTTCTTTAATAAAGATATAGATATCTGGAATAAAATTCTTGTTGATGTTTTTGGACCGCCTAAAAAGGCAGTAGGCATAAAACCAGATAAAGAAGATTTAGCGTTAACTAAAAATTGTGGCGGTATTTGGGATAATCAGCCGTTGTTTAAGAAAGATGTTGACGGAGAGGTTATGATAGCCATGTTTTGGCCGTGGCAGGATGAAGAGCATACCACTTTGAAGATGTCTGTATTGAAGAGATTATAGCATTTTCCTAAACTTTGCTGTTAGGGTAAATATATTCTTTTCCATAATAGTTAATTAGTTTTAGTAATCGGTATAGGTAAAAATTTTAGGTGGATTTTTTTAGAAGGGGTGGTATAATTTACAAAATTAGTACTAATATGGGCCACTAGCTCAGTTGGCAGAGCGGGGGCCTCTTAAGCCCAAGGTCGAAGGTTCAAGTCCTTCGTGGCCCATTGTTTTCATAATCATAAGCACCACTTACCACCTACACGGTGGTAAGTGGTGTGGGTTTATTATGGTTTTTTAGAATGAAAGAGTATGAGTTTATAGAGCATACTGCTGATATTGGTATAAGAGTATACGGTAAGAGCTTAGAGGATTTATTTAAAAATGCGGCTAACGCCCTTTTCGATATCATTCTGGATTATCCCTCCAAACAATTAAAACAAAAACAGATTACGCTGGGAGCAGATACGGTGGAAGATTTATTTGTTATCTGGCTTAATGAACTGATTTCCTGCTTTTTTGCCGATAAGTTTTTACCGGCGGATTATTCTATAAAAATAGAAGATAGCTCTCAACGCAAGCAGCTACGCGCCAGTCTTTGTGGTCAAGACTTTGATCCTTACGAAAATAAAATAAATACGGAAGTAAAAGCGGCAACCTATCATAATGTAAAAATAGAAAAGAGTGAAAAGGGGTATAAAGTTGAGGTAATATTTGATGTGTAAATTTCCTCAATTTTTAATTTTACATTTTTAATTTTAAATTGATATATGTGGCACGGTCCTTTAGAAAAAATAACTGATTACAAGTTTAGGATTCCCAAGAGTTATCAACCCGGGATGCGGGTTGACGGGATAATTTATGCCGATGAAAAACTTCTGCAAGGCATAAAAAAAGATAAAGCGCCCCAACAGGTGGCAAACGTTGCTTTTTTGCCCGGGATAGTGAATAACTCTTTTGCTATGCCTGATATCCACTGGGGCTACGGCTTCCCGATTGGCGGAGTCGCGGCAACTGACCCTGATAATGGTGGGGTAATTTCACCTGGCGGCGTCGGATTTGACATAAATTGCGGAATCAGGTTAGTTAAAACTAATCTAGAAGAAAAAGACGTTAAAGATAGGGTTACTAATCTCATTAACTCTTTGTACCAAAAAATTCCTTCCGGCGTGGGGTCAAAAGGAGAGCTTCGTATTTCTAAAGAAGAAGAAAAACGGCTGTTAGTTAACGGCGCGGGATGGGCAGTGAGAAAAGGATTAGGCGTAGACGCGGATTTAGAATTTTGTGCGGAAGGCGGTGCTATTGATGGAGCTGATCCCGACAGCGTTTCTGACAGGGCGTATGAGCGGGGAAAACATCAAGCGGGAACTTTGGGCAGTGGTAACCATTTTGTTGAGGTGCAGGTTATTGAAAATATCTTTGATAGAGAAGCAGCAGAAAAGTTAGGCTTGTTCATTGGCCAAATTACTGTTATGATACATACTGGGTCGCGCGGATTTGGATATCAGGTGTGCGATGATTACGTAAGGATAATGGTGCAATGTTTGTCTAAATACGGCATTAACCTTCCTGACCGCCAACTTGCCTGCGCTCCCATAAACAGTCCTGAAGCAAAAAGGTATATTGGCGCGATGCGCGCCGCGGCTAACTACGCTTGGGCTAACCGCCAGGTGTTGACGCATAGAGTCAGAGAGAGTTTTGAGAGGGTCTTTGATAAGAGTTGGCAAACTTTAGGAATGGATTTAATTTATGACGTGGCTCATAACATCGCTAAGTTTGAGAAACACGTAGTCAACGGTAAAGAAAAGATGCTTTGTATTCATAGGAAAGGGGCAACGCGGGCGTTTGGTCCGGGGCATCCGGATTTACCGCTCAAGTATCAGGAAATAGGTCAACCGGTGATTATTCCTGGAGATATGGGCACAGCATCTTATCTATTGTTAGGGACAGAACAGGCAAAAGAGACGTTTTATTCAACATGTCATGGCGCTGGCCGAGTAAAATCCCGGCATGAAGCGTTGAGAACAGTAAACCTTGAGACGTTAATAACAGAATTAAACAATAAAGGAATCCAGGTAAGAGCAACTGGAAAGAAAACAATTGTGGAAGAAGCGCCGTCGGCTTATAAGAACATAGACGATGTTGTTGATGTTGTTCATAAAGCAGGTTTATCTAAAAAAGTGTGCAGGATACGCCCGCTTTGTGTATTAAAAGGATAATTTAGATAAAATAATTGTAGGGGCGGCTCATGAGCCGCCCGTTACAAGGTAAAGGAGTATAATGTTAGACATTAAGTTTATCCGGGACAATGTTGAATTAATAAGAGAATCTTTAAAAAATCAGAATTCCAATTTTGATGTTGACGTCTTTTTATCATTAGATGAAAAGAGGAGGCAGATTATACAGCAGGTAGATAAGTTAAGAGCTGAACAAAATAAGGCTAATAATGAAGTAACCGCGCTTATTAAGGAGAAGAAGAATCCTAAAGAAAAGATAGAATCGGTGAAAGCTGTTTCGAAAAAAATTAGTGAGATTGAAGTTGAGTTTAAGAAAGTAAAAGATGAATTTGATAATTTGTTGTTAACTATTCCTAATGTTCCTCATTCGTCAGTTCCCATTGGCGATGTCAGTTGTAATAAGGTAGTAAAAGAACATGGTAAGCCAAGAGAATTTAAGTTTAAACCGCTTAACCATATAGATATTGCCCAGAATTTAGACATTATTGATTTTAAGAGAGCTGCTAAAATTACCGGGTCAAACTTTATTCTTTTTAAAGGTTACGGGGCTCGATTGCAGCGCGCGTTGATTAATTTCATGTTGGATATACATACTAAAGAACATGGGTACACTGAAGTTTTTCCGCCTTTTTTGGTTAATAAAGATTCAATGATAACAACCGGTCAGCTTCCTAAGTTTGAAGAGGACATGTATAAACTTAGTGATGACGATTACTTTTTAATTCCTACGGCAGAAGTACCTGTAACAAACATTTATCGCGATGAAGTTCTTGATGATGACCAGTTGCCGGATTCTTTTGTCGCGTACACCGCGTGTTTTAGAAGAGAGGCGGGATCTTACGGTAAAGATACCAGAGGTTTAATTCGGGTACATCAGTTTGATAAGGTAGAATTAGTTAAGTTTGTTAAACCGCAGGATTCCTACGATGAGTTAGAGAAGTTACTTAAGGACGCGTGCCGGGTGTTAGAGGTATTAGAGATTCCTTATCGGGTAGTGGTTCTTTCAACTCAAGAGATAAGTTTTGCCGCGGCTAAGTGTTATGATATAGAAATTTACGCTTCGGGTATGGATAAGTGGTTGGAAGTAGCCAGTTGTTCTAACTTTGGAGATTTCCAAGCACGACGGGGTAACATAAGGTATAAAGATAAAAAAGGAAAGAACGTGTTCGTTCATACTTTAAACGGATCAGGTGTAGCGCTGGCAAGATTAATTGTGTCGATCATAGAAAATTATCAGGAAAAAGACGGGGCAGTATCTATTCCAAAAGCTTTAATCCCATATATGGATGGAGTTGACCGTATTGTAGGGACAGGTTTGTAACCTGTCCGTTAAAGGGGTTTAGAGTTATGAGTGATATAAGAAATAATTATATAGTTACGTTATTAAAATTCGTGTTTTTTTTATTACTTTTTTGTCTTTTGTCTGAACTAATAAAGGAGTTCTGGCGAGAAATAAGAGCGCAGGACGGATTTAAAACAAGCATACTTTATATTTCGGTGCTTTCTTCATTCGCGTTTTATACCTTTGTCGCGGATTTAAACGGATTTTATGGAAATATTCAGAAATTCTTTTTCAGGTCTTCGTTTGTGTCGTTTTTGATACCGGCAATTATTATTATTTTAGGGTTAGGATATTTCTTGTTACCGCGAATATTCAGTTTTTCGTTTGATAAAAATACTTTTGTGTTTTTAGGCGGATTTGTGTTGGCTTCGCATTTAAATTATATCGCGCAGGAGATTAAAGGGTATACCTTTAACACATTTATAAATTACTTGTTTGTTTTTAGTATTTTGTGTATAATCAATCTACTTTTGTTCATTGTTTATTTGAAAATAGCCTTTAACATCCATATGGGAGAAATCATTGTTGGCGGAGTAAAGGGAAGCGTAATGTTAATAAACTCCCTTTTTTCAAAAATGTTTTAGGTAGTGTTTAGTAGTTGATGTTTAGTTTTTGTAATATCTCTCATCCATAAATGGGTTCGAGATTCAAAAATTCACTTCGTAAGTTTTTGGAGAGGTGGCCGAGTGGCTTAAGGCGGTGGTTTGCTAAACCGCTGTACGGTGTAAAGCTGTACCTAGGGTTCAAATCCCTACCTCTCCGTTTTTTTACTTTGTAAAAAAACGGAGAGAGGAGAAAGGTGAAAGAAGATAGTTGAAGAACCTTTCTCCGAACGGTCAACTTTCTCCTTTCTAATTTCAGTATTTATAATAATATCGAGGGTGGACCTCGATCAAATTCTCTGATAATTTCCTCATGCCACAAATTTTAACTAGCAGCATACTATTAATCATAGGACTTTTTGTTTTAATTTACAGTTCCGGATGGCTTATCCAGGGATGCGTTAGACTCTCCCTTATTTTTAAATTGACCCCCTTATTTATTGGCGTTGTTATTATTGCTTTTGGCACAAGCGCCCCGGAAGCGGGCGTGGGGATAATTGCCGCTATAAAGGGTGAGAAGTTAATCGCGTTAGGAACCGTTATCGGCAGTAACATCGCTAATATTGGACTTATTTTAGGGATATGCGCGATATTGTTTCCGTTAAAAGTAAACAAGGCTGTTTTTAGAAGAGAGCTTCCTATAATGATGGCGGCAACGCTGTTGCTGTACATTTTAAGTTTAGATTTAGTTCTTAGCCGGATAGACGGCGTAATCTTTATAGTTTGTTTTTTGATTTTTTGTTTTATTTCTTATCTGGGCGCTAAAAAAGATCCCGCGTCTGATGAGTTGAGTGGTTTTAAGTTTAAGCCGGCAGTGGCGCGAATAAATTCGCGTTTTATGATTTTTGGCGTAACAATAACGGCGTTATTAGGGGTTCTCCTAGGCGCGGATTTGATGATAAGGGGCGGAGCGTCTTTAGCTTCTCTTTTTGGAGTAAGTCCTTGGATTATAGGTATCACTGTGTTTGCCATAGGGACATCGTTGCCGGAGTTAGCGGCTTCAGTAACCGCGGCGATAAAAAAAGTTCCCAGTATAAGTGTAGGTAACATTGTCGGCAGCAACATCTTTAATATTTTGTTTGTGTTAGGTATTGTATCGTTAATACGGCCGATTACTTTAGATCCAGGCGTGTTAAAGTTTGAATTACCGGTACTATTACTTTTTAGCGGTGTTTTATTCGCGGTTATGCGTACAAATTATAAGATAACCCGTGCTGAAGGTATATTCATGTTTTGCTCCTATGCTGTTTTTCTTGTTTTGTTGTTGACGCAAGGTTAGGTCAACTTTTCTATTTATATAGATTTATCTACATAAAAATGATATAATTTTAAAACTTTATAGAGGATACGATGCGTTGTATTTTGTGCGATAATGAGATGGCAGTCAAAAACTACGAGGGAACAGATATCGATGTCTGTGAAAACTGCGGCAGCGTTTGGCTGGATAAGGGTGAGTTAGGGAAAATAATAAATACTAAAGAGGTAAGGTTTAGTTTAGCCCAGATGGAAGAGGCGATTAAATTAAGCGCCGTAGAACACCAAGCTCGAACCGCGTTACTGAAAGATATAAAATCATTTAAGAGGGATATAAATATTGAGGAGTTAGATAACGATCAAATACTGCGGATTTTTAAGAAGCGGTGGAGTATTGATCGAAAATTGAGTTGTCCTAAATGTACCGGGATGTTGGAGGAGTCCGATTATTCCGGCGTCGGCGTCATAATTGATAAATGTCCGGTCGGGTGTGGCTTTTGGCTAGATAAGGGTGAGTTAGATAAGGTTCAGATTATGATGGAGTATTATAATAAGGCTGTCGCTTCTATGAAAGAATCTGAAAAATCAAAGTTAGGGTTGTTTGATGTTATTAGTAATATAGTTAAAGAAATTATTCCGTTTTAACATTTTAAAAATAACCAAGATACAAGAAACAATAACCAAATAATGACCAATAACCAAATTAAAATAACCAAAAAACCAATAAAATTGAGAAAGAATTATAATTTTGGAGATTGAGTATTGGTGATTGAAATTTGTTTGTATCTTGTTTCTTGATTATTGGTTATTGTACAGGTACTTGTTATAAACATGAGTTATATCGCCTTTGCCTTAAAATACCGACCGCAAAATTTAGCCCAAGTTGTCGGACAACAACATGTCGTCGGCGCTTTAAAAAATGCTATTTTAAAGGACCACGTTCATCACGCCTACCTTTTCAGCGGTCCCAGAGGAGTTGGGAAAACTTCAATAGCAAGAATTTTAGCTAAATCACTTAATTGTTTCGACGGCCCGACTGTATCTCCTTGTGGCATATGCGGCAGCTGTCTAGAACTTGTTAGAGGCACGTCTTTAGATATTATCGAAATAGACGGCGCTTCCAACAGAGGAATAGATGAGATAAGAACTCTTCGTGAAAACGTTAAGCTTATCGCTGCCAATTCCCGGTATAAGATATATATTATTGACGAAATTCATATGTTAACGCAGGAAGCGTTTAACGCTCTTCTTAAGACACTGGAAGAACCGCCTTCTCACGTTAAGTTTATTTTCGCGACAACCCATCCACAGAAAGTGTTGCCAACAATTTTGTCGCGGTGCCAGAGGTTTCAGTTTAACTTAATATCATTGGAAGAAATTGTTAGTAAGTTAAAAAAAATAGTTTTAAATGAAAAAATAGAAGTAGAAGATAGCTTGTTTTATGAGGTTGCCCGCGCTGCTGGCGGTAGTATTCGCGACGCAGAGTCTTTACTGGACCAGATTATTCCGGTGATTTTAGATAACGGATCAGTGAAAGATGTCCTTTCGTTTTTAGGTGTTATTGACGAAGATACTTTGAATAAGATGATAACGTATTTTGTTGAGAAAGATTTAACTTCTAGCCTTGATTTTATAGACAAACTTTTAAAGGAAGGAAAAGATTTAGGTGTTTTTATAGACGCGCTGCTGGAGCATTTACGAAACTTTCTGTTAGCAAAGGTGAGCATAAAAAGTTTTAACTCGCTTCTTGATTTATCTCCGCGGAGTAAAGATGTTCTTCTTGAATTATCTGAAAAAACTACCGTTTCGAATATTATAAAATTTATAGATTCTCTAATTACCGCTAAAGATTTATCGCGTAAGTTAAATACAGTAAGAATACCGCTGGAACTGGCGATTATTAAGGCTACATATGATTATAAAGAAGAGACAGATATTAGTTCTTCTAATATAGGAGTTTCGGCTCCAGGAGTAAATGATAAACGTTCAAAACCCATACTTTCAGAAGAAGACGCGTTAAGTTTAGAGATAGATGGTCTTGATGACGACCTTGATACAGCCGCTGGTGATGGGTCTTTAAACCTTGATGATGAGGATTCTGTGCCGGTTGGTGTTGATGACGATATTTTATGTAGGGCGTTAAAATCGCAGTGGCCTCAGCTTCTTAGTAATATACAGAAAGTCAGGGCGGCTATTTCTTCTCATTTATCGTTCGCTCGGCCGGTTTCATCTCAGGGAAGTTTATTGAGAATAGCTTTTTCTAAAAAAGAATATTTTCATAAAGAGATTGTTGAAGAATCTAAAAAATTAAAAGTTGTGGAAGAGCTATTTTCTAAATTTATAGGGAAATCTGTTAAAATAAAATTTATTTTTCAGGAAAATACGCAAGACTTTGTATCAGAAAAACCGCAACAAGTATTTTTGCGGACGCCGGAGAATAAAGAAAATGTATCTGGTGAGGGAATAGAGGTAAAAGAGAATAAGGATGACGCGTTTATAAATGATTTATTAGACGCTTTCGGTGGTCAAATCGCTACGGAAAACGAATAAACACTGATTAACGCTGATAGCGATACGGCTGAACGTGAATAAAACGATAGATGTATGGGAAATTTTTCTGAGATATTCAATGAGTTAATTAGCAGTCTTTCCCGGTTTCCCGGTGTGGGGAGACGAAGCGCTGAACGTATGGCGTTTTTTTTGCTGAAAATGAAACCTAAAGACGCTCAAGATATAGCTTCTAAAATTAACGATCTTCATAATAACATAAAATCCTGCCAGGTATGTAACAACTTTTCAACTCAAGATGTTTGCGCGATATGTTCTAATCCTAATAGAAATAAAGATATAATTTGTATAGTAGAGGAACCTAAAGATGTTTTTGCTATAGAAAAGACGTCACAGTACAACGGGCTTTATTACGTTTTGTTAGGGTCTCTTTCTCCTTTTGATGACGTGGGCGCTGGGGATTTAAATATAGGAAAGTTACTTAATCGTATTCTGAAAGGAGATATAAAAGAAGTCATAATAGCAACGGATTCTGATAATGACGGAGAGTTAACCGCGCAGTATTTAATAAAGAAAATTTCTAATTATAAAGTAAAAATTTATCGCATAAGCATAGGTATTCCGTTAGGGACTCAAATTGAGTATATTGATTCGGCAACGTTAGGGAAAGCGTTAGCCGAGTGCAGGCCTATTTTAGAATAAGAAACAATGACCAAGAAACAATAACCAAATAATAATCAATAACCAAATTCAAATAACCAAAAAAGTTAATAAAGTCGGAAATAAATTATAAGTTTGGTAATTGGTTATTGGGATTTGTTTGTATCTTGTTTCTTGGTTATTGGTGATTAAACTTTTGATAATACCAGTAAACATAAAAGGGAGTAATATGGAAGCAAAACAAAAGAAACTTTTTATTGTTGATACTAACGTAATTTTACATGACGCGGATTGTATTTATCAGTTCAAGACTAATGATGTGGTTATTCCTATTACTGTTTTAGAAGAGCTGGATAAGTTTAAAAAAGGTAAAGATACTTTAAACTATCAGGCGAGGGAATTTTTGCGGTCAATTGATGCTATCTCTAGCGAACAGATTTTTGATAAGGGCGTAAGTATCGGCGCTGATAAAGGCAGCCTCATGATTAAACTTGATGAAAAGTTTCATGATGAGTTTGCGTTTAATTTTACACCGTCAAATCCTGACCATCATATTTTAAATATTGCTTTTCGTCTTTTTAAAGAACATCCTTTTAGAGAGGTTATTTTAGTTACAAAAGATCTGAACTTGCGTATGAAGGCAAAGGCTATTGGGCTAAAAGCAAACGATTATACCAGTGATCACGTAAAAGAAATATCACAGTTATATACAGGCTATCGTGTACAGGAAGATGTTTCTCCTGAAATTATAGATGAATTATACAAAAAACCGCATGAAGTTGATAACGGGAGAATAAAATTCAAAAAAGATTTGTTACCTAACGAATATATTATTATGCGCAGTGGTAAACAGTCGGTGTTGGCGCGTTACGACTCGGTAAAACAAAAAATAAAGCGCGTAGAAAAACTTTTCGCGCATGGAATCGTTCCCCGCAACGCTGAACAAACCTTTGCTCTTGACGCGTTGATGAATCCTGACATTAAGCTGGTGACGATTACTGGTAAAGCCGGTACAGGAAAAACTCTGCTGGCGTTAGCGGCGGCACTGGAAAATAAAAAGGATTATCGCCAGTTGTTTGTTGCCAGGCCGGTAGTTCCGTTGAGCAACAAAGACCTTGGATTTTTACCCGGCGATATTGCCGAAAAATTAGATCCTTATTTGCAGCCTTTATTTGATAATTTAGGTGTTATTAAGAAAGAGTATCTTGAGTCTAATAAAACCCATGTTCAGACAAAAACTGTGTTGGAGAGAGAAAAACTAGTAATCGCGCCGCTTTCCTATATTAGGGGCAGGAGTTTAGTAAACATTTTCTTTATTGTCGATGAAGCTCAAAACCTTACCCCGCATGAAATAAAGACAATTATTACCCGCGCGGGAGAAAATACAAAGCTTGTGTTTACCGGCGACATTTTTCAGATTGATCATCCATACTTAGATTTATATTCCAACGGGTTAAGTTATCTCATTGAAAAGATGCAGGAACAAAAAATATACACGCATATTAATCTAGAAAAGAGGGAGCGGTCGGAACTGGCGGATTTGGGCAATGAGTTGTTGTGAAAGACAAGAATTAAACGAATTATTGACGACAAAAGGCAAATAAGTTATAATTAGCCTTCGTAAAAAGTTCTTTTATAATTTGGATTCCCCGGTAGCTCAATTGGTAGAGCGGTTGGCTGTTAACCAATAGGTCGTAGGTTCGAGCCCTACCCGGGGAGCCAATTTGAAGAAAATACGAACTTTTGGGTAGAGGGGTTGTAAGTCGTTGAGGGAATAGGCATTTCGTAAAGTGCGATTTCCACCTTGAGCCATTTGTTTCGTATTTTAAGACTGAAAGCCCCCTTTTCCTTTGGGGGCTTTTCCTTTTCAGGGTCAAAGGGTGACACCCTGATTTCCTTAATCAAAAGGTGCATTAATTCTTTCTGATCCGCAAGCGATAATTTATCAACTACTTTGGAAAAAGTTTGCAGGCTTTTCTGGATTACGTCCAGGCTAAGCACGTCCCGTTTCTTAAAATCTATTTCAATATTAACTCTTTCAAGCTCATTCTCAATAGACTCTTTCTCCTTAACCAGTATTTTGTATTCTTCCTTTAAATCGCTGGACAGAAAATCCTCATTTTTCATTATCTCTATGATTCTTTTTATTTTTGTGGTTAACTTTTTTTTCCTGTTATGCAAGTCACCCTGCTTGGCCATAAGAGGCTTGAGTGATTTTTTTGATTCCTTGTTGGCATTATTTGTGCATCCGGTAAGCAATGTCTTGTTTTCCCCCAGATTCCCCAAAAACTTCTTAATAGTATTTTCAAATATTCGGGCGGAAAAAGACCTTACCCTGCATCTGGATTCTGACTTATTATGAATTACGTCTGTGCAGGCATAGTAAAGATAAGGAGTCCCGTCTGCATTTTTCTTACCGCTTGGAAAGGGCGTCATGGTTGACCCGCAATCCTTACATTTAATCAAACCTTTCAGCAGGTGAATGTGCTCATCAGTATTGTAAAGCCCGTTCTTTTTTTCCTTGCCTAATCTTTTGTTAACCTTATCAAACAGGGCTCTCGCAACTATGCCTTCATGCTTGCCTTTTTTAAAAGTGCCGTTGAACTGAACACACCCGCAGTAAATAGGATTTCTTGCTATCTTTAAAATAAAATCATCCCTGATTCTTTTCCCGCCTACGACCTTCTTCTTACCATTTTTGGCAATAATGTTTCTTGTCTTTGTCTTATAGCCTGCTGTGTTTAGGTAGTTGGCTATCTGGCTCGGTGATTTATCTTTGGATAGCATGTTAAAAATTATCTCAATAGCCTTTGATTCTTTTGGATGCCGATAGAGAAGCTTTTTCTCTTTGCTATATTCAAGGCCAAATGGAACCCAGCCACCCTGCCACTCGCCGCGTTCAAAATTAGAAAATAATTTATCCTTTGTTCTCTCGCTGATAATCTCTCTTTCATACTCGGCAAAGCTCAAGAGAATGTTAAGCATAAGCCTTCCGGAAGAAGCAGAGGTGTCAAAGCTCTGCGTAGCAGATACAAACTCAACATTATGCTGTTGCAGTAATTTGTAAAAATCATAGAACTTAACCAAAGACCTGCTTACCCTGTCCACCTTGTAGGTAACTATTACGTCAACGTTGCCAGCCTCAATCTCCGACATCAACTCCATTATGCCCGGCCTGTCCAAATCCTTGCCAGAATACCCGGGGTCGGAAATAGTCCTTACGTGCTTCCAGTCTTCCTGCTCCCTGATGCCGATAAAATGCAGACAAGACTTTTCCTGATTCTCAATAGAGGTAAACTCACCCTTGTTTTGCTCACTTGTAGAGACGCGGGAATAGATAAAACATCTTTTCATCACCAGCTCCTTTTCAGTTATCTGCTTGTAGAACAATATAACAAATTACGAAATGATTGTCAAATGAAATTAAGCGATTAAAGCTACCCTTGTTCTCTATTTTCAGCAAGTTAAAAATAGCTTTTTCTGTAAAAAGCCCAATACCTTCTTTCATCTGGGTATTTCCTCAAAAACCCGAAAGGGTTTCAAAGATTGCACCAGCAGGCAAAAGGCATAAATGGGCACCCGAATGCAGTCCGTGCATTCTGCCCTGTTTAAGTCTTTTGGTCTGCGACTTCAGAAGACGACTATTGTCTTTCTCCGTTTTTAGCTGTAATGAAATGGCTCTTTTGATTTAAGGGCTGATTAGAAATAAATGGAGGTGTTGAGAAATGAACACACAAGAAAGAAAAGAAGAATTTAGGGAAATATATGAGGAAGTTGCAAAGATAAATGGCTTGACAACACAAGAAGCAGTAGAAGTTGCGACAGCTATATTACAAGAAGCAGGCAAAGACAGGCGAGCAGAAATATTGAGAGTAAGATTCAGCAGTAACGGGAATGACAGTCAACAGGCAACGCCTAAACAAAAGGCTTACCTGAAAAGTCTCGGGATTGAATACAAAGACGACATAACAAAGGCGGAAGCTTCCGAGCTGATAGACAAGGCGAGAAACACTGACGACAGCGACGCAAAGGGCAGGTATTAACCTGCTCTTATATGCTAAGGGTGATACAAATGAGAAATAAAGTTTATGAAATTATTACGAACAAAATAATAGAAGGCCTGCAAAATAAAAAAACTTGGTTAAAGGGATGGATTACCCAGCTGCCAAAAAATGCGATAACAAGGAAACCTTACAGCGGAATAAATCTTCTGTTGCTGTCTTTAAAGAACTATGCAAGCCCTTACTTTCTGACATACAAACAGGCACGACAATTAAAGGGATATGTGAAACAAGGCGAGAAAGCAACCATAATAATATACTGGAAGATTAAGGAAACAGAAAAAAACCTTGAAAATGGCGAGACTAAAAAAGAAACAGTTCCGATTTTAAGATACTACAAGGTTTTTAACCTAAAGCAGTGCGAAGGAATAGAGATTAAAGAAAATAAAGAAGAATTTAGCCCTGTAGAAAAATGCGAAGATATTATAAGCAACTATAAAGACAAGCCGGAGATTAAACAAGGCCAACCTTGTTATATCAATAGCTTAGATTTGATAAGGATACCGGATAAAAATGATTTCTTGAATAAGGAAGAATACTACTCTGTTTTGTTTCACGAACTGACACACTCAACGGGAAATGAAAAGAGATTAAATCGCGAGGGAGTAGCCAAAGCAGTAAACTTTGGAAGTGATAAATACTCAAAAGAAGAACTAATCGCTGAGTTAGGAAATGCCTTCTTATGTGCTATCTCCGGAATAACCAACAAGGTAATAGACAATCAACAGGCATACATAAACGACTGGATAGACGTCTTCAGAAAAGATAAGAAAATATTAATCCAAGCCTCAAGGCAAGCCCAGAGGGCAACGGATTATATAACGGGGGTGATTAAAATTTCGGATACACAAAAAATAGCAGAAGATATAATTAATATTTTTAAAGAGAATAAAGTTTTGAAAGTAAATGCTGATTACAGAAAATTATACGACGACTTATGTAAGTTTTTGAACGGGCTATTAAAATAAAATATGCCTAAAGATTTAAAAGGCACTTGGCAATTGCCAATCTAACCATCTTTCTATAAATAAATCTATATTCTACACCATTTACAAGAGTTTTAGAGATTCCTTGAGGTTTGATTTGAGAAGTGATAAAATACAGATCAGAAATTATCATAACCTTCGGCTGGCCGATGGGTGCAGTATTATACGACTTTGCTGGAGTATTTGAAGATGATATATGAGGATGAGTTAAAAGAAGAAAATAATATATGAATAAAGAATTACTCACATCCGGAGAAAAAGAAATATTGGTTCTAAAAGCGACTCTTGAGCCGATTAACTCTATGATTAACTATGCGATGCTTGATCTGCATCATTCCGATCCAGATTCATCAATACTATTTAAAACAGAAATACACCAAAAACATTTTAATATCCTTTTGCTCGATTTCCTTAAATCAAAAATTTATAAGATCGGGGAAAATTGCGTCAAAGCCTTAAAAACCATCTTAATGACTCCTCAATATCATCACGTAGTAGAACCACTCAAACAAGCGGTTGAGGACTTTGATTGTTGGCTAGAACAAGAGGTTGAATTTGAGAAGGATGGTGAAACGAGAAACCTTTGGTTTCCAACCATTGATTGCAATATAGCACTTAAGATTAAAAGAAAAGAATTCATTGAAATATGTGGTAATATTTCAAAACACAATCCTCTTGCTCTTGATCGACAAGCTAGACTTATTCAAGAAATTTTTAAAAATAACAATGTCACAATAGAATTAACCCAAGCACTATTAGTCATGGATGAATTTTATGAGCAGTTTCATAATGATCTTCTGAATTATCATGGAAGTGTAATTGCTGAATTTTTGAATAACATTCGCTGGGGAATATATGAATACTTGCAGCCATTATACAAATTATCTGTCAAACCATATTGGGATGCGCGCCTTAAAATAAACTCATATCGATATGATTTTCCGGAAGACATTAAAAATCCATATATACAAGAAATTTTCTGGGACCTTATGAATGATGTACGCTCGAAGCCTTATATGCCAAAATTTATTGTTACAAAATACCTCAAAATGCGCTATTAGGAAAGATTGGCAAGACATCTTGGAATTGAGATAAATCTTTATGAGCAAAAAATACCGGTTTAAAATCAAATGATTTAGAAAAAAATTCTAAAATGAATAATAAAAAGAAAATAATTCTTGGAGATCATAAAAAGGTTGGGAGCAAGTTTATACCTCCTATGGCGCAACTTGAAATAAGCGATATAAGCACTATTAACCAAATCTTTCCTGAGATAATATGGATGGGGTTACTAAATGATTCTTATGGATATCGCGAAGGAATACATTTGTCGTCAGAAATAGCCAAATTGGCACATGCGATTCATGATTCGGATAAGCACGTCAATTTTGCATTAAGTAGTTCTTATGAATATCTAAGTGATGAGAAAAAGAAGACGTTAGTCGAAGAACTAGAAAGAAATAATTACCTTGTTAAGCTGCAGAAGTCTTTATATCCCTTAATAAAATATTATGAAGGTTTTCCAATGACTTTTTTGGGTGATGGGGGAATCGCTGAAAGCAAAGATTTCCAGATTCAAAAATTAAAAAAAACTGTAGAAAGACATTTTAATCGTTATGAAACTCCCGGAGTAATAATACTAGCCAATGTTGTATATATTAGGGCAATTACAGGAGGTTTACACATAGTTCAAGGATTAGAGCCACCAAACCTCGAATCTTTAGTTAGCGACCCAGAATCCGATGAAGCTAAAAAAACAGCAGCTCAAGTTAGGTCGATGGCTATGATGGAGGCCATGTCCGGAGATAAAGAAAAATCAGGCTCGGCGTGGTCCCAATCATTTTGGAATCAAGGTCTGAAGATTGATAAATGTGAATTTTAGGAGAATATATGGATGACGAACGCCAAGAATTTTTTCAGAAGTTAAATAATTTCATTAATAATTATCAAGATATTTTATCCGCTGGAATTGAGGAAAGGTGGTTAAAGCTCCCAATAAAATTGTATGATAAGGAAATATATGAAGTAATTGGCGGTCTATTAGCGAGACAAGCCACCCTCTCTATGTTACTCGCTAGTTCCCCTTATATATGGAACGGGCACATAGCTCCTATAATACTACGCGTTATGACGGATGCTCACATAACGCTAGCTTGGATATTAAAAGACCCTCCTGACAGAGTTAAAAAGTATATTCACTATGGTTTAGGCCAAGAAAAATTATTCATTGAACACTTAAAAGCAGGCGTAGAAGAAAATGACGATGAAGATATAAAGAAGTTGATTAAATATAAAGAAGAATGGCTAGAGTCACAAAGACGTGAGTTTTTAACCGAGGTTAATGTAGGAAGTTGGTCTGGGCTTGGTACAAGAGAAATGGCAAATGAAGCAGATTGTGATTCTTTATATAAATATGCCTATGCTCCTTTTAGTGGAGCAACTCACAATATGTGGCAGCACATAAGTCGATTTAATTTGAAGTATTGTAAAAATCCTTTACACAAATATCATAAGATACCTTCTGTTGATAGAGCTTCACTTGACCCGGATTATCTATATAGATCAGCAAAATATGTTGATAAGAGCTTTGCGTTGGTTGATAAAATATTCGGCTTAACCATAGATACTTCTATGCCACTTAATTGGTTCATAGAAGAGTTCGACAAACTGTTTGAACAGAAAAAGACAGATGTCGAAAATAAGGAAGATGATTGAAACGCAAATTTGTTGCTAAAATATGGTCTTAGCTGAATAGAGGTCGGTTTTATTTTTAGAGCAGAGCCGATGAACGACCATGACTAAATTTGGTTTTATATACGACCAAAGGATGTTTGTAAATGAAGCAAAATAAAACAGATACAAAAAAACGGGTTTTTCTCAGAACTTTCGGATGGCCGTACGTTACAGTGGCTAGGGATGGCGTTGGAACTGTTAAAGAGGATAACTGATTTGGAATGAAGGAGTTAGAACAATTTTAGTTAAAAAGTAGAAATCTTTTTAAGGTTGTATAATGTGGTAGGGTACTAAGAAAGTTAAACCGCTCAGAATGAAAAGTTGATCCATTTTTAATTTTATCAGAATGCAAGCGGGCACATAGATATATTGGGGAATATTACTGATGAGTGAACTATTTCCCCTTATCGGGCGGAAAACCAATGTTGTCTTGGGATGAGCGGCAAAAGAAAATAGAAGAAGTATTTCGTGACTATAGCATTCATGATACAGTAGTTTCATTATTATGCTCTTGTTTATGGCTCCCCAATATTTCGAGTCAAATTAAACATATTTACTTAACCGCATTATTAATCTCACGAAACCCCGCAATATTCCAAAAAGACAATCAGATAACAGATTATGATGGATTCTCAAGATTTATGTCTCGGTTGATCCCTCTTTTGCCTTCTTTCCCTACTGCTGAAGACTATTTTCCAGAATCCGATTGGGGAGAAGTTAAATTCTTTTTTAAAGATAAAATTTATAAGATTTTCTATGGAAATGAAATAACAGATATTTACGATTACCTGTCCATGTTTGAGATTATGTATGTTTCGTCGGATGGCAAATACATGGAAACGATAGGAAGAAGTCCCTCTGAAGAGCTAAGCGTTTGCTTGAAATTGCAAGACAATATCATATCTATCATGCCGCAGTCTATATCAGAGGAAAAATTAAAATCTATTCATCTTGGGCATTACGAAATACCTGAAGAGCAATTTTGGCAGGTGGTGAATAATAATTTTCAGTATACGAAATCTGTAGAGCTTGGAATTCCAGAACCATTTATTAAAAATTATTCTATAGAAATTGGTACGGTCCCTTTCCCTGACAGTAAAGACTTCATAGAAGCAGTAATTTATGGTCGACTTGCACAATATTTCTTTCTCTCAGCGGAAGGATCGACTTATTTGTTAAATCCTCGAAGATACTCTTGTATTCTTTTGGAAGAATGGTATCAGCTGTATAAAACAAACAAGGATAAATTATTTGAAAAGAAAGAACATGAGAATTTCCCTCCATCAGCAGCTTTAGGTCAATATATAAATCAAAGAATAAAAGGGCACAATAAATTTACAGTTGTAAGCGCCATTCATGAAAACAATCGCCCGCATGCAACATTGTTTTCATTTGCAATGATTTATGACAATAAACTTCTATTATTCTGTTTATTAAAGCCAGATGAACTTAATGTGGAGAAAAAAGTAGTGGAGGTTGAAGAAGCATTAACTTTAATTCAAAAACAGCCACACACTATAGGACTCCATTTAAAACGGCAAAATGTTCAGTTTCACAGCAAAGGGAAACAAAAACTTAGTTGTGAAGTAATAGTGCTTCATCCGAATATTTGCATCCAGGGGATTGTGAATAGTATAAAGATACCAGAATCTTTCAGCGGTATGTTTATGGGAATGACAGATTTTTTGGCAATCTTCGATGAAGTGCAGTCTATCGATGAGTTTATTGAGTTTTGTGAATACATTAAAAAAGATACCATGCTCATTTCTCCTATGGCCAGCTTGTTGGATAGATATGCGGCGTTTAAAGACTCTAACAAGATTATAAATAGAGGTGCAAAAGAGTTTAACTTGATAATGCTCGATCCCCATTGGGGGTCTGCTTTCAAGTATGAAAAACTGAAGAAGTTTTGGAGTTTATATCCGGATAGAAATTATTTTGATCATCCAAGGAGCTGGAACCCAATTAAAGAATCAGAGACAATGATTAGATTAGATGCCAGAGGTTATCGAGGATGTGCTTTATTTACAAAGGTAGAAGATATCCATTTCTTTTTCACAGCGCCATTTGATGATATGAATTATGAAGAGGCGAGAATAACCAATATGCTTCTTATGTGTTTGGAGGACTATTTTTCTAAATCAGGACAGAAATTAAAGATATTTCAGCAGTACAAAGAATTCAATATTAATATATTTCCTGATAGCTTGATACAAAGAGAAAGTGATAAATTTAAACATCTCAATCAGTTCGCGGAAAACTTAAAAACATATAACGGACAGGCTGGATATATTCGGCACTATATTCCGGGAGCGAGAGTGGTGTATAGTCTTGAAAATATAACAAAGAAATTTATGGAATGCACTGATAATACCAACGAAGTAGATTTGTTCTTGTATATAGCGGGATTATTAAATGGGTTATGTCCCGATAGTCAAGCAAGTGCTGTATTAGACGAAATAAGTAAAGATTTTAAGGGGAAGAAACCAAGATATAAATTGCATCAAATCGATATGAAGGTATGTTTTGATCATTTTTCGGGGCAACCTATTTCCGCGGAGGCTTACGATTTTAAAAAAGCGAGAAAGGTAATAGCATACATTGCAAAAGAGCTAAAAATTGAACCCGGAGAATATAATTTAGATGATGCAAAAAAATTAATCAATGCTGTAAGAGAAAAGGCGGTTCAATCAATAGATACATTAATTAAAGAATTTGATTTTTGTCACGGAGTTATTATATTAGTTAAAAATATAGAAAAATTAATGCATCACACCAAAACGGACCTAGAGTTAATAGAAAGGTCTGCCACATTAGATGTCGACTATGACCGTACAGAGCGATATGCAAAGCTTCATTCGGATTACCTTGCCACACATAGAAATTATAGGTATTTAATTGAGAAGTTTGTTCAACATAATGCCAATGGAGCTAAAAAAATAAAGGTAGAAGATATTAAATATCTACTAGCATTTTCAGATGAAATTCACATTTTATATGAAGCAAGTGATTTACTGCATTATGGAATAGAGCCGCTGGGATTAGAAGTGTCGGATGACTACCTATTTCACATTAATGACAAATTTCATATAGAGGAAAAGGGAAGAACATACGGAGAATATCTTGCAACGCACCAAATATACGCAGATACAGCTAAAGAAATTTCAAATCGAGACAGAGATGGAATAGAGAAATATTTGGATGAGTTAGATATTGGTTTTAAGTCAGAGTTATTATTTACCTTCCGAAATTTTCTAAATGTATGTGACGTACTTGCAACATGGCCTAATTTCTATAAAGAAGTTATAGCGAATGACTCATATTCTGCTACTAAGGACATAATCGTGGAGATATGTATTAAAAATTTGAAAAATGCATCGAGCAAAGAACTAAATGGTATAATAGATTTTCTTGTATTGGAGCATAAGTGTATGTTGTCTATTATAGGAGATAGAAACAGTGCACATGATTTGCCTGTTTGGGAAATTAATAAGAGACCCTATCGATATATCGTTAAACCACTTATTAAGATTGGGGAAAAAATTTTGTGGGGACCATATTCTATTGATAAAACCCAACAGACTTGGCTAAATCGCCTTATGAATGGAGATACTCCCTTTGATTTACGAAAGCCTAAGATTATGAATATTATTGATAAAAGAAAACAGGCGATAGAACAGAAGATTGTTCAAAAGGCTTTTGATATTATAAGGCAGTTCACATCATCTGTTGATAAAGAAGTATTTCTG
>Ga0180007_10002523_pt1 | contig 21716 bp, 12 predicted proteins | sample MM_PC_MetaG_FD_121122 | JGI IMG/M metagenome (GOLD analysis project Ga0180007, IMG submission 121122) | Groundwater microbial communities from the Aspo Hard Rock Laboratory (HRL) deep subsurface site, Sweden - MM_PC_MetaG | ecosystem: Environmental > Aquatic > Deep subsurface > Groundwater... | reverse complement strand
TAAATTATAAAATTGTAAAAATAATTACAAATTAAATGAAATCCCGGTTATTCGTTTGCACATTGTTTTAATGCATCCCAAACCTCTTCTTCAGAAAATCCCCATTCAAGCATTTTCTTAAAAATCTTCATGTTAATAAATTTATGAAGATTATTTTGAATGGTATATTTGTGTTCTGTCTTCGGATGTTTAACTAAAACATGGCTGCCTTTGCCATGTTTTGTCTCGACCATCAATTCCGGTTTCAAGCAGGCTTTAATCCATTGAGCTTGCGTGATATCAGTAAAACTCCTGCCAGACATAAACATTTTGCTTTACGGTGACAGGTTCGTTGTCTCCTCGCAAAAGTTTGTCCGCGCAAAGATGCGGCGGAATTTCAAAAAAAGTAAACACAGCATCTTTTATTGTGGAAGATATATTTTGATTGCCGCTGCCGCCGGTAATAATACCATCAACATTTGTTGATTCCGCTGTCCAGGCTCCATCCGGAAACTGCTCGATATTAAATTCTATTCTGCCGATTCTTTCAATTTCCTTCTTCATTTCAATCACGCGAGAATCATTCTCTTCATTGAAATTCCAGCCTATTTTTCCGGCTAATTTGGATAAATTGCATATATATTTATTCAACCGCATATATTTTCCAATCGCACTTATATTATATCACATGAATTAAGCCATTTTACATCTTCTCCGGTTATTGTCAATGGAGAAAATATAAAACTTGCATAAATTCGATTGTCCATCCAACCAATATTAATCATTGTTTCAAAACAGCTTCCAATAATTCCGGAAATTCCTCGGTTCCCATGTCACCCAAAGTATAATGCCCGCGTCCCTTCAATTCAATAATCTCTCCGCCGATCGCTTCATGAAAAATTTTTAGACTTTCCTTGCCTTCAGCTTCTTCATCATCAGAGGTAAACATTATTATTCGGTTTACTCGATCTTTGATGGTTTCGTCAATTTTATAATCGTAAAATTTTTTTCGCGCAAAACTTTCTCCATCCGCTATTTTCCACGGAGCCACGAGAACAAGCTTTGAAATTTTGCATTTCGTTTGTCCCAGCCATTGAACCAGAAAAGCGCAACCGCAGCTATGTCCGATCAAAATCGTATTTTCATCAACCGAATATTTTTCAAATTCAGCTTTAAATTTTTCATAATCAGGCTCTCACGGCGACGGCAGGAGCGGCGCTTCCGTTTCAATATTTTTCGAGTTCAACTCTTTTTTTATCCACGGAATCCAATGTTTGTCATAAGTTCTTGTCTCCGAATTCATCGCTTTTTCAGCATTCGACGGGCAACCGTGAATTATAATGCATTTTTTGTTATTCATACTTATTGTAAATTGTTTAACTTATAAAAACAGCGCTTCGTCGGATTTATTATAACCTTTATTCCCAGCGGAAACAATCACAACGTCGCAGACATATCCCAACAAGAAAAGTTATATCTTGCAATGTAGCTTCTAATTATCTCAATAATTTAATCGAGCGGTTTGTTTCAAATAACTTCCAAAACATAAAAAATCAGGAATAGTGAAACATTGACAAAATCATTTATTCATGCTATAATAACATGTCAAGTAAATGACAAGAGTAATAACCGGATCAAAACAATTCTGAAAGTGAACGAGTTATTCCTTATCAAAAAAGTGTCTCAATTAAGAGTTTTTCTCTTAAATAAGACTTAAATCGACCTTTACAATATACTCAATTCAACAAATGAAAACCTTTGTTTGGCAAGCGGCACATTGTAAACCATAAATAGTTATGGAATATAGTGTGCTGTTTACCAAACCTTAACCAGAAGACCGGTAACCAATCCGGTCAAAGGAGCGCCCGTGTTCAAAAACATCGTGAAAACCGTCCCATGCCTCTTCTCCAAATTCTTCAACGCCGCCGACTCCGAGTCGGTTCTCGCTGCCGTCCCTGAGGGAACGCAGCGGGTCGTGTTCCTCGACACGCCCGCAACCGCCCACCTCGTAGAGACCGTCGAGACCCTGATCTCGCGGGGCATCGAGGTGGTCGTCCGCGACCACCACGACTGCCCCAACCCGCGGAACCCGCGGGAGCTGGAGATCGCGGCCGCCGCGTCGCGGATCCGGGAGCTCTGCGGGTGCAATGCCCGCATCAGCGACCGGGGTTCCCACCCCGCCTGCTCCGAACTCATCGAGGTAGGCGAGTTCGCCGCCGAGGACACCGTCCTCGTGGCGGATCCCGACCCGGACGGCCTCACCGCCGCTATGAAGGCGTCCGGCCTCGTGTACGACGGGCTGGACGCCGATGCGAAAATACTCGATGGCGCCCGAAGCGAGCAGACGGCCGAGCGGCTCACGCCGCTCGCGCTCCTGCTCGTGAAGGGTCTCTCGACCCTCCCTCCCTACAACGCCGCACTCCCGCAGATCAGCGAGGACGCAAAGTCCAAGCTGTTCTCGGACTTCGCGGCGGCGGCGGGCGGCGACCAGGAGGCTCTCGAGAGCCTCAACCGAAAGGTGGAGGCGTTCGAGGCGGGCGTCCGGGTCGCCGAGGCCATCGCGGCCGAGGCGAGGGAAGTCGCGCCGGGTGTGGTGATGGTCGATGCCGTGGGGAAGCCCCGGCACGACCTGACCACCCTGACGCGGCGGCTGGAGAGCCGGCAGGGCTGCCGCGTGACCGTGATCCGAAAGGACAACGGTCCCATCGCGGGGAAGCACCGGGGGGTGCAGATCTCTCTGGCGGTGGTGAAGGCCAATCAGGCCGACATCAACCTCCAGGAGTTGCTCCCCCCCGGCTTCGAGTCCTCGCCGGAGGCGGGGATCATCTCGAACACGACGTACTTGCTCCACCTGAGCGAGACGGTGTGGGAAGGGATGGTTCTGCCTGCGCTGAACAAGCGCCTCTCCTAGTCGGATTTTCCGACAACCGCCTGTTGTGAACGGTTCTCACAGCAGATACGGATTTCTCATGAACCGTCATGAAGAGTGTTGCCCTGAAAACCGCAAGGTTTGACGGGCGCACTCTCAATCGGAGGCGCGGTTAGCACATCTCGCCTCCCTCTGACTATCACCTGTACCAAAAAGTAAAGATGATTGAGGAGAAAAAATATTCGCTTCAAAATCAAAAAAGTCATTTAAATCAAAACTTCCAAATATAAAACCCTGTGATTTCGGTCACAGGGTTTTAGTATTCTCCGGATCAAATTGAATCTATTATTATGGATTCCGCCTCGCCGTCGAGATCAGCGATTTCACCTTTACGCCGAGCCAGTTCCGCCGCTTTTGGTTTTATTTTATCAATGGTCGAATTGTCCAAACCGACATCCTGCGCCTTGGCGATTTCGGCTATTCTCGACATGAATAATTTAAATCTCTTCACCCAATCTTCACGCCCGTTTTGAAACCGTGAAATTTCCTCAGCCGCTCGTTCAGCTCTCTTTACTATTTCAGCCACCTTGCCGCGAGCGCGAGCCGCATCATCAGTAGTGGCTAATTCCTGCTCAACAATATTCAAATTTCTTTTCAATTCAATGGCGCGAGCGCGAACTTTTGAAATTTTGCCGGCATTCTCATCTTTTTTGTCCGGCTCCGGCACAGCGCGCACAGAGTCAAGAAAAAAACGTGAATTCGCCAAATCGCTCATAAAAGTACTTCTCAATTCTTCGGTCATTTTTTCCTTCTCCACCGGCGTTGGCTCTTCACGAACCACTGGCGCGGCCGGCGCCGATTTCTCTGATTTTTCTTCTTGTTTGCCGGTAAGTTTCCCAATAAGCGATGCAAATACACCGGTGCCGATTTTTTCAGAAGCGGTTCCGGTTGGCGATTCTTCATAATACGGTCTTGACTCTCCTTGACGGATGTATTCCTCCGGTTCTTCGAATGTTGGCTCGATAATTGCCAATGCGCGAAAACCATTCGGCGCATCTTTTTTTTCTTCCACCCGCAAGAAAACATTGGCATCGCGTCCGACAATATAATCTCCGTCTTCCAATTTCCAACTGCCGCCTTGACTGCCGCTGCCATAAAAAAATACCAAACGAGAACCCTGAACAGCCAATGATCTGCCTGAACCGCCGATTGGTATTGCTGACGGATTTTGTATAATTTCGGTTGGATCGCTCGACGAGTAATATTCCGCAATACGGCCGCCTCTCACATGAATAACTTTTGCATACCAAGCATTTTTTCCGCTCAGCATCCGCGATAAAATTTCTTGTTCGGGTGTAAATGATTGCTCGTCCGGAATCATGGCTGTAATCTCATCCAAAAGTATTGACGCACGGTCAGGATCAGGCAAAACAGGATTATTATTGACACCGCTTATCTGCAATTTATTATTCGCTTCACGCCACTTATAACCAATCATACTGTATTGGTCATAAGAAAGACCATATTGATTATATGTATCAGATCTAATTTTCCCGACTTTTTCAACCAGCGCGTCCATTCGCGCTTGAATATCCGGAATCAAACCAATGCGTCGTTCGCGCTCTTGTTGACCGCCGGCTAGAACCGCTTGAATTTCATTCATGAGCTCAGTCGCTTTTTTCGGATCAGAATCCGAACTGCTCAAAGCATAACAGCTTCACGCCACTTTGCACTCAGATGATAGTAATCATCGTAGCTGATACCATAACTGCTATAAGTACTGCCCAGCTGATTTATCTCCGGAGTCATCCGCTGATACTCTTCTTTGGCCGGTGCCAACAATATCTCGCGATCCGCTTTTCTTCTCGCTTTTGCATCGTCTTGGTCTTTAACCTTTAACGCCCGATCATTACTCTGAGCTGATTCTTCTTCTGTTCTATAATAATTGACAACAAATTTATATTCATACACGCCCGAATTTAAATTATAAATCTGCTCAGCAGAGTAGGCGGGATAAGCAAAAACATCGTTGCCCTTGTAATTCTTGGCATAAACAATCGGATGAGCGCCAATGTTATCAAGAGAAGGAAGAGGTTGCAAAGTTTGCGATTCAACAAACAAAGTCTCCGGTTTCCGAAAAGCATTCCAAGCTATTTCAAGCCGTTTATTATCCACCGATGCTTTTAATTCCTCTAAATCGGAATTGCTAATTTGGCTCCAACCATCACCGGAACGATAGATTATTTCCGGCCGTCCGCCAACGCCCAAACCGGGAAAATCTTTTGCATTTAACGTTAAAATTATGTCACCAGGAATTGTTATTATCGCATTGAACTTTTCACTGCGCTCACTTTCATAATATGGATGGGGATTTGCAGGACGATATTCATATTCAACTTTGAGAGAGTGTCCCTGCACCTCAATGGTTTCCGGATACATTCTATCAATTTCACGTTTCATTTCCGGTGAGCAATGGTCATCAAAATTAATACACAATAATTCATCAATATATTTCGCTTCTTGCTTGCTTCTTACTCCGCCGGAATGTTCTTTATACCACGCTGAAAGTTCGGGCGCTTGAACTTTTCCTCCAGAACGAATATTTAGCAATTGCAAGGCGTGGACAGTATCAGTGTTGTGTTTTACACTCAACAAATCAACATTGCCCGCGACAAGCGCACGAACAAATACTTCAGCGGCAATTGCAGGATCAGCTACTTCCTCCTCTTTTTCGGCGATGGTTTCATATTGACCGCGGAATGAATAAGCGACTTTCTCAATAACCGAATCGCTTTCAGCATCATAACGCAAAGACCGGCCGCTCTCTCTCAAAAATTGAGGCGCAATTTCCGGCAACCATTTGGCATCAACCGGCTGACAACGGCGGGCGAAAGTTTTTGAAGTGGTAACAACATTAGCGCCGATCATAAATTTCGGTTTTACGGAAAAAGAAGCTGACGACGGATGAATGAAAATATTATCAGAAGAGTAGCCTCCGCTCTGAACAGCGCGTTCATAAGAATGTCGTCCGGAGGAAACGATGAGATGCTGGATCATACCGGAAATAATACATTTTTGAATGGCAATCGGATCATTGCCGTTTACATCATCGACAGCCACTTTCTTCCGTCTCAATTCCCGCATTATCTGAGAACGAATTTCACGCACCTCAAACAATTGACGGACATTAAGATAATGGTCTCGCGCCCAGCGCTGATCAAAACCGGAAGCAGACCATTGATTCCACACTTCCAACAACTTTAAAAAATCCGACCCTCCTTTGGAAAATTGCGCATGCGCCTGATCCGCTTCACGTTCTTTGTCTTTTGGCCGCACAAATACTGACTTCTCTCCCAGCATCGCGGCGATGGTGCAAATCTTGCCGGTGCAATGATATTTCTCCGCTTCAATCACCATACGAGCGATTTCAGGTCGGAGAGGGAGATCAGCCATTGTTTTTCCTACTGCAGTCAATTTCTCATTCTCATCGAGTGCGCCAAGCATTTTTAATGTCTCAATCGCTTGAGTAATAGCTTCTTCCTTGGGCCTGTCCAGAAATTCAAAACTTCGAACATCTTCAATTCCGATTTTCTTCATTGCCAAAATAACATGATCCAGATTGGATCGCGCAATTTCAGGTGTTTGATATGCTTTTCTGTCTGTAAATTCAGCCTCAGTGTACAAACGATAACAAGTGCCGGGCGCAGTTCGGCCGGCGCGTCCTTTTCGCTGATCACAACCGCTCTTTGCATGGCGTTTTGTGAGCAATGCCTCAATTCCGCTATTCGGATCAAACTCCTTTTGTTTGATAACACCGGAATCAATTACAAACAGCACGCCATCAATTGTCACTGATGTTTCCGCGATATTGGTGGAAACGATCACTTTTCGTTTTGATGACTTTTCAAAAATACGATCCTGATCCTCTGGAGACATTGCGCCAAACAAAGGCATAACATCAACGGTTTCAATCCGTTTTTCAATTCCCTTTTTTATTTCATCGGAATGTCTATTATTCCATGTCTCAATATCTTGATTTACAACTTTTATTTTTTCAATGGTGCGACGGATTTCCGCTTCACCGGGCATGAAAATAAGAACATCGCCCTGCTCACCGCTTCGGACAATTTCATTCACTTTTTCAGCGGCCGCAATGGTATAATCATCAACAGATTTATTTTCATACTGAATATCAATCGGAAACATTCTACCTGGAACTTCCACTGTTGGCGACCCGCCAAAATATTCAGCGAATTTTTCCTTTTCGATGGTAGCGGAAGTGGCAATAACCTTTAATTCCTGCATTCCTCTTTTCTTGCGCTCAGCCTGTACTCGCTTCAAAAGCCCAAGAACAAAATCAATATTCAAACTTCGCTCATGCGCTTCGTCCACCATCACAATATCATACTCTTCAAGCAATGGATCAAATTGCAATTTGCGCAATAAAATACCGTCCGTCATAAAATTCGCTCTCGTCCCTTCGGTTGTTTTATCTTCAAATCTTACCTGATAACCAACTTCAGCGCCGACTTGTTCTCCGCGACGACTAGCGACATAACGAGCAACTGAGCGCGCTGCCACGCGTCGAGGTTGCGTGATTGCGATTTTCGCATCCGGAAACATATCCAGTAAAAAATCCGGAATACGCGTTGTTTTTCCAGAACCGGTTTCACCTATAATAACCGCGTTTGCATTGTCGCGCACGCACTCTACCACTTCGGATCGGTATTCATCCATGGGAACGGGCGGAAAATTCATTCTGGTATTAGCGCGACGATAGGTCGAGGATTGAGCCAACCGATCAATTGACATTGATAAGTTGCCGTTTCTTTTTTCTGCCATATAGAAAAATTTTAAATATTAGAAAAAATATTAACGCTATTGCCGCGAGCGTCATCAAAAATTACCCTATGACCATAAGGACGGACGAGATATACGGCCGAAATCAACGGAAGATTTGGTATTTCTCCGCGCAAACGAACGATGACTGCCGGTTCTAAAAAACCGAAAAGTGCTTTAATGAATACTTTGGTGCGTGCTATTATATCATCATTCTCTCGCACTCGGCTCCAAATAGAGGCAAGATCAATTATAACTTCTGATTTCGGTCCGCAAATATCCTGAACAGTCACTCCCTTACTCTTCACTTTTAAAATTTCCGCCCAAATAATCTCATCAACTTCTTCCGATCTCATGGTTCCCTTTGGTTGATGATCAAAAAGAAGCACCAGCCGGCCATCGAGTAGCCGAAACACCGCCTCATCGGCAATGTCATAAATTGCGGCAAATGTTAAAATAGTCGAGAGCGGCAACAAACCGTCAAACAATTCAACAGCTTCGCCTTGCGCCCGAAGGATAACCTCGCGCTGCAACAAGGCAATGTTTTCCGGTGTACTCGACTCGGCCAAATTCGTTTGCGGCTGAATCAAAACATATTCAGTCGCCGATAGAGGAGAAGCTTGTCCCATAGAAATTTTATTAAACTATAAAAATATTAAAATCTAATTAAATTATACCACACTTATTACACCCGCATTATTGTCAAAAATAAAAACAAACATCCCCAAGACAGATGAACCCGGCACGAAAAAGCAGAGACAAACATAAGTTCTCTTTGTTGATTTGCTATATAACAAGCAGTTCGCTAATAAAAATGTAATGAAATACGGTCATTCGTTGAGCCCTTCCAAAAAATTTTGGGACAAAAAAAACGATGACTCCTGTTCAATACAAGAATCATCTTTTATCCAAATTAGCCGGCAGTTTTCTTTTCGGGAGCTTTCCTTTCAATTGTTCATACACCCTCAAAATCTTTGACTTGCCGCCGCGCAAGGCCAATTCTTCGAATAATATTGACCACGCGCTGACCTGGAAAGAATAATACCACGCACCGAGTAATACGAGTAAAGTCAGGAAAACAATTAAAATAATTATTGCCATCGCTTTCACTCCCGCGGCAAATCCGGCGAATATGAATATCACATAGAGAATGATCGACGGCGCGAGCGCAATAAAGGCGCCGATAAAAAATGCGCAGGCCGCCAAAATATTTATTACAAAGAGAATCAATCCCATTTCCATATTCAACACAACATGGCGGGAAAAAACATGCCATGCTTCCTTTAGGGCAACAACAACTTTTTTGTCGCGCAAAACAACAAAAGCCGTTCCGTAAACAGTCAAAAAATAAATTATTATTCCCAACACAACGAAAATTATCATCGCAAAAATGTAAATCAAAAGACTGACAACCTGATTATTGAATGAAAGCAAGGACACAAGATAAGCGAACAAAAGCAATATGCCGAAAAAAATTATTTTTGTAATGAAATTCACTCCGAGAATGCGCCAAAAATATTTTATTCCCGCTGAAAACGCGTCTTTGAATTTTACCTTTACGCCTGAATCCAAAAGTATTGACGATCGAATCAGTCCGCCCTGGCTGATAATGCTGGCGCAAATTAATAATGCCACAGTACTGAGAAATGCCAGTATGACAAACAGGCTGATGCCGAAAGAAGTCGGATCAGACTGCCAGAGCACTTTCAAATTATTCCAGGACAATAGTCCGATTATGCCCAATTGTCCATATTCTTTGAACACGGAAAATATTGATTTGTTCTCAGACAAATTGTTCAAACTGCGAAGCAATGCTTCATAAACAGTGCTATTGCCGAGAAATGCGGCAAAAAAACCCAATATCCACAGCCATTTATTTTTCCAGCTTATGTTCAGCGCGCGCTTCAAAATTACACGATAAAAAGGAATCATATTTATTTTTACGATGGAATTGTTGACAAATGTTTCTCAATAACTTTTCTGGATTTGCTGTCAAAACATTTATCAAAAAATCCAATGAATTTTATTTTTGAATTTGTTAAATTACTTGCGTTAATATTATAACACAAAAGTTCAGAACAATAAAAAACGCGGTTTGTCCCGAACCAGCAGGGGCAAACCGCGTTTGAAGTTTTTATTCTTTTACTTTTTTCTCTCCCATTATCTCCGCAAAAGCGCTCTGTTCAATCGTTTCTTTTTCCAGCAATACTTTTACCAGTTCATCCATCTTTCCCATATTTTCTTCCATTGTTTTCTTTGCTTTTTCCTCCGCCTGCCTTATGAGCATATCAATTTCCGCGTCAATTTCCTCAGCCACCTTTTCGCTGTAATTGCGCTGTTCGCGAATGTCTCGGCCGAGAAAAATCATTTCTTCTTTTTCACCGTAAATTCTCGGCGCCATGCGATCGCTCATTCCGTATTTGGTCACAATGGAATGCGCCAGCGCTGTCGCGTGCTTCAAATCATTGGAAGCTCCGGTCGTCACTTCGCCGAATTTCAACTTTTCCGCAACATGTCCGGCCAGCAAAACAGCCAAATCATCGAGAAATTCCGATTTTCTGTGCAAATACTTATCTCTCTCCGGCAATTTCAAAGTATAACCCGCGGCGCTTCCTCTGGAAATAATGGAAACCTTGTGAACGGGATCAGAATTCGGCAAAATATGAGAAACCAACGCGTGTCCGGCTTCATGAACCGCGGTAATATTTTTTTCCGCGTCAGACAAAATATGACTCTTTCGTTCAGGGCCGAGCAAAACCTTTTCAATGCTTTCCAGCAATTCGGTCTGAGAAATCTTTTTTTGATCTCTTCGCGCCGCCAATATGGCGGCTTCATTGAATAAATTCGCCAGATCAGCTCCGGAAAAACCGGGAGTTCTTTCCGCCACTTTTCTGAGAACAACAGTATCATCGAGCGGTTTTTTAGCTGAATGCACTTTTAATATTTTTTCCCGATCTTTTATGTCAGGCAGATCGAGCACAACTCGGCGATCAAATCTTCCCGGACGAAGCAGAGCCGGATCCAGAACATCAGGCCGATTGGTCGCGGCCACGACAATAACATTTGTGTTCGGATCAAATCCGTCCATTTCCACCAAAATCTGATTCAATGTTTGTTCTCTTTCATCATGAGAACCGCCCAGACCCGAACCTCTCTGGCGTCCGACAGCGTCTATTTCATCAATAAAAACAATGCACGGCGCATTCTTTTTCGCTTTTTTGAATAAATCGCGAACGCGGGAAGCGCCGACTCCGACAAACATTTCCACAAATTCCGAACCGGAAATCGTGAAAAAAGGAACATTCGCTTCGCCAGCGACCGCCTTTGCCAGCAGTGTTTTGCCCGTACCCGGAGGTCCCATGAGCAAAACTCCTTTGGGAATTTTCGCGCCCAGACTGGTGAATTTCGTCGGGTATTTCAAAAACTCAACAATTTCTTTCAATTCCTCTTTCGCTTCTCTCACTCCGGCCACATCCTTGAATGTTATCTTGTTTTTTCCTGCAATTTTTATCTCGCGCGCCTGACTCTGGCCAAAACTCATTGCTCTGGTATTCGCTCCTTGCGCCTGTCTCATCATGTACCAGATGAAACCGCCGATTATCAAGAATGGAATCAAAAACGGCAAAAGAGATGCCATCCAAAATCCAAAACCGCTTTCGTCTTTCACCTCAAATGAAATCCGTTCCAGTTTTGTTTTTTCAACTCCGAAATTGTCGAGAAGCGAGGACAAAGATTCAACATTTTCTTTTTTCAGACTTTGAATTGAGTCATCGTTCATTGTCAATTCAAGTTTATTTCCAATAATTACAATCTTTTTAACACTTTCAGCATTTATTTCCTGGATCATCTTTTGAATATCAATTTCCTCGACTTTCTTGTCTGAAACATTGTACAAACTGAAAATACTGGCAATTGACAGAAAGACAATGACAAAAATTATGATATTTTTAAATAAGCTTGATCTGTTCATGTGAAATTACAATAAATTATTCTTTTTCCTCCGACGGTTCTTCGTATTTATAGCCGGTTCCCGCGGGAATCAATCGTCCGATAATTACATTTTCTTTCAATCCCTCGAGATTATCTATTCTTCCGGTGACAGCGGCATTGATAAGAACGCGAGCTGTCTCTTGGAATGAAGCGGCTGACAAGAAACTCTTGGTGGAAAGAGAAACCTTTGAAATGCCGAGAAATACTTCATCGCCTTTCGCCGGTTTTCCGGTTTTTCCGATTTGCTCGTTCGCTTCTTCAAATCCTGATTTTTCCACAATTTCTCCTTCGAGCAGAAATGTGTCTCCCGGATCTTCCACATAAACGCGAGAGAACATCTGTCGGGCGATCAATTCCACATGTTTATCATTTAATTTCTGCCCCTGAGACGAATAAATATGTTGAATCTCCTTCAAAATATAATGTTGAACCGCTTCCCTTCCTTTGATCTTGTAAAGCTGGCTCAGATCCAGACTGCCCTCTGTCAATTGATCGCCTTTTTCTACCATGGCTCCGTCTTTTACCCACAAAACCGTGCCAGCCGGAATAACAAATTCTTTTTCCGAATCAACATCATTTGCAACTTTCAGAGAATCGCCCTGAAGGGAAACCCGTCCATAGCGTCTGGATTTTATTTTCTTGTTTTCAGCATCCAGATACAAGACTTCTTTTTCATTGACCAGATCTCCGTCTTTTACTTTTACATTGCTTGCGCTCTTGATATTGTAAACATCTTCTTCCGTATCTCGGTAATGAATTTTTAAAACGCGCTGGCCGAATGAAGTTTTAGCAATAATCTCGCCTTTCGGACCTTGAATGGTTCGCGCTTGTTCCTCGATTGAAACCAAACCTCCGACTTCAGCGATCAATGCTTTCTTCTTTGGCGGACGAGCTTCAAAAAGTTCTTCCACTCGAGGCAAACCTTGGGTAATGTCAGAGCCGGCCACACCGCCGGTATGGAAAGTTCTCATCGTAAGCTGAGTTCCCGGCTCGCCAATACTTTGCGCGGCAATAATGCCGACAGCGGTTCCCAAGGCAACCGGCGCTCCGGAAGAAAGATCAAATCCATAACATTTCTTGCAAATTCCTTTTGTCATTCTACAGCTCAACACTGATCTGACACGAACTTCTTTCAAATCCAACTTATCCAATTTTCGAGCAATTTCCGCGGTAATCACTTCTCCGGCTTTTACAATTTTATTGCCGGTCTTCGGATTTACGATCGGATCCACAATATATCGTCCGACAATGCGATCAACCAATGATTCTCCCATGGCTTCGCTGTTTTCCTTTGTGAATATTTTTCCCTCAGTATCGCCGCAATCATCTTCGAAAACAATCACATCCTGCGCCACATCCACCAGACGTCTGGTCAGATAACCGGCATTGGCGGTTCGAAGAGCAGTATCGGAAAGTCCTTTTCTGGTGCCATGGCTGGAAATATAATATTCCAAAACGGAAAATCCTTCTTTGAAATTCGCTTTTACCGGCAATTCAATAATTTGTCCGGCCGGATTCGTCACCAATCCTTTCATTCCAAGCATCTGAGTGAGCTGTCCCCACGAACCGCGAGCGCCGGAATTGATCATTGAATAAACCGGTCCGTCAAGCGGCAAAGATAGTTGGCTTAATCCCGTTATTTCATCTTTTATTCTTGTCCAAATTTCAATAACCTTGCTGTATCGTTCATCTCCGGTCAACAAACCATCATCATATTGGCGCTGTGTTTCATCCACTTCTCCCATTCCTTGCTGCAACAATGCTTCTTTTCCTTTGTTATCGGGCAAATCACCCATTCCCCAGGAAAATCCTGATTTTGTCAGTTGTTTGAATCCAAATGATTTGAGTAAATCCAATACTTTTGCCGTTTCCTCAAAACCGCAAAGTTCGAGGCAAAGCTTTACAATGTTTCCCATTTTTTTCTTGTCCACCAATTCATTGTAATATGGCAATTTTTCAGGCAATAAATCATTGAACAAAATTCGTCCGAGCGTGGTTTCAAGAATTCCCTCTTTCAATTTTTTTCCGAATTCCGCTTTTGTCACTTTCACTTTTACCGGCTGACGCAATTTTATCTTGCGCAAATCATAAGCGATTTTCGCTTCTTTGGCTGAAGCGAATATTTTTACCGGCGGAAGGTCTCCCTCCAAATCGGAAGTCACATAAAAACAGCCCCACACCATATCCATTGACGGTGTGACAACCGGATTGCCGGTCGCGGGCTTCAACAAATTCTTGTTTGCCGCCATTATTTCGCGCGCTTCTTTTTTTGCGTCTTCCGTCAGAGGAACATGCACTGCCATTTGATCTCCGTCAAAGTCAGCATTAAAAGCGGAACAAACCAATGGATGCAGTTGGATCGCTTTTCCTTCGATCAACACCGGCTGAAAAGCCTGAATGCCCAGACGATGAAGCGTTGGAGCTCGATTCAACAAAACATGAGAAATTTTTACAATATCTTCCAAAATATCCCAGACTTCCGGTCTGTCCGACTCAATGAATCTGTTCGCGCTTCGAATATTATGTACGTATTCTTTTTTGATCAATTGGCTGATGACAAACGGCTTGAACAATTCCAGCGCCATCTTCTTTGGAATTCCGCACTGATGCAAATACAAATTCGGACCGACCACAATTACGCTTCTGCCTGAATAATCAATTCTTTTTCCGAGCAAATTTTGTCTGAATCGGCCTTGCTTTCCTTTTAGATAATCTGCGATTGATTTCAATTTTCTTTTTTGTCCGGTTGAAGCTGTCGTCGTCTTGCTGTGTCTCGCGGAATTGTCAATCAACGCATCTACCGCTTCCTGCAACATTCTTTTTTCATTTCTGCAAATAACTTCCGGCGCGTTTAATTCCAAAAGCCGTTTCAACCGATTGTTTCTGGAAATAACTCGTCTATACAAATCATTCAAATCAGAAGTCGCGAATCGTCCGCCATCAAGCGGAACCATTGGCCTCAAATCCGGCGGAATCACCGGAACAACCATCATTACCATGTGTTCGGGAGAAATATTATTGCGCTTCAAACTCTTCAAAAGTTTTACGCGATTAATCAATTTTTTATTTCTGATCTCTTTGCCGTTTTCCAATTCAGATTCAACCTCAGCGATAATACTATCCATGTCAACCTTTTTCAAAAGCTTTCTGATCGCTTCAGCGCCGATTCCCGCTTCAAACACATGGCCGTATTTCAAAGACATATCCTGATACGCCGTCTCGGAAATGATTTTCAATGGCTTTAATTCCTTCAACTCTTTTTCGGTTTCCGAAAAATCACTGTCCAATTCGGCAATCATCTCTTCCTTCCATTTATTCGCTTCAATTTGCGCTTTTTTCTGTCCGGCGTCAGACAATTCATTATTGCTTTTGATCTGATTTATTTTCTGATTAAATTGCGCTGCCAGCGCTTTTTGTTTTGACACATATTCTTTTTGCAAATTTTCCGTTTCTTCTTTTTTCAATTTTTCATCCACTTCAGTCACAATGAAATTCGCAAAATAAATAACCTTTTCCAATTTCTGAATGGAAACATCCAATATCAAACCGATCTTGCTCGGCACTCCTCGCAAAAACCAAATGTGTGAAACAGGAACAGCCAAATCAATGTGTCCCATTCTCTGACGGCGAACGACAGCTCTTGTCACTTCCACGCCGCATTTGTCGCAAATGATTCCTTTGTAGCGAATTTTCCTGTATTTCCCGCAATAGCATTCCCAGTCTTTGCTCGGACCGAAAGTTCGTTCGCAAAACAATCCGTCTTTTTCCGGCTTTTGCGTTCTGTAATTAATCGTTTCCGGTCTGGTCACTTCACCAAAAGACCAAGCATGAATATCCTCAGGGGAAGCCAGCTTGAGCCGAATGGCATCAAAATCTCTTATTTTTAATGTTGTGTCTTGAGACATATAAATATTTATATTAAATATCGATAATAAAACATTTATTATTCAGCTGCCGCTTCTTCGGCCGGTTCATCAAAAACCACTTTTTCTCCCTTTTTAAGCAATTCCACATCAAGTCCCAATCCTTTTAATTCCCGGATTAAAACATTGAAAGATTCCGGCACATTCAATCTTCGTATCGGCTCGCCCTTGATAATCGATTCATAAGCTTTGGCTCGACCGAGAACATCATCGGATTTAATTGTCAAAATTTCCTGCAAAGTATGAGCCGCTCCGTATGCTTCCAGCGCCCACACTTCCATTTCACCGAAACGTTGTCCGCCAAATTGCGCTTTTCCGCCCAACGGCTGTTGGGTGATCAACGAATACGGACCGATGGAACGTTGGTGAATTTTGTCTTCCACCATGTGGTTCAATTTCAAAATATAATTGTAGCCGACCGTCACCTTGTGATCAAAAGCTTCGCCGGTTTTTCCGTTTATCAATACCATCTGGCCGTCAGCCGGATATCCTGCCTTTACCAATTCCGATCTGATCATTTCCTCGGTAATTCCATTCAAAACGGGAGAGGCAACTTTATAACCGAGCTTGTGCGCAGCCAAACCGAGATGAGTTTCCAAAATCTGTCCCAAATTCATACGAGACGCAATTCCCAATGAGGTCAAAATAACATCAACCGGAGTTCCGTCTTCCATAAACGGCAGATCCTCAACCGAAACGATTCTGGAAATAACGCCTTTGTTTCCATGCCGTCCGGCCAATTTGTCGCCGACTTGAACTTTTCTCAAATTGGCGATCGTCACCTGAATTGATTTGATAACTCCCGGAGGCAGTTTGTCGCCCGCTTCCTGAGAAAAAATCTTAATGGCAACCACTTTTCCATGTTCGCCATGCTCCAATCGCAAAGAAGTATCTCGCACATCGCGCGCTTTTTCACCGAAAATGGCTTTTAACAATTTTTCCTCGGCTGACAATTCAGTCTCGCCCTTTGGCGTAATTTTTCCGACCAAAATGTCGCCGGATTTCACGCTGGCGCCTATTCTGACAATGCCCTCGGCATCCAGATTTTTCACTTTTTCTTCTGAAATATTCGGAATGTCAGCCGTCACAACTTCTTCGCCGAGCTTTGTATCGCGAACATCAATCGTATAATTTTCAATATGAACCGAAGAATATCGGTCATCATGAACCAATTTTTCGGAAAGAACAATCGCGTCTTCATAATTGTATCCTTCCCAGACCATGTACGCGACCAACACATTTTGGCCGAGTCCCAATTCGCCGTGTTCAATCGCCGGCCCGTCTGCCAGCACTTGTCCTTTCTTTACTTTTTCACCCTTGTCTACAATCGGCCGCTGGTTAATGCTGGTTGAAGCGTTTGAACACGCGTATTTGTTTAATTTGTATGAAATCAATTCGCCTTTTTTCGTCAATAATTCAATCTTGTCGCCCTGAACTCCGACGATTTCTCCATCAGCCTTGGCAAGAATGCAATGACCGGAATCCCTGGCAGCCTTTTCTTCAATACCGGTTCCGACAATCGGAGATTGCGGTTTGACGCAAGGAATCGCCTGGCGTTGCATGTTTGATCCCATGAGCGCGCGAGTCGCGTCATCATGTTCCAAGAATGGAATAAGAGATGTTGCAATGCTGACGATCTGATTTGGCGAAACATCCATGTAATCAGCTTTGTAAAGAAAATCAACTGTCGGCTGTCCATAGCGCCGCATATTCGCTCTTTCATCTGATAATTTTCCGGTGTCAAGATCTGAATTGGAATTAAAAGTCGTGGTAATAACCTTTTCTTCTTTCAAGGCATTCAAAAATTCAATTTCCTCTGTAAGGAAATTTTCCACGTAATCCTTTGTTTCAAAATCAGACAATGCCGATTTATCCAGATCAACGCCCAACACTTCCTGACCTTCCCGAAACAAAACTTCTCCTGTATTCGGATCTTTTATATCTTTAATGATTTTGTGTTTAACTTTAAAATACGGAGTTTCAATAAAACCATACTCATTGACCATGGCATAACTCGCCAAATGGCCGACCAAACCGATATTCGGTCCTTCAGGCGTGGCGATCGGACAAATTCTGCCATAGTGAGTGGTGTGCACATCGCGCACATCAAATCCGGCGCGCTCTCTGGACAAACCGCCCGGACCCATGGCCGAGATTCTGCGTTTGTGCTCCAATTCTGATAATGGATTGGTCTGATCCATGAATTGCGACAGCTGTGAAGACATGAAAAATTCACGCACAACGCCGATAACCGGTCTTGCGTTAATCAATTTTGACGGCGTCAATGTCGTCGGATCCATTGTACTCATTCGATCCTTTACGATTCTTTCCAAACGAGCCAGACCGACTCGAAATTTATTTTGAATCAATTCCCCGATCGCTCTGATTCTGCGATTGCCCAGATGATCAATGTCATCGGCCTTGTCCTGAGTAATGTTCAAACGGATAATTTCTTTTACAACATTTACAATATCCTCCACTTTCAAAATTCGATGCTCATCGTTCAGCTCAAAATTCTGATTGAATCTTTGGTTCAACTTGTAGCGTCCGACATTGCCGAAATCATAGCGGTCAAAATTAAAAAACATCGCAAAAATCAAAGACTTCGCGTTGTCAGCTGTTGCCATGTCTCCGGGCCGAATTCTCTTGTACACCTCGATCAATCCTTCATCTTGACTGGTTGAAGCATCCTTTGCCAAGGTTGTTTCAATGAATTTAATATCAGGATGATTGTCAATATCTTTGAACAAAGCCAAAATCTCTTCATTTGTGCTGACTCCGAATGCTCTGAGCAATGCGGTAACCGCGACTTTTCTCTTTCGATCGATCTTCACCCAGATCACATTGTTTCCGTCAGTCTCGAATTCCAGCCAAGCGCCTCTGTTGGGAATGATTTTCGCTCCGCAAAAAACGCGGTTCTTTTCTCTGATAAAATTTGAAGTGAAAAATACGCCTGCCGAACGAATGATTTGCGATACGATGACTCTTTCAATTCCATTGATGATAAATGTTCCGCGCTCTGTCATCATCGGAAAATCGCCCAGAAATATTTCCTGAGTTTCTTTCTTTTTTGTTTTGGTGTTATTTAACGTCACTTTCACTCTGAGAGGAGCTTCGTAAGTAACATTTTTTTCCTTGCTGGTCGCCTCGTCAAACTTCGGCTCATCAAGGTAATAATCATTAAAATAAAGTTCCAAACCCTTTTCCGATACATCAATGATCGGAGAAAGTTCATGCATCAGCTCTTTCAAACCGTCTCGCAAAAACCAGTCATAGGATTTTTTTTGAATCTCTATCAAATCAGGCAAGGGCGCTTGATATGCTTTTGTGAAAAATTTTCGTTTATTCATAGAACTGGACATAAAAAAACTCCCCCACCCTTTCATAGGAATGGGGCTTTAAATATCTTATTTTTTAGTTAATTTAGTTTGGATTCCCTCTGGCATTGGTTTTTAAGAGACCTATTCCTCCGACCGCCGGTCAAAAGGTTAAGTCTATTTTGAGGGTTAATAAGAAGCTTTTTCGCTCTTATTCTAACAAATACTTATTCCTTTGTCAATCATTCACAAACGCATAGTGAAAGTTTTGTCAATTCCAGCTAATTTTAGACAATGACCGACAATTTTATCCACAACAAAAAATCATCATTATTTACAAAATAAACTCTGCTGATTTTGTCAAATCCAGCCAAAAGCGAATCTGACAGTTAAAACTCACTTCAACCGCGCTTTCAACGCTTCGCGAATCACTTTCCGATCATCCCACGGAAGATACTTTCCGCCGGCAACAGCCATTGCCTGTTCCGAGCCTTTTCCGGTTACGAGCACCAGATCATTTGTCTTTGCCAGGGAAATCGCTTTTTCGATCGCTTGTTTTCTATCTGATATTTTAAATAAATTTTTGTCAATAACTTTTCCGGCGGAAATCGCGCCTTCGGCAACTTGATCAATAATTTCCATGGGATCATCATCATACGGATCTTCATCTGTCACAATGGCAACATCAGCAAATTCACCTGCCATTTTTCCCAGAATCGGACGGCGCGCTCTGTCGCGTCCTCCTCCGCAAGAACCGAGAACATGAATGATTTTTCCGCTAAAAACATTATTTTTGTTTTGAATATCCGCCGCAGCCGAATCAGGCGCAAAATCTTGCGCCCCTACGATCGTTTCATAACATTTTTTCAATGAATACGGCTCGGGCGCGTAATCGACAATTACGGAAAAATCCTGTCCTTCATTGATTATTTCCATTCTGCCGTCAACCAATTTCACGGCCTCCAATTTTTCTTTTAACTTTTCCAATGGAATTCCTTCATTCAACCCGATCGCAATCGCGGGCAACGCATTCTCAACATTGAACGCGCCGATCAATTTCAAATTTATTCGCTCATTTTTCACTGTAAACGAAGTTCCATTCAAAGAAACATTTATTTCCGAAGCTCTTAAAATATCATCGCCTGATTTTTCAACGGAAAATTTTAATTTCTTGTCAGCCGGAAAATTCAAAAAATACGGCGCATGCTCATCATCAATATTTATCACGGAAACCTTTGGAATTTCCCGGCCAAACAATTTCTTCCGTTTTTTCTCCATCAAATGCGCGAACAATTTTCCTTTCGCCTTTTTATAATTTTCAAATCCGCCATGAGATTCCAAATGTTCCGGAGTCAAATTGGTGAAAACAACATAATCATAATTAATTCCCAAATGCCGAAACTGCTTAATTCCTTCGGATGAAGTTTCAATCACAGCGAATTTACAACCGCAATCAACCATTTGCTTCAAAAGTTTCTGCAATTGAAATCTGCCGAGCATTGTCATTTTTTTATTATTCAACCATTCTCGATCAGCAACTTTGAAATTCACAGTCGAAGTCATTCCCGTTTTCGCGCCGTCCGCTTCCAAAGCTCTGGCAATCAAATTCGCGGTCGTGGATTTTCCGTTTGTTCCGGTCACGCCGATCACAATCATTTTTTCGCTTGGGTTTCCATAATAATAAGACGCGAAAACAGCCAAAAATTTATGATAATGGTTGAGCAATGACTTCGGTAAAATTTTCTTTAATAATGCTTTCATAGGACTAAATTTATAATACTGAGTTTTGAGGAATTTTACAATGAACGGTAATAAAGGAGCAGGGAGCACTTGGCAAGAAACAAGGAGCGCCATCCATATAGCATGTAGTGTGTGTAGAGGCGGGTTGCACCCGCCTAATCCGGTGAAAAATACAAAAACCTAATTGCGCAATTATAATTCGTCCCGCCGCGGGCGGGATCCCGCACGCTGCGGTGGCGAATTCGTGATGATTCGTCCCGCTGTGAGACGGGACCCCGCACGCTGCGGTGGTGAATTCGTCCCGCTGTGAGCGGAACCCCGCACACTGCGGTGGTAGCAACAATTCGTATCAATTAGTACATTCGTAATATTCGCAACATTCGTAAATTCGTAGCATTCGTAACATAAAAAAAACGCCGGAAATCAATGACTTCCGGCTTCCATATAACTTCAGCCCCGCAAGGCGGCGGTCACCTCTTCTAATTCTTCTTCCATTGCATCAACATTTTCATTCATCAGCGAAAATTCTCGAATCACGAAATCTTCAGCCGGAGCATTCGCGCCTGAAAGCAGATTCAACGCCATTCGAGCCGAGAGACAGTTCAATCTCTCGGGAATTTCATCGATCCGCGCTTGCGTTTCAGCGCGCATTTGGCGCAATCTTTCTTCCGCTTCGAAAACTTCTCGCAAATTTTCCGGATTGCTGAACGCGCCTTGACTTAGCTTCAACGCAAGAACCGCGTCAATTCTTTGAATGTGCCGGAAAAATCTCGGCATCGTGTCCTCGACAATCATGCGAGCTTGATTCAACTCGCGGGTCATTTCTCCGTTCAGCGCTTTTTCCATTTTTTTCAATGCTTTGCGCGCTTTCTTCAATTTGCCGCGATTTCCGCGCTTCCAGAACATTGTCTTGTCCGCCAGCCAACCAAACGCGGAAAAAATCTTTTTTACCAGCCGGCCGATCAAATCGAACGCATAGCCGCGCAAATATCCGGCGGCAAAACTCGCGAACAAGATCGCCATATTTTCTATTCCCAACAATCTGAATCCCACAAGCGC
>Ga0180007_10002522_pt1 | contig 21721 bp, 19 predicted proteins | sample MM_PC_MetaG_FD_121122 | JGI IMG/M metagenome (GOLD analysis project Ga0180007, IMG submission 121122) | Groundwater microbial communities from the Aspo Hard Rock Laboratory (HRL) deep subsurface site, Sweden - MM_PC_MetaG | ecosystem: Environmental > Aquatic > Deep subsurface > Groundwater... | reverse complement strand
GGGTTTGAAGCCTGATTTTGATAGGACTGGCAAAATCAGAGATTCATCCTCGGAGTCCCGCACGATGCGGGACGAGAATGAGCCAAAATGATTGATTCCGGACCGCCTTCGATAAGTTGGTTAGAAGGATACACGGACACAAATATGAAATTACGAATTATGAATGATGAGTTATGAATTAGAAAATAAAAGCAGAAAGCGCGTGGCATGGCAAAACAATGATCTAACTATATTGACCAGCTAAAAAAAATTATGATTATGTACTTAAGAATTTTTCTCATATCAGAACCGCCCTTCGTTTAAAGCCGTTGATCATTCGGAACAAGTATTACGCTTATAGTTCTTTCGAAAAACTACCCTAAAAAAATTTAAGGCATTAATACTCGATAATTTCAATCTAATAAATACAGCCTATTCATATAGTATTCTTTGCAGGTGCAAGCTCCCCTCCGACTTTGGCGATCCGGTATTGATAGAAGCGAAATCCTAGATACGATAAAATCACCAAGGGTTTGACCCAAAGTGGTTTAACAAGCAAACGCCGGGATAAAGCGCCCCAGGAATAAGCTCTTTTCCGGACAAGATCAACGCCGCGTTCCAGTTCTTTTGCAGTCATATTTAAAGGACGGAACACCACATTTTGGCCATTATAAAGAGACCAGTTTTGGGTAATAATCCGACCTTCATTTTCCAGTCTATCAAAAAGTGGGGTTCCGGGAAATGGGGTGTAAATACTGATCTGAGGAAGATCAAATTTGGCGTTTAGAATATAATCAATCGTTTCGCTGAATACTGATTTATCGTCAGTGTCAAACCCGAAAACAAAACAGGCCTGCACCATGATGCCGTGTTCATGGAGAATCGCGATAACATCAGAATATTTTTTTCCAATGTTTTGTGTCTTGCGTGACGATTCAAGAGCTTCCCGGCGAACAGACTCAAAGCCCATCAGCAAACCACGACAGCCGCTCTTGGCGATTAGCGAGAGAAGTTCCGGATCGTCAACAATATCAAGCGACGCGCATCCTACCCACCATTTATTAAGTTTAGCAAGTTCCTTGAAAAATGCCTTTGCGTGTTCCTTGTCTCCAATAAGATTTGGATCTAAAAAGAAAACTATTTTGCTTTGGAGTGACTTCACTTCCGCAATCACGTCTTCAATCCTTCGGCAGATATAACTCGGATGAAACCGATGGCTGATACAAAACTCACAGTCATTGGAACAACCACGACTCATTTCCACTGTACACCAGCCAAGGTAATCACGCCGGTGAATAGCGGAGCGGTCAGGAGCAATGATAAGTGACGGATCAAAAGGCTGATTATCTTCATACACTTTCTTCAGGCGGCCGGCGGCAAAATCTCGTAATAATACAGGCCAGCTTCTTTCCGCATATCCCCGGACAACAGCATCAGCATGCTTAAGACTTTCTTCTGTCCTAAGTGTAGGATGCACTCCGCCAAGCACCACAGTCGCTCCCTTTGACCTAAACCGATCAGCGATTTCAAAAGCTCTATTTGCCGTGCCGGTTATCGCGGTAATGCCCACCAAATCCGCGGAAATATTAAAATCCAAATTTTCGATCATTTCATCCACTATCCGCACATCAGCTTTTAAATCCAAAGGAATTAAAGCTTTGAGCGTCGGCATAGTTAGCGGCGCATAGCGCAAGCCTCTTCCGTAAATTCCAGTTTCATAGCGCTGAAGATAATTCTGGGGGTGAATCAGCAGGATCTTCATAATTTGTCACCTGCAGGCAATAAGTCATCCGCCGGTTCCTGCCATTGAGAAAAAGCGTTTTTAATATCTCGGCTCATGCCGCTGTGTGCAGTCAGCAGACATTCTACTCCTTTGATTCGGGCAAGATTCTGAATTGACTGATCGAGTTTTTTTCTATCTTGCTTAAGTCCATAAGGGAAAGGAAGAACTTTACCTCGCTTGAGACATAGCGTGTCCCCAGTAAAAAGCAAGGTTTGATCAACCACATAAGAAACAGAACCGGCTGTATGACCCGGTGTATTTACTACCCGCACTGTAAACCCGCCAATTGTTAACATCTGCGCGTCCTCAACTTTTTTTGAAATTTGTTTGGGCGCTAACTGTTTCGCGAGAACTGATAAATTATCGCACTCACCAACAAATACTTTTGCATCAGGAAACATTTGCAAGCATCGCGCATGATCCCAATGCAGGTGAGTCAAGAATACGCCGGCAACATTCCGGATGTTTAATCCCAGCATTTTAAAAGCACGCGACACGCAAGCCGGCCGCCAACCAGTGTCAATACAGATCAGCCCTTCCGGTGATTTTAAAATATAAAAGTTCACTATTCCATCTCGAACCGCCATGACCTTATCGCTGAGAAAGCCAGTATTCAATAAACCAGGACAAAATAATTTACTTATCATTTATTCACCTTTCTCCGCCTTTTTCTAGCTACACAAAACAGTGAACCAAAATAAAGTTGCAGAGCAATCGCGCCTTGCGGACAAGATTCCATACAACAGAAACAGGCAATGCAATTCTTCTGGTAAATCCGCGGATAAGCCGTACAATCATTTTCCTTAATCGTGTTTTTAGGACAGGTGGTAACGCAATTACCGCATTTGACGCATTGTTGCTCGATTATCTTCGGCCGCAATTGCCAGAAAATTGTTGAAAGCTGAAATAGTGGTTCAGGAATATATTTCAGAAATCGCGATAGTGATGGTTTCATCCTGGCTGCCTGCAATCGAGTAACACCACTGCCCAAGCAATCAATCATCGTTTTATCCATGCACCCCAGATTATTTTCCGCCGCAAGCCGAATCATTGGGACTTCTGACGGCTGAATCCTAAGAGCCATACATCCAATGGTATCCAGCGCCACTGTATCGCGACTTGCTAACAAAACACCAACCGGCAAAGGCCGTCCATGAGCCGGGCCATTACCTTCCATGGCTATGACCGCATCCGCAATCGTGAGCTGTGGTTTTAATTTAGCAAAAACTCGCACCAAAAAAGCGCTCATGGTTAACGGTGACGGATATTTCACATGAAACTGAATCTTGGCCTGACCGCTGACAATCCCATAGACATTCTTTAATCCGCAGGTCACTGTGGTCAGACAATGAGTTTTGAGTTTTGGTAATGAGATAACTACATCCACATCCTCATACCATTCCGGAACAGCCAATATATCCTCACCGCAACTTAGTGATTTTTGTTTTACATGCCATGATTTTAATTCCGCGCTAGTGTTGGCAACTGCTGTTTGCATACCAGTGCGTGCCCACAGTTCTTTTTCATCCTGCGCGCCCACAGGACTATCTCCTACCCAGATTTTTCCAGCTCCGGCTTTCGCGCACAACAAAATGACTTGTCGGACAAGTTGCGGATGAGTTGTCACAGCATGCTCCGGCGGATGAGCGCTAAATAAATTTGGTTTTATAAGAACCGTTTGCCCTGATTTTACAAACCCTGTCAGTCCACCAATCGCTTGGATAATTTCTGCCAGAGCAGTGTCTACATCGTTGGGTAAATATGATGGGCAATCGGCGACAATGACCCTACTTGGTTCTTGTCTGAGGGCACGAGCTGAATCAGGCTGATTATTTTTCATGGAGATTCCTTTCCTGTAGCAAACTGTATTCGCGAAAACGCAAAACAACAAAACCGCCAACTCCTAATATAATACCCGCGACTATGTCCACGAAAACATGCTGTTTAGTTAAAAGGGTTGCCGCGAGAATGCCTAATACCCAGACCCAGATTACCCCTTGAATCAGTCTGTTCCATCTTCCCCTGCTGAATATTAAATGACAGCACGCGCCGTGAAACACAGCAAGCGCGGCGTGAAAAGAAGGACAAGCGTTTATCCCATTATCAAAACGGATCAATGCCTCATACAGAACATTGGTGTTCTGGATATTATTTGGCCGAAGTACTGCTGTCGGGAAAAAGAAAAATATTGAAAAACCTACAATGCTCATAACCGCGAATCCTATCCAGTAGGCATTGAGTTCATTCCTTGTCTTTGTTAACCATGGAGCGATCGGCATAAGCAGCCAAATTGATTCGTACAAATAAACAGTGTCCGGAACAAAGGGAATCATTCTATCTAACCATGAAACAGGCATTATTCTGACGGGAAACATCTGGTGGCTCTGAAGCAATCCAAAATAGATCAACGGAAAGCCCCCCGTGAGAATCACGCTTAACATTAGCTTCAACGCATGGTTTGATTTTATCCTTAAAATAATCTCATTTAAACTCATTGAGCGTGAATTATCCTTTGCCTTTATCCAGCGGTTGCACATCCTCTTCAAAGTACCAGTGAAATTCTTTGGGTAAATTATGATAGTCAATGCCTGCTGTGATTTTTGAAAGATCTCGGGAATTATAGGTATTCCAAAAGAGAACTGTTTTTCCATTCAAAATCTTTCTGTCAGCGTCATCGAATATCGCGGAGAATGCTTTTGCTGAATATGTTCCGTTAAGAATAATCCCGGTTTTTCTTTTTATAATATCCGCGGCAATTACCGCTTTTTCCGTGAAATGAGCATAACCTTTCCCCAAACAATCATTTCTAATATAAAGATCATCTTTTGAAAATCTGACACAAGTAAAAGCTGGATCAAGTTCGCGTAAAAGTGATTGTGTCTGACTGATCAACCGGAGCATCTGTTTTGGGCTTGCCATTTTTTGTTCAATAACTCGAATCGGAATCACCCGAGTTTTAAGGCCAACAGCCTTGATCCCAAGCATTAATCCCGCGGAAGTCCCCATAGACCCTAAGGGAACATAGATAAGATCCGGTTCAGGTAATTTACCCGCAATAATTTGATCTTTTAATTCCATAGCAGCGTTTACATAACCAATGACTCCCAAGGGGCAAGACCCACCAGCGGGAATAAACCGGGGAAAAACTCCATCTTTTATTTTGCCCTTGATAAACTGGCTGATGATTCCCAATGACATAATCGTGATATTTCGATAATGACAGAGTTTGGCATTGTAATACTGGCTGGCCAGAAGATTCCGTCTGACATAATGAGCATTGACCTGCGGCATAAGCAAAGATACACTTCTCAATCCGAGTTGCTGTGCGTATATCGCGGTTGCCAAAGCATGGTTTGATCCAGCAAAGCCCAAGGTTATAACCTGTTTGCTGTTTGAGCGCAAAATATTTCCCAGCAGAAATTCCAGCTTTCTGACTTTGTTGCCGCCATAAACAGCACCACTCAGATCGTCTCGTTTAATGTAAAGATTTTTCAAGCCTAGCTGATCACCGATTTCTTCCAGCCGCTCAACAGGTGTCGGCAATGTAGCCAGTGAAACATAGGGAAGCTGTTTTTCCAGTTTAGGATAATCCCGAAAAAGCGGAATCTTATACTGTTTATTCATATGTCATTATCCTTTTTATTTGAAATAACCAAAGCTCATATTTTGTTTCTTGAATACCTCTGAACGAAAGATATTATTGTAAGACCAGAATAAAACCGCAGAGCTCAAGCTGCGAAGATTAGTTCGGATATCAAGCAGCCGTTTAACAAATGATAAAGGACTGTTCCATTGTTTACGGATACTGAAAGATATTTCAGTTAAGTCGCCCGCTGTCATCAACGCGGGGACAAAAGACGCGTGATTAAATCTATAGTCCGGATGCAACCACCATTTCCCATCATACAACAAGCGCTTCTCTGCTTTAAGCCGCTGATAAAACACTGTGCCGGGATATGGCATAAGAATATTGTAAGCGGCAAATGTAAATTTGTGACGTAGCGAGAACTCCAAAATGGAATATAGAGAATCAGGTGTATCATAGTCATATCCCAACGTAAATGCTGCCCAGATCTGTAAACCATAAGATTTTAATATGTTAATTTGTTTATCATATTCCGAGGCGATATTTATTTTGTTGGGTTTTCCCGAAGCTTTCAGATTCCGGGGATCAAGAGTTTCAAAACCAATAACATGCCCCAGACATCCGCTCTGTTTCATCAGCTTCATCAGCTTAGGATCATCAACCATGTCTATAGTCCCCTGGCTGACCCATTTAATTTTTAGCTTGATCAATGCGCGAAACAATTCTTTAGCCACTTCCTTATTAGCGACAATATTGTCATCAACAAAAAATATAAACTTTCTGTTCTGCGCTTTAATCTCCTGGACAACATCATTGATTGAACGATATGTATGCTGCCTTTGCGAATAAGCGCTGATAGCGCAATAATCACATCCATTTTGACAACCTCTGCCAAATTGAACCAAAGTTATCGGAAGATAACCTTTGCCCAAAAACAGATCCCGCCGAGGAAGAATCCCTCCTGCCTGAGGATTTGCCCCCTGTGATTTATAACACGTCTTCAATCGACCAGAAGCAACATCATCTAATATGTCTCGCCACACTGATTCAGCGTCACCGATCACAATGCTATCCGCATGTTCGCTTGATTCGTCTGGATACAAAGTCGGATGAAATCCTCCGAGAATGACAGGTACCTTCAATTTGCGATATTCCGCGGCAATTTCATAAGCGCGCTTTGCCGTAAAAGTCTCTACTGTGATCGCAACAAGATCTGTAGAGAGATTATAAGGAATGTCTTCACATCGATCGTCAAAAAGACGGATATCAATTGATCGCGGAGTCATTCCAGCTAAAACGCCGAGTTGAAGAGGTTCCATTCTCCCGGTATCAATATACCTGTTACCTCCGGACAAAACTCCCATATTAGGTTTGATTAATGTTACTCGCATTTGATTCCATCGCTTTTTAAAAAGTTAAATTCATCGGCGGATGAAGAATCGCCCAAAGCCTGTCCATATTTCCGGTAGAGCTCTTTACGTGAGACAAGGTTGGCGATTACAAACAATCCAGCTTTGTACAAATTCGTATTACGGATTTTCAATCCAGGAAACCTGGCCAGGATATTTCGGGTACTGTTAAATCTTTTGCGCAATTGAAAGCAACCAGCAGTCAATTCTTTTGGGCTCATCCCTCTTGGCCGAAAAACACTGTCGCCCCAACGATAATCTTTATCTATCCACCAGCAGTCAAAAAGCAAGCGTCCTTCTGACTTTAAACGTAAATACAAAGGTGTTCCCGGCATGGGGATCAAGGGATTGAAATTCGCGAGAAATAGATGATTATCCAAAGCGAAATTTAAAGTGCGTTCAAAAATATCCGGAGTATCATAATCATAACCAATAATGAATGTGCCGTAGACCATGATGCCGTTATCGTGAAATACATTAATAATTCGAATATAATCATCTTCCATCCACGCTTTGCCCATCTGCTTTAGATTGTTTTGATCGAGAGATTCAAAGCCGATGGTCACAGATACACAGCCCGCTTTTGCCATCAACGCTACAAGCTCTGGATATTTTATAATATCAGAACTGATCTGGCATGACCATTTAAGATCTCTTTGCCCCAGCTCATAAAGCACATCCTTGAGATGATCCATATCCGCATAAAAATTATCATCAGTAAAAAAAAGATGCTGTTTTCTATTATTGCCAATGTCCCGTAAAACATTTTCTTGAGATTGACGGCGGATCTTTCCTTGATACATCGCGCGAATAGAACAGAAATCACAGAAAAATCTACAGCCTCGATTGAATTCTATGAGGCGGATAGGCGCATATGATTTTCCCTGAAAAAGACTCCGATCCGGATTGTGCTTACCAAAAGGAGGATATGTTGACACATACCTTCGCTGTAATCTATTATTTTTAGCATCCGCAATAATTTGCGGCCAGGTATCTTCCGCATCGCCGATTACAATGCTATCAGCATATTGGCTGGCTTCTTCCGGACATAGCGTTGGGTGAAAACCGCCCAGTACAACGGGAATTCCTTTTTGACGATACAAGTAAGCAATCTGATAAGCCCGTTTAGCAGAAAAAACATCTGCTGTTAAAACAATCAGGTCCGCGGAAATATCATCGGGTATTTTTTCTATCCGTTCATCATATAAACAGCGTTCAATTTCAGGAGGAGTCAATGCCGAAAGAATGGCAAAGACCAATGGCTCCATCGAGTCACCAGGCGTACCGGAAATCATATTAGGTTTTATAAAAACGATTTTCATGAAATATTATCCGCGACACATACAGGAACAAGTGATCCTTTCTTAAGAACCGCATCAGGACACCATTTACAATGAACAAGCCGTCCGTCCGTTGTCAACTCCGCCGGGTTTTGAAAAAGAAGTCGTTTGGTTGTTAATCGCGTGCCCGGCTTTCCGTAACTACGAAGCAATTCCATGTTCGCCCGGCGCCGTCCGCCCAATAATCCATTAAGAACCAATTGTTTGCGAAAACGAGCCGCGTTCTGTTCGAGATACATCGGATAACGCCCAGCGATGCGATAGAGAGTCATTAAAAATTTTTCCAGTAAACTGGGTATGACATATTCAGTATGTAATAGAGACTCCTCTTTATACATGGTTCCGACAAGATAGGATAGCCATCTAGGATCTTTCGGATTTAGACTGGAGCCCATGTAAGCAAAAGGTTCTAGCTGGAATTCGTTTTTTATCCATTGAGCGAAATAATTATTATTTTGCAATGTGGATTTATCCGGCGGAGTACCCGTTCCTGAAAACCCCGACAAGATATTACCTTGCAGAGATTTGATGCCAGAATTATCTCTAAAAAGAGTGACCAGAAGATAATTAATCTCTGGAGTCTTCAAGGTTAAAGATATGATATCGCGAATGTCATCAAGTTCACCAGGATAGGCGGTAACAGTCAGGCCGACATCCAGCCCTTCTTTGCCGGCGATTACAGCTTTTTCACGGCGTAAATTATTCAAGTCATCTGAGGAATGATTGTTCGGAAGATCTGGTCTTTTCTGACCTCTTTCAATATGGAAATAAAGAACATTCAGCCCGGCTTTTTTCAGCCGCTGACAAAAAGCAGCGTCTACATTAACACCGTTTGTCATAACTTCAACACACAGTCCTTTGTCCTTGATCATGCGCACAATATCGCACAGTTGAGGATGCAGCGAAACCTCGCCACCCAAAATGCTCACCGAGCTCAACCGACGCATTTTTAAAAGAGTTTCTAATTCTTCTCGTATTTGCACAAATGTCTTGGGTGCTTCAGGAGGACAAATCTTATAACAAGCACGGCATGAAATATTGCATTCACGAAGAATTTCTATTACCGCATGCGGCACCATTTCGCCCTGCCATGGCAATTTCCAAGCTTTAATATTCATTTAAGAGAATCTCCTTATTTATACATAGCAGTTTATGCGCGCGTTCAAATATTTCTAGAGGCATATCCAATGCCTGCATTACACACATATTCCTCTCCAGCGGATTACTTATTCGAGAGAGTTCGTGTATTTTTCTGGGCCCAAGCTGCCAGCACCATGATGGTGATGGAATCCCGGGGAAATCCGAGCCATAAAGAAGTTTTTTCTGCAAGACTTTGTGTTTGAGTATTCGCTTAAGCGAAGGTATGCGCGTTACTACTGAAAAAGCGCCTGAATCACCATACATATTTTCGTACTCTTTGGCTAAAAATGCCCATGAATTAAAAAATGATACCTCGTGTAAAAAAAGATGTATGCCACAATGCGCGGCAATAACCTTTACCCCTTTTTTTAAAGCAGGAATCAATCGCTTCGGATGATTGTAAGCCGAACGCCTGCTTCCCAAAGTATGTTCTACTCCGGTATGAGACAGTAAAGGAATTCCATAATGTACTAATGCTTCATAAAAGGGATAACACTTTGGATTATCGGGCTCAATATATTGGCTGGACGGAATCCATTTAATCAGACACGCGCCTTTTTTAATAAGCAATTCAAGTTCTTCAACAGCATTTTTTTTGTATGGATGGATACTCGCTCCAAACATAAACTCCTTGTGTCGCGCCGCAACAGAATAAATAAATTCATTGTTTACATGAATTAGAGTTTTCTCAGGGCATGATTTACCCGACTCATCAAAAACAGCATCAAGAGCCAAAAGGATGACCTTATCCAATTGGCTTGCCTTTACCCAGTCTGCTACAGATTGGATCCATTGTTCATTAATATTAATCCGCTCATTTTTTTTAGAAACAAATTGGGTCTTCAATACCTGATTGAGAACATAAGACAGATAGCGATTCGAACGAAAAACCTTCCCTGTCTGTCTGGCTGCCAATAAGGCTTCGATATCCGCTATATGTACATGCATATCTATTTTCAATCTTTATGCTCTCCCGAAACACCGCGCGCGATATTTTTTTCTATTCTTTTTCCGCCTTTCCAATTACTGAAAGGAGGCGAAATAAGACACGCCCGCGTATTTTCATCGTCCGCAATCCGCGTTCCGGCGGTGAGCAATGAGTATCCGCCAATTATCGCTCTATCTCCGATATGGATTCTGGCCAACATAAGTTCCATCTGCCCATCATCATTTTCCGCTATCACATGAGGATTCAATCTTACGCCAGCTCCAAAAACAACCCCATTGCCAATATCCAGAAAACTTCTATCCAAAACTCGAAGACCTGCCGCCCAATAGGTGAAAGAGCCGATCCGAGAACCCCAGAGCCTGAGCCAGGCGCTGTAAGCGCCGGGGATAATCCGCATCAACTCTTCAAGAAAAGGAAACCGGCAAAAAATAATTTGTAAATTCAAAACAAACCACCAGACGAAATAATCTCGGGAAGACATCGACACAGATCCTTGGCGGATTGGCCAAATTTTCAGGACGCATCGCGCAACTATCGGGGGTAATATGTACAACACTGCCACGGCTAAACCAATTCTCCATTTAAGCATTGCCCACGGCAAAGAAATAATAATCACAATCAGGAGGACTTGCAAAATGGGAATATAATTACATAACAAAAGAGCAATCCTTTGTCTGTTTGAAAAATTAAATTTTTCAAGAGAACATTTTAGTGTATGTTTCTTATTCATTAAGCTTTGTCCCCTTCACTTCGCCGGGCAGATTACGAAGGTGTAAGCCAACACAAAGCCGGGCAAACCAGGACATTTCTTTTGCCTTAAGTACAGGATTATCAAGAAAGTTAACTCCAATATGCGCGGCACTTATCTTCCAAACTCCTTCTTCATTGATCAATACAGCCGACCACTTATTGTTAATAGCAATTTTGCGTTTGTTTTTGAGAGTATATATATCCTGACTAGTTCCATGGCAATAACCTGTATCCGGCCCGGTAAATTTTGTACTAATGGCAGCGATTAACTTGCTTTGCATGGAAATAAGCGGTGAGTTTTTATTTTTAAACATTTTGTCCCAGTAAGCGACTATACCGTTCATGTCTGTAATTACTGTCTGATCCGAAGTTATAAAGGTAAAGTCTTTAGCAAGACAGGTCCGTAATTCATTCATGTCTCCGGAATTAAAAGATTTCTCGACTTTATCCCGCAGTATACGCAATGCATCATGATCAGCCGAATGCGGTAAATCTGCAGCTATGCCCTGCTGAGCCAAGCACAGCATTCCAATGATCGTGCTAAGAATAATCTTGTTTTTCATTGAAATCTCCTTTTATTGAATTATTTTTTATTAATACAGTTATCTTTGCTTTTCTGCCATAGCCATATGCCTTTAATTAAGCACCTCCTTTCAACTCATAGCTGATATCCCAATTAAATATTCCTCAATTCCCCGAACAGTACATAGCGCTGGGAATTTGATTGTTCCCGCTACAGCACCTTTGGATATCATGAAATTTCTATAACGATTTTGTGTACTCGAGTCTACCATTGTTACTACAACTGGTTTAAGCTGCCCAAGTTCACGCGCATGAGCATAGTGGTAATTACTACATAGTTCTGATTCCAGAGACATGGCTACTGCTATCAAATTCAGATTGGCATTTCCATTTTTTTCTACCAAAAGATTATATCTTCGGTTTTTGTTATCTGTTGACGGAACCAACATCGCAAATCGCGGGCTAGGAAAATATTGCCGGGCAACCTCACTTATAATTTTTTCAATATGTTCAATATGAATTTTCTCTCCCACAAAATCAGATATAATTCCGGTGCGGCCAAGAAAACGAATGCAGGGCACTTGTCCATAAAAACCCGTAACTTCTATCCGGTCTTTAATCTGATACCGATAAAGACCTCCGGCTGTGGTCAGGATGACTTGATATGATTTTCCTGTGTGCAAATCCCATATCGGATGCACTGTTCCGTTGTTGTCTTGAAACTCCAGCACATGCGATGTTATTGAGCATACATGCTGTTGGGACGGGCCAAGCGGAATGCTTACAACTCCTTCGGTGGCGATCAATCCTTTTGCCTGAATAAGAACATCGGGAAAAGCTTTCTCCAGTTCGATTATTTCAAGTTGAACATTTCCCTCACGCCAACAGCTTATGACTTGAATATTAGGCCATATTGCTCGATACAAATCGTCTCTGTATAAATCTAAACGCATTAGTTCCCCTGCCCTCTTAGGTTCAGGTTTGAGTTTTTTTTCAAGGCAATGACGGATTTTATCAGGAATATGGATATTGGAATCAATCCCCCCAGTTTTAAGATCACGCATTAAACATGGCCACACATTACGCATAGCATTAAGTAGAAGCGTAAGAAATGATGGATGCCATACAGATATAAGTCTTAAATTTTTCAGCCGAAGCAAAAAGAGTAATGTGATGTATTGATTTGTTTGCATATCAGTTATCTGCTTAACCTCTGCGGGAACAGCCATAATATGGTCTATGATCCCACGCTGCTGTTTTCCAAAATATTCCGCGTCATCAAGAAAGCCGATAGACACTTTCCTATTTTGTAAATTTTTTATTTCACTAGCAGGACTGATTGCCCAATATTGCGGACCCAGGAAAAGTTTAGGCCGCTGCATAAAAAGATCGACTATCCATACATCCAAGGCTGATTTAAATTCCTTTGCTGCTGACTTTGTATGCGGAATTAGCTTGGGGATTGAAGACGTTCCGCTGGTCGGCTGAAGAATATCTACGGAATCATTTGTCAGAACATTTTCCTCGCCATCCCCAATTTGCTCAACTGCCTTGCAGTAATCCTGATATTCCGATAGCGGCAGTCGAACAAAATCATCCCAATTATTAATTTTGGCAAAACCGTATTTTCTGCCATATTTTGTCATGCGGTTATTACGCATCAAACGGATCAGATGTCTTGTCTGATATTGTTTAATGTTGCGCGAAGCGTAATAAAACCGAATATAACCAGGCAGACAACTGATAAACCAGACTATATTACAGCATATGATCAAAAGTCTATTCACGCCAGTAAACCTCCGTGTGATTGATAACTCGGCAAGCACGCGAGTTAAGATTTTTTTCTGATATTTCCGCAATACATACAAGTTCATCACCTATAATATATCCTGGATTCTGCTGAAGAAAAAAATGAATATATGGATCAGATCTTTTTAAAAGCAATGAATCATGTTCAGAAGCTCGCAGATAATCACGTTTTTCATTGTGATAAATAACCTGAGTTTCTGGAGAATATTTGGAACCAAATTTTTCTAAAGCAATTTCGTGTATAAGCAGTTTAATATTTTCCGGTGTCTGTTTATTAAATATCGGGTAGAATATATTGAAAAATACTGGCAGAAAACGATAGGTTCTCACACCTTTCGATGTAAGCAACCAATAGATAGGCATATCACTGTACTCTCTGATCGCTTTAAGAATAATATGCCCAAAAGCTCCCGCAAGGTCGCCATTACGGCGATAAGCACGATCAATAATCGTGTCGCCACTGTAAAGAATCATAGCTGAACCAGCTACTCCTAAATGCCGATATATCTCTAGGGTTGAAAACCCGACAATAGATTTACTCTGGTTGCGGAGCTGAATAACCCAATTTTTCTTTTTAAGGTCGGTTTCAAATCTAAACAGATTGACATTATCATAGTATCGAGAAAAGATCGAGTACATATCAGTCCTCTCCGACTGAGTCAGATTCTCGCACTTAACAATATCAATTTTCATCTCCATCTGTTTTGTACTCCTAAAGTATTCCTAGCTCCAGGTAAGGGATCTTATTTTTATCTAATGAGTTATAAAAGGAAATGCCATCTTCCCAGTAAACAAGATAAAGTTGGCTCCGATATATTGTATGGAAAAACTTCTTCATTGATAAGCAAAGCGGATCGCGTTCATGCAAGCCAATTATAAGTTGATGCAAGCCGTTTTCAGCAGCTTTACTCAGAGCTCTTTGCAGCAGTAAGCTGAAAATGTGAGAGTCATCAGCTTGAAAACAAACCAAGGAAATTACAGCAGAATTAAGCTTTTCTCCCTTTGATGGTAGAGGCCTGCAGCCTTTGAGCTTTAGTCCGATATTTAAAAAAGGACGTAATATTTTAAAAGCAGGAGTATAGCCGGCTACAATATGCTGCTTGAATTTTTTTTGATTCCAGACCGCAAACATCCCCTTAATTTTACCATCTTTTCTCGCAACAAGAATGTTTTCCCTGCCAATAAATTTAAATAGACTGTTTTTATTTTCACTGCATTCAGGAAAAAATTGGCGGCGAGAGCCTTCTTTATTTAGAAAGGTAAGTAATTCATTCACAGGTATCTGCTCTCCGGAAATTATATCTATGCCCTGTTCAGAGGAATTATTTCGCGCTCTGGATCCAACTGGAAGCACATATGTCAAGTATGCTCCCATGGAAATATATGCCGGCAAACTGGCACGTTTACTGGTTAATATCCTTATGGCCTTATCATTACCTTGAATAATAGTTGTAAGATATGCCTTGGTTTTTTTATCATTGTGCAAACGCTTTAGGTAGGAATAACCCCTGACCAGAACAGTTCTGTTTTGAACGTTTTCCATTAGCCTTAATCCGGATAAATAACCTACAGGTTGAGGCTCAGCATTAACATACAAAGTATTAATCGAACGGCACCCCACGGCCATAATCTCACCATCATTATCGGCAACAATAACCTGAGCAGGTTCTCCGGAGATTTTAACCCCTTCAAAAAAATTAGGTTCGCGTGCATATCTGATTTTAATATGTCCCGGCATAATTGTTTTATGCATTAGTTTTCTTAATTGGGCATCATCAGATGTTTGGGCTAAACGAATTTTCATATTGACTCCTCTTGAATACCCAGAGGTAAACTCTGACGACCGCTAACGTCATTGGCACTTAATATATTTAACGAGATATAGAGAAATAATCGACGAAGAGAACGACAGTTTGCTCTCCAATTGGTCATCCGGTAAAGGATTGATGCCCAGCCATAAAATCGTTTCCTGAAGATGTAACACATATCCGCCAATTGCTGTTCACCCATGCCTTTTACCCGAAACGTGACATCACCGAAATGATAATTTTTTGAAAGCCACCATTTAGGATGCAATAGTCGATCTTCATCTTTCAGCCGATCATACAAAGTAGTCCCGGGAAAAGGAACCAGGTGATTAAACGCGGTAAAAAAGAATCCATTATGTTTGGCAAAGTCCAGCGTCTGCTGAAAGCTGTCCGCATTATCGTTATCATAGCCAAAAACAAACGTACCATATACACCAATCCCATGTTTCTTTAATGCCGCGACCGCGGATTCATAAATTTCCGTTTGCGCATTGACCGCTTTACCCATCAAAGAAAGCACTGAGGGGTTGAGGCTTTCAAAGCCGATCAAAACGCAGATACAGCCTGAGCGCCGCATAAGGCGAAGAAGATCAGGATCGTCGGCGATATCAATGCTCACTTGTCCTGCCCAGAAAATTTTTAAAGGAATAAGCGCCGTCAATAACTCTTTGAATCGTGTTCGGTTAATACCGATATTATCATCTGTGAAGAAAATATAACGTTGTTTTAGCGTTGAAATTTCCTTTAGCAAATCTTTGACAGGTCGTTGATTATGAGATCTGCCGTAGAATTTAGTTATCGAACAAAATTCACATTTAAATTTGCAACCGCGCGCGGTTTCTACCAAAGCAATTTGCTGATAAATTTTATCTTTATAGATTGACCTGTCGGGAAAGCGGCCGACAAGAGATGGCCGTTCTTTTTGCTTATATTGTCGCTGCATATTACCTGCAGAAAAATCAGCTAATAATCTAGGCCATATTTCTTCTGCTTCACCCATAACTATTGTGTCTGCATGCTCAAGCGCATCATCAGGGGCAAGTGTGGGATGAAAACCACCCATGACAACCGGAATATTTTTATTTCTGTACCGAGCCGCAATCTGATAAGCCCGAAGAGCAGTATAAGTTTCAACGCTGAGCGCAACCAGATCTGTTGGCTCGTCATAGTCGATTTTCTCAAGCCGATCATCGAAGAAACGTTTTTCAATATTTGCAGGGGTCAGCGCTGAAAGTGTTGCAATAGCAAGAGGCTCCATTTGCCATGTGCGCATATAAGGACGTCCTGCCTTTCGTCCAATAGACGGCAATATAAAAGTTACCTTCATCCCCTTTGCCCTCCTGTGTTCAAGCAAGAATTAGCAGTTAGCAATGTATTGCACTCCTGAGCCAAGGGCATCAGTCCGGGAACGGATCTAAATGCAGATATGCTTTGAGCTTTGCGTTTAAGTTTATCAACATAAAGCCTATATGCCGTATTGCCGAGAAAACTAATAACTGGATGCGGAGATATCAATGTACGTTTAAGTAATAATGTTTTGGAAAATGTTTTTTGATATGCCCAGCTAAACCCTGTATAGAGCTCATCGGGAGTCATTTGTGCTGGTTGAAAAACTACATGCTGGGTGTCATAGTACTGCCAGGATTCATGGAGAATGCGATTCTGGGATTTCATCATCGAAAAAATATCAGTACCAGGATAAGGTGTATATATCGCGAAGCGTGGAATATCAATTTGCAAATCATTTATAGCATCAACTGTGTTTGAGAAGATATCTTTATTATCATCATCCATCCCAAAGATAAAGCACCCTTGGACAACTATATTGTGGTTATGAAAAGCACGCATGGCATTGCGATAGTTTTCCGCTCTATTAAATCCCTTGTTTAGCTCACCCAGCGATGATTGTTTTATAGATTCAAAACCTAAAAGCAAATACTGGCAACCGCTCCGAGCGATTACATCTAGCAATTCACTGTCATCAGCAAGAGATAACGATGCTAAACCGCCCCATTTCTTTTTTAGCGGAATAAGGGCTGTAAATAATTCCATGGCATAATCGCGATCAGACACAAGATTGACATCATTGAACGCGAATCGTCTTCGAGGCAATAAACGAATCTCTTGGATAACCTCACCCACAGGACGAGTATGCCATCCAAAGGGAACAGCCGGGACAGTACAAAAACTGCAGTGGCCGTGGCATCCGCGTGTCGCAAAAACAGTCTGTGGCATTGTGTAACCAAATCGCTTTTGCAAGTCACGTCGCGGTAGAGGAAGTTCAAACAGGCTTACATTATTGCCGCGATAGATATCTTTTAATTGTTTATTCGTAAAGTCAGCCAAAAGTTCCGGCCAGGTTTGTTCCGCAAAGCCAATAACAATACTATTCGCATGTCGTGCAGCCTCTTCCGGTCTTAGAGAAACATGGACTCCCCCAAGAACAATAACCGCACCTTGCCTGCGAAAATAATCAGCTATTTCATAAGCGCGTATGGATGTACCGGTAAGACAACTTATCCCGACAAGATCAAATTGCTCTTGAAAAGGAATATCCTCCACACTCTCATCAACAATTTTAATATTCGCATTAAGTTCTTTAGGAACCAAAGCCGCAAGAGTGGTAAGTGTCAAAGGAGCTTCCCGAAAAGACATCCTAAAAGAACCTATTTTCAGCTTATGAATACAGGCATCAGGCATGACTAAAAGAATCTTCACTAATATTTTCTCCTACAGTGTATTCCTAATATGTCTTAGCTTATTTAATCCTAACTCTGTTTCTTTTTTCTTTCATAAATAGTTTACCATGCAACTATTACCTATCAAATATTTTATTTTTGTTTTATTAGAATAAATCCAAGGGACTCTTTAGTTTTTCCATAACTTTCAAATGGAAATATGCATTAGAAGCACTAATAGATTCCCTCAATCGCTAACACCCCGTGATTAGACACAAAACACAGTATTGCATATCGCGTATTGAGTATCGAGTATAAAACAAAAGTAAAAAATAGTTATTTTTACGTAATACGTACGATTCACGACGTAATACTAAATAAAAAAACGCAAATATAAAGTTATGAATAATGAGTTATGAATTAGAAAAATAAAAGCTGAAAAAAGTTCTCGAGTTGACGGGTTAACGTGTTTACGGGTTGAAAAATAAAACAAGTTAATTTTAACGCGGTAACTCGGTAACGCGCAAACGCGAAACAAAAAGACACAAGTAACAGCTATTAGGTTTTTAGCCCTCAGCTATTAGCTGTTTAATCAGATTTAGAGGGTGCCGACAATTTCCTCAAGAATATCTTCTGTGGTGATCAATCCAATAACCGCTTTTTCCTTGTTTACTGCCAGACCTATTGGCTGTCTGCCGCGTCTAAACAAAGGCACGACTTCATCAGCCGGAATATTGTCAGGAATAAATACGATCTCTTTTAGCAAACTCTCAATAGAACTTTCATCGCTCAATGAGGTATCGGCAATAACATCAAATATATTAATAACTCCAATAAACTTTTTTTGTTTTGTATCCCATACCGGATAGCGGGTATACTCATTAGCAGCTGCGAATTCAAGAAAACTTTTTTTTGAAATATTTTTATCCACATATTTAACTTTTTCAATCAGAACCATAACTTTTTGTACGCTTTTCTCCGATAATTCAATTGCCCGATGGATCATAGTATGTTCTTCCGGAGTTATCTCCCCATAAATTACCCCTTCACTTGCCAAAACCTTAAGCTCAGTCCGGGAAGCCAAAACGGATAATGCCTGATTCGGCGAGACTTTAAACGGAACAATCAGTTTTGATATCCAAGTAACCAGAATACCTAATGGTTTAAAAATCCTTCCGGACCATTCCAGAAAACCCGCGAATTTAACTGACCTTAAATAAGGCCTTGACTGAAACCAAGCCTTGGGAATATACTCACTGAATACAAGCAAAGTTATACTGACTAAACCCGCGGATATGGTTTTACCCCAACCACCCCAATAATGCACTGCCAGATTAGAACTTAAAACTGAAGTAATAACAATACAAAGGTTTGTTCCAACCAATGTTGTGCCGAGTAAATAATCCGGATCATTTAGAAAACGGCTAAGGATCAAAGCTCCTTTTTTGCCTGATCTGGCATGATGCTGCAGCCTTATCCGCCTTATTGAAATTATTCCGGTTTCCATGCCGGAATAAATCGCCTCACCTAAAACGCAAAAAATTATAATAATTATCTGAATAAAATCAATCATCTTTTTTCTCTTTAACCAGTTTTTCAATAATCGCGTCACAAACTCTGCCTTGTTCTACTGACCGAACAAATACCCGGCAGCCTTGAGCCTCAACCACATCTTTCGGTTTTGGAAGCCGCTCCAAATGAGCAGCCACCCAACCGCTCAAGCGGTCAACATCTTCAGATTCCAATTCTAATCCCACATTATAGTTTATATCCTCAAGACTGGTTATACCGTCAACCAGCCAACGATAAGATCCCAACCTGCGGATAGGCTGATTATCATGAGTCCGTAAATTACTGACATCAGCAATAATCTCTTCCAGAATATCCCCCTGAGTAATGATCCCGGCTGTTCCGCCAAACTCATCCTTTACACAGGCAATGGATTGTTTTTCTTTGCGCATTGTCGTCAAAAGATTGTCCAAGGGCATTGTCTCCGGAACAAGCAGCAAATTAAATATTGAGCTCTCTAAATCAATCGGCTCTGACAATAAAAACTTTTTCACATCCAAAAATCCGTGTATTTTGTCTATTGATTCATGAAAAACAGGCAAATATTTTCGGCGCGATGATTTGGCGATTATTATATTTTCGGCAAATTCATCATCAAGATCAATCCCGATCAAATTCACCCGAGGAGTCATTACATCACTGGCTCTCAATCCCTCAAGGCGGATGATCCCCTCGACCATGATCCGCTCTTCTCGGTCTAAAAAACCCTGTTCTTCGCCAATATTTAAAGCTGTCCGGAATTCCTCTTCGGTAAGTTTTATTTTTTGCGGGCTTATAACTTTTTCCAGTCTGACAGTAAGCAAATCCATAAGTTTTCTAAGCGGCGTCATAATCCAGATAATAAATTGAAGCAGCCAAGAATTATTGACCGCGATACGTTCAGGCATGTGCAAAGCTATTCTTTTTGGCGTGACCTCGCCAAATATAAGCAATATCACAGTCACTAACGGAATCGCGGCAAAAGGAGCGCCTGGTGGATGGATTTTATTAAGAATACTATATCCCAGAATGGATATCAAAACATTTACAAAAGTATTTCCGATCAATAGGCTGAATAACAGTCTTGTAGGATAAACCAATATCTGTTCTATTCTCTCAGCCGCTTTTTGATGTTTAGCTCTTATCCTGTGTATATGCACAGGATTAAGAGAAAAAAACGCTGATTCAGAACTGGAGAAAAAAGCAGATAGAATTACCAGTAAAAGAAAAGCTATAAGTTCAGTTGTTAAATTCATTAGTATCATTTTTACTATAATACTAAAAAAGCCCGAAAGTTACAAATATTTTTTCGTTTTCCCAATAACAGGTTAGAAATTCGAATGACCATGAGCTAAATCAATTTGTCGATACATTTGATGTTAAATCAGTTTGAATCGCATACTTAAACGTCATGATCGGCAGACTGGCTACTCTATTTATTGTCATGATCTGCATTTTTCCATAATAACCAGCTGCTGTGCGAAAAATAAAAACATCTCCGGGATTCAGCGGATCGCCAACAGTTTGATCCATAGCCGTTAAACCCGAGGCATCGGTTGTGGCAGCAAATGATTGACCTGAAATTTTTATACCCGAATTAAACCCATTTATTATGATAATATTTGTTTCAAAAAAAATATCACCATTACCACCAGAAACAATACTTCCTGATAAAAAATCAAAATTCGGAGCATCAGACGGCAACTGACTATTATAAATCGGCAATAAATTCACTGCCGGATTGCCGGAATCATCTCCCGAGCCTTCCAAGGTGCCAAGCGGATTGCGCTCCAGCTGAGCAGCGCGTATCCGCTCAACCACAGCCGCGCTCTTGCCGGAAGCCTCGGCAATATGAGGAGACAAACTAGCGTAAATAAGATCACCGCGCAAATTTTTGATTTTCATTTTCCCCTGTTCCAGAACAAACGTGAACGTGGTCTGGCCTTTTGTCTGCTGCTCTTGCCCGGTTGTCCGCGAATTCTGCGCTTTGTCCCATTTAGTCTCAGCAATATACATCGCTCCCCGCTGTTCAATGCGATTAATATAAATCTTCAAACTGATCGCGGAGAAAATTTCAAAATCAAACCGAGCGCCATCCTCAAGCATTGTCTTGTTTCCCAGATAATTCCGAGATATCAGATCACTGAACGCCAAAGTATCTTGCCGCTCATAAGCCTCAGCCAGATCCTTGACGCTTTGAGCAACCAACTGGGTAAAATCAACATCCTGATAAACTATCCGATTAAGATTACTAAACAGCTTTAGCCTGATTTCCCGCTGATCAGTGGTGTCAATACTCAACAGGCTGACCGAGAATAGGATTATTTTACCACAAAAAGATAAGAAATTGGTATAATAGTCATTGAAACAAGGAGGTTATCAATGGCGAAATTTAAGCCCTATCGAGCAGAACAATTAAT
>Ga0180007_10002520_pt1 | contig 21738 bp, 24 predicted proteins | sample MM_PC_MetaG_FD_121122 | JGI IMG/M metagenome (GOLD analysis project Ga0180007, IMG submission 121122) | Groundwater microbial communities from the Aspo Hard Rock Laboratory (HRL) deep subsurface site, Sweden - MM_PC_MetaG | ecosystem: Environmental > Aquatic > Deep subsurface > Groundwater... | reverse complement strand
TCTGGAGCCCCTCAGGTGTAGGCTTCTTCGCACGCCCCTCGACCAAGCTTATCTTGCTCATGACAGGCGTGGCGCTCACAGGCATCACGATTGCGATTGCGGTCAGTGCAAAGCCTGCGCCGAAGAAGTCTGCACCTACGGCTCAATAGGAGTATAAGATCATGTCAGTAAACACGGGTATGCCGACTGCAGAATTTATCACTGTTCTGCGTGCTCGAGTCAGGCAGCTCCAAGGGGATAAAGACACGGCGTCTCGGGCCGTGGTCGGGTACGAGGAGCGCCGAAGGGGATCGCCAAACCAAGCCACACGGGAAGCATTTGATCGGGAGGTCATTAGAGTAGTGGCCCCGCTGGTCGCGAGCATGCTACGAGCTAAGCGCCGCTTGGAGAACGTCACTGGGGTTTCCTCAAGTGTGCGCCCTCGTATGAGTGCAGCCGAGCAAGCCACCTCCGAGCCTTTGATGACAACAGCTCGAGTGCTTCTACGTGAATCGCAAGCAGTGTTCTCTCGATGGGCCGGAAGCCCAGCATTCCGCCACGACACCACGAACGCATCATGGTGGGATCGAGCTACGGGGAGCATTGGTGTTGCAACGACCGAAGCAGTCAGGGCAACCACCGCAACAATAGAGTCGATCAAGCAAGGGATGCCCAGTGGGGACGGTGAGCCCTCCGCCGAGCCCGCCCCTCCCGAAGATAATGGAGAGGGTCTCAACACGACTCTCCTCATTGTAGGGGCTGCTTCAGTGCTCATTCTTGGTGGGGGGCTCGCCTTCGGCCTCATGTCGAGAAAGAAAGCCGCGATGCAACGAGGAGTCAAGAACCCAAAGTCGCGCCTTCGGCGCAAGCTTCGCGCTCATCATCGTGCACTCCTTAAGAGGTAACCCATGCTCGGAGCCCTCATCAAGTCGATCAACCCAAGTGCCCAGACTGTCTCAGTGTGGGTTGCCCATCGACAAGAGTACGACTATTACATGGTTCCTCGGGGTGTGACAATTCGCATGGCCCCTCCGCCGAAAGGAAGGCCCGCATTCGGGGAGGGGCTCAATGAGCTGCTCCCTTCTCTCCCTTCTGCATCAATCAGAGTTGGGCATGGCACTCAGGCAAAAGGGCGCATCGTAATGAATCGGCGTACACCGGGCATGGGGCTAGGCGCAGCCCTCGCAATCCTCCTCGATAAAATCGAGCGTGCGTGATTTTGAAATAATCTCACCCTAAGTGCTATGCTGCTCGAATGAAGCGGCAGAGCAAATCGATAAGCCCTAAATCAGTGATGAGCACGAAGGACCGGAAGGCCGCCGAGTCTGCGTGGAAGATGTTTCACAAGCGGAATGAGGTCGACGGATCAACCAAGCTCGAGGGAGACATTTGGCCTCAAGCATGGGCATACGCTGGACGCTGTGTGACGACTTACTACGCATCAGACAAGTGGCAGCGAGATCGAAAGTTCTTCGAGCGATACTATCACGACCACGACAAGGATACAGGTATCTGGCTCCCGAAGGGATCGGAGAAGTGGCTTGATGCAAAGCATACTGTCCCAGACTTCAAGATCCCAGGGTCAGTTGCGATTCTTGGGTATACTCTGAGCTTCGACATTATCCAACACGACTCGAAGGCGCTGCATGCAAAGAAAGGAAAGGTCATTCCTGAACAAGGGTCGCTGCTCGTCGTCGGACCTACGAAGAAGCACATCTTCGTCGTAGAAAACGGAAGGATCGTAGCGATGGTGTGGGGACCTAAGATGAAGGTTGAGGCTCGCGGAATCGTCGGCTGAATGTGAGGGTGATTCTCGCTGTTCCAGCTCTACGTGGCGCAACAGGCTTTGGTCGCAGTGGCTTCAAGAAGCAAAAGATCGACTCACCACGAATACGTACTTGACCTGCATCACCATAACGAACAGCTTTCAGCTCGCCGCTCCCGACCCATCTCCACACTGATCGTTCACTGACACGAAGCATGCTCGCGACTTCCCCTATCGTGTAGTAGCGCCCGCGAACGAGCCTGATCGCATCAGGATCGTGTACAAGTTGCACTGACATATTGCGACGTGGCTGATCACTCATTAACCGCTACATTATCACACGAGCGCGATGCTTTGCCAATAGAGTGAACATGCGCGGAGTTGGATGATCGCTCACACACGGCGTAGTCTCACTCTTGCAATGAAGTACATGAAGTCGAACCCTCAGACCTTGCTGTTGGTAAACCCGATGGACAAGTCACCCAAGTCGAAATCATCGTCAAAAACGAAGTCGAAGTCAAAAGTGACGTCGAAGGCGAAGGCGAGGGTCTCGACGAAGAGTGCCAAGCCCAAAGGCCCCCCCACCAAGAAGCCAAAGGCTTCCGAGAAGACATCGAAGGTGTCACAGGAGGTCAAGGCTCTTCGGCTGCAACTCAACGAGATGAAGAAGGAGGCTCAGGCAATGGCAACAGCAAAGAGAAAGAGGAAGAGCACCGCGAAGAAAGGGGCGAAGAGAAACCCCAAGCTCGTGAAGTCGAGGGGAAAACGATTTGGCGCCTCCGCCGAGAAGAGCGCAGCAGCCGGAAGGCTCGCGCAGGCTCAGGCTGCGATGGCCGGACTCGGCAAGCCCAAGTCCGTGAAGACCGCCGAGAAGCGAGCTCGCGATGAGCTCAAGGCCGCGAAAGCAGCCGTTGCGGCCCCGAAGCGCAAAGCCAAGGCCCAGATGGACAAGTTCGAGTGGGATGCCCTCGGGCGGCTCCTCGGCATGACCGGAACGCAGGCGAAGGTTCAGTTCGGCACCTTCCGCGCCGCTCGCTCTGCCGTCAAGGTGATGCAGGGCGGAATGATCCCCCGTGCGAAGAAAGCGAAGACTCCCCAGGACAAGACTGCGTCATTCAACAAGCTCGCTCCTCGTTTGCGGAAGCTTCTCGACCTCTCTCCAGAAGCAGCCATGTCGAAGTTTGGCACAGTCGCGAAGGCCAAAGCTGCCTTGACTACTGCACGCAATCGTCTCCTCCGGGCCGGAAAGAGCGCTAAGGTGGCAGGGAAGACCATCCGTGAGCGTATGGCCAGAGAGAAAGCTGCAGCGTATGCGACGAGAGCCCCTCGCGTAGCGAGCCGACTCCCGAAAGGCACCAAGAAATCAAGTATCCCAGGATACGCTACGCTGACAGCGCCCCCGCCCCCGAGGGGTCGGCCTTCGCGCCCCGACGTGAAGCATCTTGCGCTGCCTGTCAACTGGCGCCCCATGATCGAAGGGCAGGCCGAGCCGGGATGGTACTGGACTCCTCCGGTGAAGGGTGGCTACAACTTCGTCAAGAACCCCAAGAAACGAAAGAAGGGCAAGGCCGCCAAGAAGGGCTACATCGCGAAGATGTGGTCGAAGATCCCCGTGCTCGGAAAGATGAAGTTTGGCCAGAAGAAGGGCAAGAAGAACCCAGCGTTCTCCATCGTCGAAGTCGCGAAGATCGTCGGAGCGGCTGGTGGTGGATACATCGGTGGTGGGTTCGTCTCTGGGCTCGGCGTGAACGCGGCTGGCATGATCGGCCTCGACGGTATCTTGGCTCAGCTCGTGGGCAATGCTGGGTCGTTGCTCGCAGCACACATGCTCTTCAAGAACTCCGAGTTCTACGTTCCAATCATGGCCGGTGCGGGACTCAAGGCCGCCCAAAGCATGATCGGGGCGTATGGCGTGGAGGGCTCAGCTTCGGTCAGTGCTTCTTCCGGGGCGAAAGATGGCGGATTCTTTGGTGGCATCTCCTCAAAGATCTCCGGTGCGGTCAACTCAGCGAAAGAGAGCCTCGGTGCTCTTCCCTCCGATGACCAACTCTTGACCTCGATCGATGCTCAGCTCGACGAGTACGTTGACGTTCCAATGTCGGAATACGTTGACGTTCCAATGTCGGAATACGTTGACGTTCCCCTCAATGAGTACGTTGACGTGCCTATGGGCGATGATGACGACTTTGCTCAGGACGAGGATCTCGGCGCTTCATGGAGCAACGAAGACCCCAACCTCGGCGCAGAGTATGTCGACTTCTCGCAAGACATGAGTGGCGACGATGACGACGATGGGTATGACGAGCTGTCCGATGATGTGATCGCGCTCGCCGATGAGTACTCTACCGACATCCACGGCCTCAACTACGGGTCCATGCACCCCGACGAGGCTGAGGACATGGGTGGGTACGAAGAGCTTGCTGGTTACGAGGAGTTGGCGGGCTACGAAGAGCTTGCTGATGCCTACGATGGTCTCGCTGACGAGATGGAAGAGTTGGCTGCTTATGGGGCGGCTCCTGTCTCTCAAGCCTCCATTCGTGGAATTCGTGGCAGAGCGCAGCGCATGCGGCGTCAGCCCGGACGGAAGGGACCCGTGCCCTCGATCCTCAGGGCTCGTCGTCAGGTGAAGCGTCAGCCCGGTGGTGCCGCCACATGGCAGCGTCAGCTCGCATCACGTATGCAGACTCAGGTCGGACGAGAAGGCGCTCAAGCATTCCGCAAGATCGCTCAAGATGCCATCCTCGCTGCAACGCAGAATACGCGCTTCAGCACCGGCTCGACCAACCACTTCCGCGCTGCCTTCGAGGAGTTCACTCGTCGGATGGGCGGAAAGGTTGCTCCCGGCATGAAGCAAGCCTTCCTCGTGGCGTACCGCGCTGCGACCAAGGGACAAGCTGCCGCGATGAACGCGGCCAGGACCGCAGGGGTTCCGATGATGGCAGCCGCCGCCGTCGCGCAGTCCCCCGATCCGAGTCTCGCTCAGACAGCTACGACTGGGGCCAACCCGGTCTTCAGCTCTGGTGGAGCCCTCGTTCGCCAAATTCAGAACTTCCAGCCGAACTACCGCAGGACGCGGCGAGCTGGTGAAGGCGGAGCCCGCGAGTTTGGTGGGATCTTCCGCGAGAGCATCTTCGGCAAGCGCGGTCGTTGGGACAGCAGCCGATAGTCAGTTGGGCTGCTCCGAGAGGGCATGGTGCCCTCTCGGAGCTTCAAATAACCGCTGGTAACTCCAGCAAGTTCGAGTAGACAACGAAAGCCCGTCCTCCAGCTCGGGATACGCGCCCGAGGATAAAAACTGTAGGCGGAAACAGAGGAGAAGAACAATGCCGAGAGATCCAAGCAAGATGGAGCGAGTGCAGGAGCCGATCTGGGACACACTGATTCAGGGCACCCCCGCCCTCTTCACTCCCAGGGCGACCATCGTGGGCGGACCCCACATCCTGTTCAACGGGAACAACGCGGGCAACGTGTCGTTGACCAACATGGAGACCCCTGGCGTGCTTCCGGGCACCCAGACCTATCTCCTGCTCGCCATGCGCGTGCACCTCTATTTCCGAGGCTGCACCAACGCTCTGCAGACGGTCAACGATTTCATCATGTACCACCACGCGATCCTCTGCCTCTACTGGCAGTTGCAGATCGACCAGAAGAGATACTTCGTCGCCCCGACCTGGTACCTCAACGCTGGTGGTGGTCTCAATGGTGACGTCGGCTCCGCGACGGACGTGTACTTCACGAACGGCGTGCCCGATGCCAAGGCCATCATGACGCTGGATCGCCCGATCCCGCTCGTGAGGCAACAGCCCTTCCAGGTCCAGTGCACCGTGGCCGCCGTGGGCACCGGAAACCTCGGGACCGACATCGCTGGCTTGACCGCTGGTGAAGTCAACATCCAGTTCGTTTTGGACGGTTTAAAGCTCCGTGACGTGCTCTAAGCCAACAGGCTTTTGAGCCATTAACCTAACCCCAAACACTTCCTGTTGTGCAAGTACCCTGGCCCCGTGATTGAGTCCCCCCGCTCAATCACGGGGTACCTTTTCTTCTTTGCGTGCGTACTTTTGCACTGCCCTCATTCACCATGATACTAATGATGTGCGAGCCAACACTCGTGACCCCTGGAAGCCCCAGGGAGGAGACAAGAGATGACACCTCAAGATCTGCTCAGAATCCAAGGAAAGAAACTGGAGGAGACCTCAACCAAGATTGAGAGTCTCATGCGATTGGTAGGAGGCATTGAGAAGGCGCAGGAGCTCAGTGCAAGGAAGCTCCGCGATGTGAAGCTTGCATTGAGCTTCAGGAACTTGGTTCGGGCAAGAAGTCAGTACTCTTTCCCCTTCCACTACATCCGGGAGATCACACTCCCTGCGAACTCGACGAATAGGGTCATCTCCACGATCACAACCTCCCCTGGTGGGTGGTTCTTTGCTGACCGCGTGTTCGCGAGCTATCGCACGACGGAGGGGAGCTACTCCGGAACATGGAGGCCCCTCGCGCACAGCGACTCTGCCATCGCGGTCAATGCAGCGGTCGAGGATGTCCTCGACTTCTCCTGGGACTACTCTGAGGCGAGGACGAACCGCGCACGGCAGAATGACGCTCAGGTCATCCCGGGAGACTTGCTCTTTCGAAGAGACAGTGACGGCTACTTGCTCAACGGAGACCCATGGGCTCCAGCGACCAACGTTACGATTGGCGTCACTCCCATCTCGGCCCCTGTGCACGCTGGGATCATCGTCTTCACCTTCCTCGGCGAGCAGTGCGACGGTGCGCAGCAAGATGCTATGGAGCAGTGGGCGTTGCTGAAGAAGTCATTGGGTCTTCTCGGGCCAGGGGCGTAATCCTTTACTCGAGGAGGTGTACCCATGACTCAAGCTTCTTCAATGATGCAGTCGTTCTACAAGGGGGTCAATCCGGCTGACCTGACCGTGTTTTATCGGCAGTTCTACGCAGTGGTCGCTGTACCCCTCGTTGTTGGTGCTGTAGGCAACATCACACCCGCTCCTTTCGTTGTTCCGCGAGGAATGATGTTGGACATATCGAACGTTACTTTCTTCTTGACAAGCTTTGTAGGAAACGTGCTGGCTCATCTACCTGCTGATTACGCTACTGGGTCGATGGCGTTTCAAATCATGCGAAACGAGCTGTCTCCCTGGAATGTCGCGACTGCCGCTAACCCTGCGGCTGCCATTCCAGAGTATGCCGGGGTAGACATTCTAGAGGCAAACGTCATCGAGCAGCTCGGCTTGACTGAAGGGCACATCATCATGAACCAAGAGGATCGCCTGGCGGCCACCTACAGAGTAGTTCGTGCCACCCTCCCTGTCCCCGCAGGAGGACTTGTCGCTTTCTGTCGTGTCGGGGGTGTGCTATTCTCCATCGACACTTGGAAGAAGGTGATATCGAAATGAGTGGTTTGTTTGGAGCAATCATCGCACCGAGAGAAGATCCGAGCGTGGCAGAAGCGAAAGCTGCCTTGAAGCAGCTTCGGTCGTCACTCGCGGAGTTTCAAAATGCACGGGTCTACACGCAACGTGCATTGCTAGGGGCCGTGCCTTGCAAGTACACCCCGGCAGAGCTGAAGGCACGTCTAGAGTTCTACCGAGACCCTGTCATGGAGAAGCGGCTTAGGTCAGAGCTGTATGACTTGCTCAAGCAGATCTACAGCAGAGACCCAACCCCTGAAGAGATGCAGGCGGGAATACCGGACCCTGAAGGTCTTGGGCTTCTTCCGGCATTGCTTGGGGTGGCGGCCATTGTGGGGGGCCTTGCATGGACAGCGTCTTCTGTCACGGCATACCTTACTCGATCTGAGGAGTTGGCGACGGGCCAAACTCGAAGGACTGAGGCTTTTGGGGAGACTGTAACGAAGGTCGTCAAGGGAGCGGTCGTTGTCGGAGGACTGGGGGGTGCGGTCTTTGGGGGATACAAGCTCTGGAAGTGGGCAAAGAACAAACCTGTAGAGAAGACTGAAGCTCTTGAGGCTCCCGAAGAGGAAGCTGAGGAAGAGCCTGACGAAGAAGAGGAGTAGGGCCATGAACCCAGTAGATAATGCAATCGCACACCTGCTGTCACTTGACGGGGGAGGAATGGGACTCGGACTGGTTACACGCACCACTGCAAGTAGAGCAGCAGCGCGGCCAGGAGGGGTTGCATCCGGGACGGCCTCCGATTGGAGCTCAGCGTGGTCAAGCACGGGAGCCTCCCCAACGGGTTCCGTGGTGAAGGGATCTCAGCCAGCTTCCGCAGGCTCCGCAAGGGGAACGAACACGCTGGCTGCTATCGGGATGTTCACGGAAGCTGCCGCAGGAATTGCGACGGCGGCTAGCGCGGCGCGTACTGCACGCCTTGCAGCCCGCGTCCCTGCTGCTGAGCCCCCTATGATCGATGGGGGTTCCGCCTTCGGCGGGGCTTCCGTCTCGACCCCGTGGGGAAAGATCGCTATCGGGGGCGTCGCTGGGGTTGTCATCCTCGGAGGGATCTTCTACCTCCTGAGCCAACGGAACAAGTCGCCAGCACCCGCTCCGGCTGCTACGGCGTAGCGAACAAGCGAGGCCATCATGGATCCTGTTGATCTTGCAATCGAGCGTCTGCTGCGACAAGACCCCGCGTTGAGTGGCGGAGGCGGCGGCGGCGGCGGAGGCGGAGGCGGAGGCGACACCGCAAGTGCTGCTATTGGGGCAGGCATGAGCTTGATATCTACCTTCGTTGGGGTAGGGTCAGCCCGCAAGGAGCAACGAGCACAGTTTGCAGCCCAAGATCGGGCAGCTCGAGCAAACCTCAGTGCAATGGCGCGGCAAGCAGCAGGGGCTAGGGTCAACGTAGGGATTCCGTGGGTAGGTATCGGGATCGGAGCAACGGCGGGCATCGTGTTGATTGGAGTGTTGGTCTACACGTCGAAGCCGAAAACTGCGGCCCCCGCTCCAGCTCCACTCACAGCGAGAGGTGCCTGATGTCCGTTATTGCCGAAGAGCTTGTGAAGAGCATCCGAGCGCTTCCCAAAGAAGATAGAGTCCCTGTCATACGATCGATCCTAGTCTCTGCCAAGGGTGACGTTGAGCCTCGCGTGACTCGTGCGGAAGAGCGGCTCAAGGCCGGAGGGATGGACGCCACTGATGCCCTCGTCGAGGCGCTGAACACTGTGCTGCACGAGCCCGGAGGGGATCGCATTGTCAAGGCGCTTGCGTATGCCGGGGCTGCCACCACAACGGCAACGAAGGGTGGGGACGTCAAGGACATCGAGCAGAAGTTTGCCATGGTGCTCTCTCGTGCAGAAAAGGTAGACCTTGAAGATGAAGAAGGTCTAGCCTTCTGGGGAACTATCATTGCAGCGGCGGCTGCAGTCATCGGAGCAGCAACTTCAGGCATCGCGGCGGCTGTCCGAAAGGCTCGCAATCGGAGAAGGACCCTCAAGCTAAGACTGACACCTCTCAGCACCGAAGAGATCACTGACATTGTGGTGATCACTGCAAACACGCACGCGACGTTCGAGTCAGCTATTCCAGAGATCCTTGGGCTCATCGCTGGAATGAGAGCAGACCGAGTAAAGTTCCTCCTCGACCCAACCACGGATGACACCAGGCCAGGGGGGCGAAAGGCAGGGTCGGTGGTAAACGAATACAGAGACGTGCGCGATGCGTTCAACGCACGTCGAAGGGAAGTTAATGCGCTCATCGCTGCCGAGAAGCGACGAAAGAACCTCATCTACGGGGGTGCAGCTACCGGGGGCGTTGCAATTCTTGGGGTCATGATCGTGCTGGCACGCCGCAAGTAGCAACTTCTACGCTTTCTTCCTTGCTCCCCTCGCTCCAGTCGTGATAACGTCTCCATCATGTCAGATGAACAGCCAGACCTACGAAGCGCAATGAGCAAGATCTTCGGATCAGCCGCCATCTCCATAATCGGAGAGGCCGCTAAGTCAATGCTCCCGAACTGCCATATATGCTCCTCGAAGGCTGTCCCTCTTCCGTGTGTCCTGTGCGGATCGTATACTTGCATGGATCATGGATACCATTCAGTGGGGCGGCGTGAGGCAGTGTGCCGGAAGTGCATCATCGAGCTGCTCGATGGAGCAACTGAAGGGCTCAACTTGACACCATTCGAGCTATTGGGCGTTGATGAGAATGCCACGGTAGCTGCTGTCGAGCGCGCCTTTAGGATCAAGGCGAAGAAGTGCCACCCCGACATCTATCCAAACAACAAAGACAAGGAGCACGAGTTTAAAATGCTCCAGTGGGCTAGAGAACAGGCGAAAGCAAAGATACAGGGAGAGAGTCATGACTGAAGAGCTACAACAGAAGAGTGTGGCCTACGTAAAGTGGGACGACAAAGACGGGAAGGGTTCGGGGGTAAACTATGGCGTCGAGGCTAAGGGGATCGACATATTCTTGGCAGTGGTGCCTGTTGAGCGTCACGATCTCAAGTTCTCGCACATCAAAGCCCCTCTGCACCCAGGAGACGGGCCAGGGAGTGCTCAGCTCATCATCGTGTGTCCTCGATGTGCACAACAACTCCGCATAGCAACTCCTCACAAGTCATTCGAATGGGAGCCCGTGTTCCCTCCGCACCCGATCAACGTTCCGGGAAACCCAGATGCTATTGTCACAGCACTCCTCAGCATTGTCGAGCCCCTGCAGTGCCCATCATGCTCGTTGAAGTTTGAGGTCAAAGAGAATCAAATTAGGGTGCAACGATGAAGATGGCAAAGTGCATATCAATCGCCATGGGGGCAAGCAACCCAGCGCTGTCTCTGCTCTCGTACTGGACTGGGCTGCTCATTGCAGCTAGCTTGCGAGACTCTTACGACACTTGGCTGATGATCCGGTGTGGTGCTATTCCGGAGCCCGCCTTGCCCACAATCCCGCCGAGCGACTCAGTAACCGATGAGATGATCTTCATTGGTGACCCACGCGAGGGTGTAGAGTTCGCAGCAAGAATGAAGTTTGATGGGCTGAAGACGAGCCTATTCGTTTTGGGCGTCGACTCAACTTCGCTTCCAGTATCTCCTGGGATGTTCGCAGGGCTGGAGGTTGTTCAAGCCTATCCAGAGACCGCTGCGTGGCTGAGGAAGCAAGGGGTGACCGTCGAGGAGGTCAACCCGCTTGCGATGGCTATCGACGTCAAGAAGTGCAAGAGCCCCGACGATGCGACGCTGCACGTCATGTTGATGAGCGCCCCCATTGCTCCGCAACTGCTGAACGTGCCGAAAACTCTCGCAATAGAGCTGGACGTTCAGTCGGTGTGGAGCGCATCAGGTCAGGAGATCAACTCTCCGATAAAGGTAGAGAAGTCTCTTTCAAAAGCAGACGTGTGCGTGCTGGCTCATGACTTCCTTGATGATGCGGTGAGAGTGAGCGCTCGCTCCATCGGGGTGCCCTGCGTCCCGCTAAATCCGATAAGCTCTGTGATCAACCGAGTCATCGAGGCAGCGCGATTTAGGCGAGATGGAGTTTTCGATCCGATAGAGGCCAAGCCTCGTAGTGAGGATGACACGAGAGAGATCATGCTCGGGATCGTGGTACCTTTCGGAGGTCTTGCTACGAAAGACTTGGAAGCTGCTCTCGAGTCGATCTCCCGCACGAAGCCGAAAAACTCTTGTGTAAGCGTGGGACACTTTGAAGTCCTGGGGAAGTCGAGCGAGACAGAGTTCGATGAGGTCGAGGCGCTATGTCAGAAGCACAAGGCGACTCACGTTCACGAGAAGTCCAACGTGTGGAGAATGGGCTCAGCCCGCAATCTCGGGGCGCTTGGACTCGACTCAGGGGTGACTCACGTCATGTTCATTGATGCGGACATCGCGGTGAGTCGCAAGTTCTTCTCAACAGTGCTCGACGAGATTGGGAAGGGAAGAGATCGAGTCCTCGTTCCATACGTGCGTGAAGGAGAGACCTCGCGTATCGGGTCAGGCCTCGCGATCTATCCTTACGCTCCATTCAGCAGGATCGGAGGGTTCAGTGATAAGTTCGAGGGTCATGGATTTGAAGACCTCGAGATGCTCCAGAGAGTCAGAGCCAAAGAGGGCATACCGTCTGTGCTCATTGGATCTCCGATAGGAGACATCGTGGAGCACAAGCACCACTCCCCTCGGTGGAGCGGAACCAGCCTAAAAAACTTCGCTTTGTATAACGACAAGTAGCCCTGTTGCGCTAGGCACTTCCTTTCTGGTACTCTGTGTAGAGAAAAGGAAGTAGAAACGCCATGTCTGACCCTGTATCCCCCCCAATGACACCTCTCCCCAAGAGATGGGGATCATCAGAGTTTCAAGAAGCAGTTGCCACGTCGAAAGCATGGCAACGAATCTACCCCGTCCTCATAGGGGTCGTCGCCACGATCTCCATTGCAGCCGTCACCCAAAGTTGCTACGTCTCCTACGCCTCCGGGGGGATCGAGAGCGACCTCCGCCACGTCGAGCAAAGCCTACAAGCTCACGGATCAGACCTTGCTGAGCTACGGCGAGCGGACGCGACAACAATCGAAGAGATGCGACGTGCCGACACCGATAGCACCACCACAACCACCGCAACTCAATCTCAGATACTCATCCAGCTAGGAAGAATGGAGGCTCGCATGGACACTCAGTTTGCTGATGTGGGCCGACGAATCGGTCAGATAGAATCTGCAGTCCGTCGCTGAGGGCTTGATATGCTCGCCGAAGCTCTCATTTACACCGCAGGAGCCTATGTCGTTGACGTTGTAGCCCGTCCGGCTGTCATCGCGCGGCAAGCTCGAAGGGTGGCTGACCTGAGAGGAAAGCCCTTGCTCAATGTCGGGGCGGGAACTCCGAAGTCGAGTCTTCGAGTTGCGATCTTCGGTCCGACAAGCTGGGGAGATGTCAACGTGGACATCGCGGCGACGAAGCAGTGGGATGGGAAGCTCCGAGGGGGAGATGTTGTGTACGGGGACGTACATCGCCTGCCCTTTCCCCCGAGGACATTCGGGGCAGCCATCGCAAGCCACGTCATTGAGCACGTCGACAATCCCCGTCAAGCTGTGCGAGAGCTGTTGCGAGTCGCTGACGAGGTGTTCATCATCTGGCCACTGAGCGCAGCTCCTCACACATGGATCCATCCAGGGCACCAGTGGTATCGTAGGCAGGACGGGTCAATCCATCGCCTATGGGGGCGGCGAGGCCCCCCCACTAAAATCAAGCAACTTCGCTAGATCTCCACTTTATCCTTGATTTCATCTAGCTTCTCTGATTACTATCCCTGAATGAGTCTTATAAACATTTTCGGAGTAGACGAGGTGAAGCTAGTCATTGGGGCGATCCTTCTCGACGATCTCGACAAGTCGGATGGACCCAAGCACTTATTGGGGCTTGGGTATGATGTGGAGAGCCCCCTTGTTCAGCTCGCCGCTCGAACGATCTCCGAGATGTGCAACAGCGGGAAGTCGGTGCACCTTCACTTCATGAGAGAAGTACTGCTCGCGAAGAAGATTGAAGCGTCAGCTAAAGTTGCGTGGGCTGCATGGAAAAAGGACAAGGTGCTCCCAGCACGAAACCGGCCCTGCCTATGCGGAAGCCAGAAGAAGTTCAAGTACTGCTGCATGAAAAAGGTAGAAGATGTCACAAGAAACTAGCCTCAATAATCTCGAGCTAACATTCTATGGGCACTTCTCGGGAGGCTCCTCATACCCCGTCGTGTGCATGGAAATAGCACGGTGGATGTTTAGCCATGGTGTGGACCTCAGGCTGGTCAACCTCCGAAAGCAGCAGATGCCTCCCGATCTTCAACGCCTGCAAGATCCCATGGATGGGACTCGAACTCGCATAGGGCTGCTCTTCGGGTTCCCTTCATGGTATGCAGAGATCCCTCATCATGAGGTCATGATCGGATATCATGTCGGCGACGTGACGCCTCTTCCTCCTGAGTGGATCGAGAGCATGCGATCGAACTGCTCGATGATCCTCACTCCCTCGGAATGGTGTCGAGGTCTCATCACTGATGACGGAAAGGTGAGCCTGGGTGAGATCCCGATTCACATTGTTCCTCACGGAGTATCAGAAGAGATGGTTCCCCGTACCTACTCGGTCCCTGCGGTGTGCCCAACCATTCGAATGAAGCACTTCAGCTCTTCAGTGTCCAATAGCAGGAAGGGAACCATTGATCTCCTTCACTCAGCCCAACGAGTGCTCGAAGGGGAGACAGTGCACAAGACGTCACTTTGTGTGTCGGTTCATCCTCAGGCATTCGCCGAGGCGGTACATTACGTCCGAGACTTCGAGCATGGCTCAATCAGGGTCGATGTCGATAGCGCGAAAAGCCGGACGAGTATGGCATCCTCGATCAAGGGAGCTGACATTATTGTTCAGCCGAGCCGCGCCGAAGGCTTTGGCCTTATTCCGCTAGAGGCCGCTGCCTGCGGAATCCCCTCGATCATGACGGCTTGCACAGGACATGGCCAGTATATCGATGACCTGCTCGGTGCGGTGGTCATTGCCCCGGACGGAGACATGGGTCCCTGCACGGGGGGGAGAGCACCTTCGGTTGACCCTGACGGGCTCGACGCTGCATTGCGGTACGCCATCGATCACGTTGACGAGTTGAAAGTTGCTGCACTGCAAAAATCTGTCGAGGTGAGGAAGAAGTGGTCATGGAGCTCCGTGCTCGATAGACACTTGCTTCCTCTACTGAAGTCCCTATGTTCCTAGCACTGCCTGCATTTGCACAATTTCACAGCATAACGTACTCTTGAGTCCATGTGGCGCTCACTCATTGCTGGTGTTGCCGTGCTCGGGGCAGGAGTGCTCACGGCAACTTATCTGCTCACAGGAAGGCGTCGAGCGTTCCGTAGGGGCCTCATTGTCGGGGATAGCCTCGTTGCAGCTCCCGTGTTCACTCAGACGCTCGAGCAGCTCACAGGGATACCATGGGACAATGTTGCTATCGTGGGGAAGGGATCGCGTGCTATCGATTTGCAGGTACAGCAAAGCCTCCGTTCAGGTGAGCACGATGTACTCGTCATTTCAGCAGGGACGAACGATGGGGCAGGAGCCCTCGCGACAACTCAGCAAAACTTGAGATCCATCGTAGCTCGAGGGAAGACAGCAGGGGCTTTCGTTGTGCTCATGTCCGAGCCCCCTCTGCGCGCTTACCGAGGATCGAACGCCGCAGGGATCGCACGCAGCGAAGCTTCAGGTCGCTGGACGATGGGCGGAGGGTCACGGGCAGATCGCGTTGTCAGTCTCTATCAAGTACTCGGCGGGGATGATTTCAGCATCCTCTCCGAGTACAATGGTGGAGATGGACTTCACCCAAACAGTGCGGGGCGTGTCGCGATGGCTCAAGCTGTCGCAAGAGCAATGAGGTAGAGCCGTGGCAGCAGCAAAGAAATACTTTGTGGCGATGATCGATGACGACCCTGTGCCGGTATATGGACCCTACGCGATCAAGAGCGCGAAGGACTTTGCCCGCATCGGCTCGAAGTATGGCGGACGTAGAATGGTGTTCTGTGGAGACGACGGAAGCATCAAGCGAGTATATGCCAAGGGATATCGCATGTGGCCTTGGGGTACGAACGAGATCGAGGAAGCTGGGTTGAGTGCTGCTGAGACACCCAAGGTGGCAATGCCCTATCTTCCCCGGAAGGCACTGAAAGAGCTAGTCGAGCTTCGAGGAGAAAAGTAACATGGCAAGCGGATTGGTCGGAGATGTCTTTGGAAAGATATTCAGCTACTTCGGCATCGCCGGGTCAACCACTCGTGATGTTCCAGGAGTAACTCAGCCCGCCATGGGCAACATTCGGAGGATACGTTGCAACGATGACGGACGGCTTGAGGTTATCGTGGCAGCAGCCCCTGTGGGAACGCACGACGTCAACCTCATCGAGGTCGCCGGGGCTGCGGTTCTCAGCGGGGGCATCGCGGGTGCTCAGTCGATCGGTGGGACTCAAGCCTCCGGAGACGTGAACAATGCCTCATGGCCCGTGAAGATCGGAGCTGTGGTCAAGGACGTCTTGACGCTCTACACCATCGGAGACATCGAGAATCTTCTCTCCGACATCTACGGTCGCCTCCACGTCCGGAACGCAGGCTTCGACGAGACCGACGACGCACAGCGTGCCTCAGTGATCAACCAGCCCGAGACGGATCGCGACGAGGCCCCGCAGATCTGGGTGAACACCACGAACGTCGCGGCGGCTGCGAACTACCCCTCTGACGCCGGGATCGAGGTCGCGGATCGCTCGTTCCTCTCCTGGCAAGTCAGGATGCGAGATGGCGTCTTCGACATCCAGGTCTGCGACGACGGCACCAACTGGGTCACAACGACGAAGAGCCCGGTTGACAACGCCGAAGGAACGAATGGCTTTGACAACACGCACTACGCTGAGCCCGACGCCGCAGTTGTCGACTTCGCGCTCGACTGGGAGCGCTGCGGCCATCGATACATCCGGCTTCGATTCACTCCGAACAACGCAACGAACACGATCGCCGTGTACTGCATGCAGCGAGCCCTCTGACCTTTGACGCGAGGAGATGAAAGATGCCACTGAAAGCAGACGTTCTATACCCAGTCGATTTTGAAGAGGCCGAGCCTGTCGAGACGCCGAAGAGTGAAGAGGGGAGAGACTTCGCGGTTGCGAGACGTGTGATCGCCGCCATGGTCCCGAAGACCGGAGATCCGATGACCGTCGATGAGATCGTCATGGCGGTATGCGGAATGCCGCTCTCTTACGACGAGCGCAAAATCACGAGGGACGCGCTTCTCGCCGCCTCGATCATCGTCGAGGACAATCCCAAGGAGAGCGGCCTTCGCCAGGTCCGCGAGCGCATCCTTGCGCGGGACGCGAACGCCAAGGCGAAGATCGTCTCACGAGTCTCGGGACCAGCGGCGTGTCGAAGTCTTCTCGAAGAGGAGGTCAAGCAGCTCGTTCGTGAGGAGATCGAGAGTCGGCGTCCGACCTGGAAAGAGGCCACCGCCGCCATCATCGCGCCGAAGAACAAAGTGAAGTGAGGTAGCCTATGGGCCAAGCCGCATATCCGATCACCGACGAGGAGCGAGCAATCGGCGTCGTCTTCAAGGAGCTGTTCACCTCTCCGTCGCTCTGCGCGAAAAACGGAACCGTTCTCGTTGGCTTTCCTGCTGTGAATCGTGGGATCACGTTGAATGGCACGACGCAGTACGCCACGAATCCCAAGAGATTGAGTCTCAACGGCCAGGGATTCATTGTGGTGCGGTTTACGCCGAGTTTTGCTTATGATGTGAATGCGATTCGTACGATATTCGGATCTGGAACGCTTGCAGCCGCAAATGGTTTTCACCTATACAAACACGATAACGCGAATCTTAATCGACTCATGTGTTATCTCGGAACTGGCTATGTCTTCTGCAATGGTGCCAATTACTCAGCATATTGGCTTGTCAATGAAGAGAATGTTCTTGTAGTCTCGCTTAATGGCACGTCGTCGGCCATGTGGCTCAACGGAAATGCACTGACGGTAATTGATGCTGGAATGTCCAATAACAATATCACATCGCTAGGGATCGGAGCATCGAGCACTGTTGGTGGATCTCTCTTCGCAGGTTCCATCCAATCCCTCATCATCGGCAACCGACCTCTGACACAAGGCTGCGAAGAGCGCCTGATCACACCTGAGCCCCTCTCGCGAATCCGCACAGAGAACAGCCTGGTTACGATCCCCGGTGTGCAGACGTACAATCGCGTGTCGGACGGAAAGAGAGTCACGCCTCTGCTCGGGCAACTTCAAACTTCAGTAGAAGTAGCTGAATCGAATGACTATACAGTGCTAGATCAAATTTTTAGTAACGGAGATCCGTCGAGAAGTTTATCTGATCCAATGGGTATCCTCCCAGAATGGGCGCTTCCATATCGAAAAGTCGATCGTATCCACGGATCGACCCTGGCAGGGCCAGCGTTGACCACGACTGGAACACCAACCGCTGATATCACCCCCTGGGATGACCAGGACGGAGTGGCGGTGCCAACGACGGTGTTCGGAGGTGCAGCGTGCCTGACATCGGCGGTGTCCATCGATCCGCTAGACACCGATGATCTAGTTATCGGGCTATTGTGTCGAAGACTTGCGAATCAAACGGCATTTTTGTTCACAAACAAAACTGCCGGAGGTCTGAAACTGTTTCAGATCTATACCGTGCTAAATCAACCAGCATATATATTCTGCCAAGTCGCCGGAGATGTCACGCGAGAGCAGATTATCCCTGTGTATATCGGCGAATGGTCGTGGATCAATGTCGTCGTGAAAAATGGCGTGAGCGTTCAGTATCGCCTAAATGGCGCGCTTGGCGGAGCAGCGCTTGGGGCGATAACCGGGCCTTTCGGCGAGGGTGCAGGTGTCGGAGTAGCATCTCTGGCGAGTGGCGCGAATAAATCCACCTGCGAGATCGCCAGAGCGTTCCTGCTAGCAGGATCTGGGATCGCAGATCGATGGATGGCTGATGAGGCAGCTATCACGGCGCGGGTATTCGGGCTAACAGCATCGGCAGGATCAGATCTCACTTTCGCCCGTGCTTCGGCGGGCTCGATGCGGCGCTCGACCGGGCGATACCACCTCGTGTCACAGAACATGCCGAGGGGTTCTGGACAGGCGGGTGGCCTCAGTTTCGAGCCAGTCGCAGTCACGAATAAAGCGAGGGCCTGTATTGCCTCGCAATGGGCCGTCACCGGTGGGCTCGCTATTACCGACGTTGACGACACAGCGGCGCTTGTTGCCGCTGGAATCCAAGACTTTCGGCCAGATAAAAAAGTCGTCGAGTGTGAAAACGACTCGGGATCTCCGCAATATCTTTATTGCGGAGACGTGACAGGTTCGACGGCGATTCATTGCCTTGCCGCGTTCGTCCGATGCACAGCCGGGAGCGGTGTCCAACTCGGATTTTACGACAGCACAACAACGGACTGGACGACATCGGGCTATGACATACAAGCAGACTATGCGATAACGAGATCTGAGAAAATAACACCAGCAACAGCGGCGCAGAAACTTGCGCTTCTGATTCCGAACGGAGCGACGGCCAGAGTCGCGGCGGTGCATCTTCAGGTAGGATCTGCGATGTCGCAACACGCTCCGGTACATATCCTCGCGACGGGTGCAGGTGCGACGGCGGCAGCGGAATCCACGGGCGGTGGACTGACGCTGACGACTCCTGGGACGAAGCGGAACGAGCGACGCTATACCTATCGAAAACGGCAGATATGGCTCTGTGCTGGACAGTCGAATATGCGCGGAACAATGGCGCCGGCTACGCTCCCGGCAGCATATTCGATCCCTTCGGCGACGGTGCAGATGTATCTCCGGTCCCCTGATGAGGGGAATTACGAGTCAGCGGCAATCGAAAACATAAAAACGGGAGGCTCCTATGTCGGGCCATGGCTTCCATTCGCGCTAGATATGGTGGCGATGGGGCGTGATATGGCGGTCGGGGTGGTCTGTCAGGGATCGACCTCTCTCGCCGTCGATTGGGCACCAGCCGGAGCGCTCTCCAATAAACTGATCGAGGTCGCCGGGATAATGCTGGCGGGGGCAACTCAGCCTGCGGAGATCGCGGGACTCTGGTGGATTCAGGGTGAGCAGGACGCGACTGATGCCGGGTGGGCAGCGGCGTACGAGGCGAATCTCATTGCATGGATCGCGGCGATGAGAACGGCGATAAAACCAGATCTCCGAGTGGTCGTGGTGAAGGTCTGTGACAGGTTCGGCTATATCCATCGAGCCACCGTCAGAGCGGCGCAAGTTGCTGTCGCAGCCGCTGACCCGCTGGTTGATATTTTCGACACTGACGATCTCCAACCGGATGCCGGAGCTGGACACTATTCCCCGAGTGGGGTTCTGGAGATCGGACACAGGATGGCATTACAGGAAAGTGAGCGATACTGTCGCTTGAGGCGATAGGAGTATACAATGGCACTTCAACTTATTTCACCAAGAGGAATTGACCTGTCAGGTGGAAATTTCGTTTCTGTCGAAGGAGTTTCGTCGCTTTCATTCGGCAATGGATTGACAGATTTACCCTACTCTATATTTGCCCGAGTTAGGTTGGATCAATACACATCAATGCCGATTGTAGCTAAATCGTTTTCTCGTATCTCGGGAGAGTATCAAGTTGGAGTATATGCCGACGGACACGTTGAAACTGTTAGAATCGACAATTCGTCTGGCGGCATTCGCGGACGAGGGACTCCCGATAGTAAAATACTGCTTGGCTTGTGGTATTCAATCATTACAACATTCGACGGAACATCCGACCACATTTTCATCAACGGAGTCTCTTCTGATAGCTATGCGATCTCTACTGGCGCGTATACTGCGATGGAGCCTAGCGATAATGCTGTTGAGATAGGCCATGCTGTATTCACGGGTGTCGGAATTACAGGGGTTGAACTTTCAGAGTGCGAAGTCCGCGCCCTCACAGCGCGAATGCAGCGACAAGCGGGGACAAGATGAGTGATTTCAGAGAGCTTGTCAGAACGTTGAATCCTGTTCTCGGGCGGCTGCTCGTCACAGGTGCGGTTGAAACACTCGACTCCTACTCCAGAGCGAACACGATCTCGGGTAACGCGGCTTGGATGAAGCGAAAAGGAAAATGTGGGATCTCCCCTGTCACAACAGGTAACATCTCAGTCGCGAGCGGTGCGGAACAATTCGCTGCTTCGATGACGCTGCTTGCATTCTTCGACAGCTTCGACGGAAACACCGTAGGCCAGCGGATCATCGCGAAAAGAGATGGTGGCGGAACGGCTTACGATTTCTATCTCTCAGCAGCGAACGTCTTGTCAGTCTATAACGGAACCGTATCGACAACGACTGCGGCTATCGCGTCGATTCATAGAGCCAGGTCACTTGCTGTTGCGCTCACGGACGGCGCAGTCGGACGATTCTTCGTCAACGGCACATTCGCTGCGCTCGGAGTCGGTGTTTCAAACGTTGTCAACTATGCGAGCGTCGTTTACCTTGCGAACCTTCTTGGTGCGAACCAACTCAAGTCTGGACTTCAAGGAGCCTTCGTCTTCGGTTCTGTTCTGACCGACGAGCAGATCTCAGACCTCGACGAAGCCTTCTCTCGCATTCCCGGCATCGGCAAGGAGCAGAAGATCCACGCAGTCTCAGCGAACCTTCGTCCAGCCGGGATTGAATGCACTGAAATGTTCGACGGCCAGATCGGATCGGATGGGAAGTTTGCAGGACTGAAGGGAGTGAGCGTCGGGACGATAACTCATCCTGTCGGGTCAAAGAAAAGCAAGTCTTATCTAAATCCTGCGATGGTGGGGAATGGCGGCTATATTACATTGAGTGCTCACGCGTCGTTACTAAACCCGACAGAATCATCATTCGAGTATATTTGTAGGCCCTCGGCGGGGTGCCTAAATGGAGCTTACGCGTTATATTCCACGTTAAGTATTAGAACACGTTTGCATTATGGTAGTGCATCAAAGCAGTGGTATTTGACAAAGGGAAATCCAGCCGTTAATATTTTGGCACCAGCCGGGTCTGCTAATTTGGGTAGATACTCACATGTCGTCGGAACTTGGTGGGAATCCTCCGGGGTTAAATATGCAGAATTGTTTGTTGATAGCGTAAGCGCTGGAGTGAGTGCATTCCTTGATAGTAGTGTTGGTGGATTTTTATACCTGATGGGTAATCCAATCGCTTTTAGGGGAGATTTGCCAGTATCTAGGTTTTATTCTCAGCGCATAACTCCCGCTCAAGCTCGTTCACTCTATATCGAAGCATCTCGCGCAGGAATGGTTCAGGATGAGCGATTCGGCTATCCCGTCTCGTTGGCGAATGTAACGGCTGGTCAAGTCGGACCCTGGACGAGAGGATCTGGAACCTGGCAATGGCAGGACGACGGATCTAAGCGGAAGCTCGTTACGATTGGGTCAGGGTATGCGTGGAGAAATGGGTTCGGGGATGGAAGCGCGTTCGGGGCGTGGTATTTCAAGGCGAAGAAAATTGCGGGAACGTATCACCAGACGATGATGATCGCTTCGATAAATAAAGAATATACGGATGCAGC
>Ga0180007_10002519_pt1 | contig 21748 bp, 17 predicted proteins | sample MM_PC_MetaG_FD_121122 | JGI IMG/M metagenome (GOLD analysis project Ga0180007, IMG submission 121122) | Groundwater microbial communities from the Aspo Hard Rock Laboratory (HRL) deep subsurface site, Sweden - MM_PC_MetaG | ecosystem: Environmental > Aquatic > Deep subsurface > Groundwater... | reverse complement strand
TACGGATACGCTGATCCTGCCGGTTAAGTTCGAATGAACTCATGTACCGCGTGAGTCAGACGACAGATTCCTGTCGTCACACATCCCCCGCAGACAAAACAACGGCCACTCCCTTTCGGGAGTGGCCGCTCGTTTATGGGACATCAACTCTGTCCCCGGTTGTCGTCAGCCTTACGGGCAGGACGGCAGCGCCGGGAAGTTGATGAACAGGTGGTCAATCATCGCCGTCAAATCACCCACGTCGACAGAGCCGTCAGGCGTGCCACCGGTGATAGCCGGCGCGATGTCTGACTCAGCAACGCAGCAAAGCGGAGTGAAGTTGATGAACAGGTGATCGATCATGTTGGTCAGATCGCCCACGTCAACGCCCTGCTCGGCGTCGTTGCAGCCACCCTGGAGCTGGGTGCTGCCCGCGGTGCCGATACAGCAACCGGCCGAGCCGCCCCGAATCTCAACGATATACCAGGTGCGAACCTGGGCGACAAGCGCGTCCAGCTCTTCCTTGGTTCCGTCTTTCAGGGTGACCAGTGCCGTGTAGAAAGTCAGCGTGTCGGTGCCGCCGATGTCATAGGTATTCACATAGGACATGAACACCGCCTGATCGTACGGGCCGCCACCGGCATTAATCGTGTTATTGGCCGCCAGGCTGTCCCAAATAACCTGGTAATTGTCAACACTATCGTCGGACGCATCATCCCACCAGCCGTGGAATGAATCCGAGAAGGTGCCGTAGAACACCACGTTATTGGCCAGCGGATCGACATTGAACTCGGTGTTCGTATGCCAGCCCAGGAAGATGTCAGCCGCAAAACGACCGGATTCATCCTGACAGCCCTGATCGGGCATGGTGAGCGTATCCGTACCCTGGAGATACATGTATCCACCAGAAGCAACGGAAACACCGCCTATATTGTCAGAACCGTTGTCAGCCGGGACATCCCAGTCGATCATGTGACCGAGCGTGATATCATCCATGGCGCCCTTTTCGGGCCAAACGGTGGTTTTGACAATGGCGAAGCTCGGCGTACCGGCAGCATTGCGCGGCGCATAATACGTCTGCTCGGCCACAAGGCTGGTATCCCAGTTGCCGAAGCGGCCGGTGTACACGGAGTCATAGGACGCGGTCTCGCCGCTGCCCATTTCACCGTTCGGGCCGCCAACCAGCGGCTTCCACGTCAGCTTGGCCGCAAAATCGGCCGAATGCATGGACGTCGAAAGATTATGCTGGGTGCCGACTTTCTGGGCGGCAAAGAATGAACCGTCATATACGTAGGCGTCAGCGTTGCCAGTTAAGTCACAATCCTCACCTTCAACAGTGAAGTCCATGTTGACATGGCCGACACCGTTGTGACCGAAGGAACCGATGTTGCTCATGGTCAGCGCGACATCCTCGCCGGCAGCTTTGGTGGTACCAAAACCGGCGACGGTTGCAACCGTATCCCAGGCCAGGTCGGCCAGGGTATCCGCGATCAGGAAGTGGATCGGGATAGCCAGGGAGTCGGTATTGGCCGGCGGATCAGCAGCCGGCTTCAGGAACACGACACCGTCGACAAACTGCATGCCGGTCGGACCGTTGTCGATGACACCATTCTTGTTCAGCTGAATGTCGAAAGTGGTGTTATCACCAAACGGAATCTCCGTCAGACTGGTGGCGGAAACGCCCAGCCAGTCAGTACCGGGATCAGTGGTCTTCCCGAGGCCGATGACATCGACCACGAGACCAGTGTTACCGTCGTTATGCACCGTGATGGTGATATCGGTCTGGGCACCGTTCGGACCGTGGGTCGGGTAGTCAATCGACGCCGGCGTCACACGGATCAACGGAGCCACAATCGGCTCAACACAGCCGAGCTGGATATAGCGGACCTGGTTCTCGGTGTAGAGCCCCTGATCGCTACGGGCCAGACCGGCCCAGTGATCGTTCATATACGACAGATGGATGATCGAGTCGTTCGTCCAGACACCGGCGATCGGTGATGCCAGAGGATCGTCCCAATCATTGGGATCGTAGAACGACGTCAGCGCGCCACCCAGGTTGGTCCAGGCCAGCGTACCCGTCTGACGATCCATACCGCTGCGGGAAAGCGACGGTTTGGTGTCATGGTTACAGGTACCGCCGAAACCGGCGGAGTCACAGCCGTCGCCGTCGTACACACGATCGGAGTACGTATGCGTGATGTTCCGATATCTATCCCAGGCGTCGCCGGTGATGTCACTGGAGACACACATGTACAGCTCGCCCAGACCGGCAAAGAAGCCGTCGGAGATATCACTGCCACAGTCAGTGAGCATCGGCGGCTCGGCGCCCATATCACTGGCCATCACAAACACGACATACAAACGACCGGCGCATTCACCCATGGTGGCGAAAGCAGCGGTCATCGCGTTGAAGCCCAGGAAACCACAGGTCGGCTGACCACCATCGGCCCACTCCGCATTGTGCACGCGGCTGGTCGCTGTGTCGCCGTTGGACGCCAGGCGGCGCCAATGGAAAATGGTTGATCCCCATTCCGTGCCCCAGCTGCCGTATTCGGGAGCGTCGTACGGATTGGCCGGAACCGGGTGGGCGTTCCAGATGATGTGAAGGTTGTCTTCAGAATCGTACAGCGCACCGGCTTCAAGCCAGGCCGCGTACGAGGCTTCCGTACGACTGTAGTTCGTAATCGTAATCGGCGCAGCCCAGTCACCAATAGCACCGTAGTTGGTGTTCTCCCGGAAGTAGATATCCAGATCGGAGAACGTATTCAACTCGGCGATACTCAACGCACTCGGCTTCGTGTACGCAACTGCTACATTGCCCGAGAGGCGGGAAGCGCAGACCTGAGGAGCCCAGTAGTTGGAAGTATCGATGATGACGGCGTCGGACCAGGTACCGGCGGCGCCGGTTCCGGTCTTACGACAATATACGAGAGCGTTCGCATTGTCGTCAGGACCCCAGAAGGAACCACAAAGGTCACCCTCTTCAACGGCTACAACGTGCGTGTACACGGTGCCGCCGTTTTCCTGTACGTCAATCGACGGAATAATCAGCGAACTGGTGGCATCGATCAAACCAGGCAGGCCATAGGTGGCCGGCGGAATCTGCGTACCGGTGCCCCAGAAGCAACTCCATTGACTCGTTTGATAGAACAGGTGAACGTCACGATCACCGGAGGCCTCGTCCCAGCCACCCAGGACCACGAGACCCGTGGACTGAACGGCCAAAACCGGCTCACGGCCTTCTTCACCGGAGGCCTGAATTTCACAGCCGCCACCGGCCAGATGCGGCCAGCCAGAGCCCGGATCATAAACGTTGTAGCCCATGCGGCGGACGTCACCTTCGCTGTCGCGGTTGACATAGGAGAAGTGGATGTCATTCGTTCCGTTCATGCCGACATGCTGCGACATCGGAGCATAATACATCCAGTCATCGTACGTATTGTCAACCATGTCACCCGGCGAGTCGGCATCGGGAGACGATCCCAATGACACGCGGGCGGACGCGGCAGCTTTGCTTGTGCTGATAGCTTCGTCAAGACCCAATGCCCGACGGGAAATCGGTTCCTGATCAGTCAGCTTGGACTTGAACAGCTTGACGCGTTCGGAAATTTCGCGATTGTCGAACTTCGCTTTGGCGGCGACAGTGGAAATGCCGAACGCAACCATCAGCAAAGCGACAACAAGAATAATCGCAAACTTGTTTATCATTCCTTATTCCTTTCAGTGCCCTAATCGTGGTGATATTGCCCAAGATGCTGTTGGAGCTCCTTGCGGCCTACCATCGACGTCTGCCATAAGTACACCAACCCATGCAGACGTGCCCGTTACTCTTGTCTGAGAATACACCTCCTTTCAAAATCTGCAGCAAACGTGCAGACGATGACGTAATCGTCCGTCGGCCAGTAAATGGTGCAAGTAAGCACGTATTCAATAAAGTGGTGTCAGTCAGTGATGTAAAAGCCCATTCAAGGATACGCGAAATTGTCGTTTGTGTCAAGGGTAAAATAAACTGTCACTGTATGTTAGACCCGTTCTGCGAACCTCAAAACAGGCCCGCAACAAGACAATTACAGTCAACGATTTGGCATGCCGGGATGGGCGGACGGGTCAGTCTTTTTGATCGTACCGGCGAGAACGGTGAACCCGAATAACACCCCGGACCTTCTTCACCTTGTCGATAATCCTGTTAAGATGCGACAGGTTAGAGACTTCCACCACGAAACGGCCCTCGCCGGTAGTATCGTTGGTGTTGATTTCGGCGGCCCGAACATTGGTATTGGCGTCGGCAATGGCCTGGGTGATATCGCGAAGCATCCCTTTGCGGTCCTCCACCACCATCTCGAGTTGCACGATGAAGGATTGGTGACGAGCCACATCCCAACTGACGGCTATTTTCCGTTCCGGCGATTTGTTGGCCAGATCGATTGCCAGCGCACAATCCGCCTGGTGAATAGTCACACCACGCCCCCGGGTAATGAAACCCGTAATATCTTCACCCGGCACCGGCTGACAACAACCGGCAAAGCGAAACATCATGTTGTCCAGCCCCTGAACCCGCACGCCTTTGGAGCCCCGGATGCGGTCAATCACACGCGTGACCAGCCCCGGTTCCTGCTCCTCCTCAGGCAGCAAAAGTGAAACCAGGGATCCAACGTTCAACGAACCGTTGCCGATCGCGGCCAGCAGGTCCTCGGCCGACTTACGGTCAAGCCTTTCCGCAAACCCTTGCAGAACATCATCTTTGGGAACTTTCTGACGAACCGTCTTGAGCCGTCTAGCCAGAATCTCCCGTCCCAGGGCAACCGACTGCTCAAACCCGGCCTGCTTCAGCCAGCGACGAATGCGCGAACGAGCCGACGATGTTTTGACCAGCTTGAGCCAGTCATGCGACGGTGTGCGATTGGGATTGGTTATAATCTCTACCGTGTCACCGGACCGCAAACGCGTCGAAAGCGGCTGCAGACGGTCGTTGATTTTGGACCCGGCGCAGTGTAAACCCACCTCGGTGTGAACCTGAAAGGCGAAGTCCAAAGGTGTCGCGCCGGCCGGCAGGTGAATGAGCTGACCATTGGGCGTATAGACGAAAATGTCATCGGAGTACAGATCCATCTTGAGGTATTCCATAAACTCCGATGGATTCGTCATATCTTTTTGCCACTCAAGCACATCACGCAGCCAGATCATCTGCCGGTCATCGCGATCCATCTGCCGGTGGCCCTCTTTGTAGAGCCAGTGCGAAGCAATACCGTTTTCGGCGTACTGGTGCATCTGATGGGTGCGGATCTGGATTTCGACCATCTTGTTCCGCGGCCCGAATACCGTGGTATGCAACGACCTATAGCCGTTCGGCTTGGGATTGGCGATGTAATCATGAAAACGACCGTCGACATGCTTCCACATGGCATGAATGATGCCCATTGTATGATAACATTCGCGCTCATTGTTGACGATCACGCGAATCGCAAGCAGGTCAAATATCTGCTCGAACGGCACCTTGCGGAGAACGATTTTCCGATTGATGGAGTCCAGATGCTTGGCCCGCCCGTAAACCGTGGCGATAATTCCAACCTCGGCCAGAGCCTCCTTGATCGGCCTCACGACCTCCTTGATATACCCTTCCCGCTCTTCCTTCTTGTCTTTGACGCGGTCGACAAGGTCCTGGTATCGCTCCGGCTCCAAGTGCTTTAGCGATAAATCCTCAAGTTCCACTTTAGCTTTGTTAATGCCCAGACGGTGCGCCAGCGGAGCGTACACATCGCGCGTTTCTTTGGCGATTCGCTTCCGCTTATCCTGGGGGAGATGTTCCAGAGTCCGCATATTATGCACCCGGTCGGCCAGCTTGATAAGAATGACACGGATATCTTTGGCCATCGAGAGCAGCATCTTGCGGAAGTATTCGACCTGCCGCTCCTCGAACGACGTGAATCGCACGGCCCCGATTTTCGTCACGCCGTCAACCAGCTCAGCGACTTCGTCGCCGAACTCATTGCGGACATTCTCCAGCGTGAACTCGGTATCCTCAACCACATCGTGGAGCAAACCTGCCGCCACGGTGGCCGTATCCATATGCAATTCGGCCAGGATCAGGGCAACCACGCGGCAATGATCGATGAACGGCTCGCCCGATGATCGTGTCTGACCAGCATGCGCCCGATCGGAATACTCGTACGCCTTGCGCAGAAGCGCCACATCGATATTCGCGTTGAGCGATTCAACCTGGATAATGAACTGGGCCAGATTGAGATCGGCCGATTTCATGTCATTGCTAAGCGTTGCCATATATGGATTCCACAGCCTCGGCTACCATTTCCACGTCAATAGTCTTCATGCAACTGCATTCCAAGGGCGGGCAGGTGCACTCGGCGGTGGCCGGCTGCAACACCCGGTGTCCCTTCCCCACGGGCCCCCATCGCACCGGAGACATGATCCTGCGACCGGGGAAAAGACCAACCACTTTCGTCCCCACCGCCACGGCCAGATGAAGCGGGCCGGTGGAGTTTGCCACCACGGCCGAGGCCCGGGCCAATACCGCCCCCAGAGTTCTCAGATCGGTCTCCCCCGTGATTTTGTTGACCCGGATACCAGTTTGGGCGCAAATGGCATCCACCATTTCCCCCTCGGATTCCGAACCCGTCACTATAACCTGCCGGCCGGACTTCTCCAACCGTTCGTACAGCTGCAGGAAGTGTTCTACCGGCCAGCGCTCAGCCGAACCTCCGGAGCCGGGATGAATCACCACAAAACCGTCGTCGACACCCGCGTTCCGCAAAATCCGCTCGGCGTTCAGGTTTTCCTTTTCCGTCGGATATACCCGGGGCGCTTTCACCGTGTCGCCCTTGCGAAAATACCGCAGAAAATCAAGATTGTACTCCGACTCATGCTTCTTGTTGGCCTTACGGCTGTGCAGCAGTCGATGATTGAAGTAAACCGAGTGAAAACGACCGGCCGTACCGATACGCTCGGGGATCTCACACTTGTACAGCAACCGGCTGATAAGGCGCTCCGGATACAGGGCCACGGCCACTCGATACTTGCCCTTCACAATCTTGTGGGCCATTTCCTTCTTGTAGTGACGACTGGTCGAAAGCTGATCGTTCTGAACTCTCAGGATACCGTCGATATGCGGGTTATTTTCCAGAATGGGCGAGGCGTACAGTGATGCCAGTACATCCACTCGGCATTCCGGGTAACGCAGCTTCAATGTCTCGACAAACGGCAGGGCCAGAATCAGATCACCGAGCCGATCGGTGCGACTGACCAACACTCTATCGCCGGGATTGAGATCCAGTTGTTCGCTCATGACTTGTTCTCCGTGCGATCTCCGTTCCGACGGCCCAGATTCCACAGTTTCGCATACTTCACAAAAACATAACCGGAGGACAGGACCGACACAAGCAGCCCTTCCACTCCATCCATAAAACCCCGTCTCAGGACCAGGTGTTTCACCAGGGCCGCAAACGGTCTGACCAGCAAGTCCCACAACCCCGCCCGATCTCCGCGGTCGAAGGCTTCCCGGGCGGCCATGGTGGTGTAGTGATTCAGCTTTGTCACGTACCCTTCAAGGTTGGGATAGCTGAAGTGCAGCATATCATTCTGCAGTTCCCCCACGGAGCCGTCAACGATCACTTTCTCGTGCACGACCGCTCTGTCGAAGCGCCCCATGCTTCGTTGAAACAGGCGCAGGACAGGATCGGGATACCAGCCACAATGCATAATCCAGCGTCCCAGAAAGCGGGTGCGCCGTCGAATGCGGTAACCGGCGTGGGTCGTTTCGCCGACCAGAATCGCCTGGATTTCGGCGGCCAGCTCCTCGGTGATCACTTCGTCTGCGTCCAGAGACAGTATCCAGTGTGAAGCAGCCCGATCCACTCCCGACTGTTTGGCAAAGCTGTACCCCTGCCAGTCGCATTTGACAACCATAGCGCCCAGTTGCTCGGCAACCTCAAGCGTGCGGTCGGTAGAACCGCTGTCAACCACAATGATCTCATCGGCCCACTTCACCGAGTCCACGCACCGGGGCAGGTTGGCTTCCTCGTTTCGGGTGATTATCACTACCGATAACGTACTCATGCCGACGGCGCCTCCTTGTTTGAGAGGACAGACACCGTGCGTTCAAACACCTGCTCGGGTGTGATGTCGAAAATGTCATCGATATGATCGCCGACCACCGCTCCGTCGGGCTGGCCCAGCGGACGCCACAGCCGCAGGTTTTTGGGAGCCCGGCTGTACAGTCCCACCACCGGCACCTGAAACGACCGGGCAATGTGTATCAACGATGTGTCCGGCGAGATCAGCACCTCCATTTGCGCAATCAGCGCGGAGACATCGAGCAAACTCAGCCCCGGCGGCACCATCGACACGGAACCGTGCTGATCCTTCAGCACGGCCTCGCCCCGATCTCTGTCCTTCGGGGTGACAATCAGCAGGAGGTCGATGTCCGGGGAATAATCGAGGATGGCCCGCACCAGTTGCCGTGCTTTTTCCACGGCCCAGATACGATTGGGTTTTCCGGCTGAAAGATTGAAACCGACAAACCTCCGTTCACCGGTTACGCCGATTTCCTGCGCAAGCGCCTTCATGCGATTTGCGGTATCAAGCGATATATGGGGCGGAGCATAGCGGTTTACATCTTCGGGCCTGATGCCAAACGGCAGCAGGAGTCCCAGCGTATCCTCGACGATGTGATCCCCGTAACCATCGGGGTGGACGTAATTGAAGTCATAGAACTCGGCAAATCGTTTTTTGCCTATCCCGATCCGGGTGGCATCCCCGCCTATCAACTGGGACAGAAACAACGTCGTCACGGAATCATCGTTGATCATATCCAGCACGACATCAAACCGTTCCGCCCGCATCCGGCGCACGGTGGCAAAGTCGTTGAGACTCTTGGTATACAGGAAGACGGCATCGAATCGGGGATCATCCTTGATGAGTGAGTGATTGACGGGTGACCCCAGGATCGAGATGCTGATGTGGGGGCATTTTCGCCGCAGGGCATCAAATATCGGCAGCGAGATAACCATGTCGCCGATCTTCTCCGGACGCAAAAACAGAACTCGTCGAATCGCCCGGGGATACAGCTCCGGTTCGGTCGCACTTCCCCGTTTCAGAAAACCGCGTGCCAGCGCAAACACGCCCGCTTTGATTTTGTGTTCCAGTGACTTCAGTTTGCCCATCAGTGCGCCCGCGCCAGCATGGCAGTAAAATAGTCTTCGAACCGGGTCATCATGGTATCCAGGCGGAAGTGTTGGTACCAGCGTTTCTGGTTAGCTTCACCGAACGATGCCATCACATTCGGCCTGTCGAGCAGGGACACTACGGCGAGAGCGAGTGCCCGAGGCTGTTTTGCCGGAACCAGCAAGGCCGATTCGTTATCCACCACAGCCTCGGGAATGCCCCCCACCCGCGAGGCCGCGATAGGTAACCCGGCACGCATGCACTCGAGAATGGCGTGGGAGAAGGGCTCTTCGACGGCCGGGTGAATCATCAGGTCGGCCCCCGCCAGCTCAAGATCAATAGTGTCGAGCATACCGGCGAAAACGAAATAGTCACCTAAACCGAGTTCGGCAATGCGCTCCCGCAACATGGTTTCGTGGGGGCCGTCACCCAGCCACAGAAAGCGGATTTCGGGATGGGACCGGACAATTTCCGGGGCTGCTTCCACCAGGTATACATGACCCTTCTGGTCAACAAACCGTCCGACCGATACCGCGACTACGGAGTCGGCTGCCAGATGGTACTTGTGTCTCAGTTCCCGGGCGGCCTCGGGATTCGGACGCACAAACGTTTTGTCTGCGGTGCCGTTGTAGATGACCGTCACCATGTCATCGGAGAGATAGCCGTGGCGCATGACCTGCCGTTTGAGCGACTCCGAGGGCACGACAACACCGTCGACCAGCTTCGGCGTGAGTACCCGATGTGCCCACCCGGCGGAGGTAATATCCAGACCGACTCGCCAGACCACGCGAGTATCGCCCTGCCACCTCGCAGCCAGCCCGCCGAGCCGCACGTCTTTGTTGAAATTAACCGTCATGATGTCGATCCGGCGCTCACTCAGCTCACGGCGGATTCTGGAGATTGTTGCGGGGTTGAAATCACCCGAGATGTCCAACTCCAGCAGATCAATCGATCCGGGGAGGTTTCGTCCCCGACGCAGGTATTCCGAATCCGGCCGGCCGGCCAGGGTCACCCCGTGATTTCGGGCTGCAAAATACTCGGCCACCAGGAGAATCCAGTTTTCGTAGCCGCCGAAGGTCGCCCTGTCGATCGAGTCCAGAAAAAGCAGGTTCATCCCTGGTCCTTAAACTGCATCATGTACAAGCGATTGTAGAGTCCGTTATGGGCCAGCAATTCGTCGTGCGTGCCGCTTTCAACAATCCGCCCGGCCTCAAGCACCAGGATGCGATTGGCGTTTTTGATAGTCGACAGGCGATGCGCAATCACGAGCGTCGTCCGGTTGGCCATCAGGCGATCGATAGCCTCCTGCACCAGTGCCTCGGACTCCGTATCCAGGGCCGAGGTGGCTTCGTCAAAAATGAGTATTTGCGGGTTCTTCAGAAGCGCCCGGGCGATCGCCAGACGTTGCCGCTGGCCACCGGAGAGCATCACGCCCCGGTTGCCCACCAACGTATCGTATCCGTTTTCGAACTGCTCGATGAACGCATGGGCATTCGCCATGCGGGAGGCCTGTTCCACTCGTTCCTGATCGACGCCGTCGAGGCCGTAAGCGATGTTGTTGCGGATGGAATCATTGAACAGGTACGTTTCCTGTGTAACGATCCCCATCAGACCGCGCAGTGATCCCAGCGTGAGATCGCGCACATCGTGACCGTCGATTCGAATCGATCCTCCCCGGGGATCGTAGAAACGCGGCAGCAGATCAAACATGGTGGACTTACCGGCACCCGACGGACCGACTACCGCCACCACCTCACCGTGCGCCACCGTAAATGACACGTTGTCCAGCACCGGTTCGCCGTCCTTGTAAGCGAAGGTAACGTTTTCGTATTCGATCAATCTCTCGAACTTTGGCAGCGTCAGCGCCTTCGGCGCTTCCTTGATCTTTTCATCGGTGTCCATCACCTCGAAAATGCGATCAGCGGCCGCCATTCCCTCCTGCAACTTGATATGTATCTGGCTGAGAGACTTGACCGGCTTGATCATCGAAAACATCACGATAATAAACGTGATGAAATCGCCGGCATCCAGCGTACCCGTCCCGGCGATAATCCGAGACCCGGCGTAGTACAATATCACCGCTCCGGCAAGGGTAGCCAGGGTGTCGTTGGTCGGCGATGCCAGGTGGCGAATTCGACGCATGCGGACCAGCGCCCGGAAGTACTCGCGGGTCGATGCAAAAAACTTGCGCGACTCGAATTCCTCCATGGAAAACGCCTTGACGATACGCACATTGCTGATTGCTTCTTCGAGCACCGAGTTGACATCGGCCATCTTGCGCTGCGAGCGCTCCGAGTACTTGCGGATTTTCTTGCCAATGAACCAGATGAAGCCAAACACAATCGGCAGGATTACCGCCGCCAGCAGCGTGAGTTCCCAGCTGAGCACCAGCAGCGATATGGAAAGCACCAGTACCGTGACCGAGTCGGTTACGAGTTGGTTGAAGCCGATATCGATGGAATCATTGAGAACCACGACATCGTTCGTGACACGGGAAATTATCTCCCCCGTCTTGCGGGCGCCGAAATAGTCCAGAGACAGGCGCTGGTATTTCTCGAACAGACGGTCGCGGAAATTGCGCATGACCGACTGCTGCACAAACACCATGAAAAACCCCTGGATGTAGAGGAAGATGTTTTTGACGAGGGCGACACCCAGAATCAACAAACAGAAATTCACCAGGGTATCCCGACGACTCTCCCCCGTGACCAGGCTGTCGATGCCGCCTTTGAGCGATGTTTTGAGGTAATTCAACAGACCGTCGGTTTGTGCGACCGGACTGCCGTCTCCCGCCGCTTCCGGCGCGGTTTGCACTTCCACGGGCGCCGCTGAAAACCCAGGCATGTTGTCGACCTGAAAAAGCGTCATCAGCAGCGGGCCGATCATCCAGATCAGGGCGCCAGCCAACAGGGCGTGCAACGACGCCGATCCGGATGCCGTGACGAGCTGCTTCCAGTACGGTTTCAGGACCGAAAATGTGCGGGCGTACGTATTACTCAATCATCAACTCCAAAACAGGCATAAGTTTATAAGATCAGTAATCAATACCCGCTTGTCAACGAAAGTAAAATCCGGTCAGATCAAGGAGTTACGGACACGGCCGGGTCAGGCGACGGTACCAGGAACCGCCCAATCTTTACTCGGGCGGCATCGCGATAGCGCTGCCGGTCGCCCCGCAGGCGGAACTCATCGCCGTCGGTGAACTCAAAATAGCTGATGCGCCACCCGGAATCCTCGAGCCGGTAGGTGAGATCCAACAGCCAGCCGCATCTGTCGTCCGAGACCGAGTAGTCCCGACGGTCATCAGCACTGTCGGTAAGGACAACCTTCAGGTCGGCATATCCCAGACTGTCCGGCAGGTCTCGCAACAACTGTTGAAGATCAAGTTCTGAGCCGGTCATCGGGCAGTCCCCCGACGAAATCAAGTCATCCAGCGGTTCAAACTGGTACTCTTTGGTTGTGGGAAAGTAGGCCTCCAGGGAATCCCTGATGACCCGGGCCTTCAAAGCCCCTTTTCCCAGATACCCGTAGCCGGACACACCAATAACGGTGTCGGCGACATACAGCTCAAGCCGGAATGTCGTCGGTTTGCCGTCACGCCACACGCGCGCCGAAAACTGGTAGGCATCGGCCTCAATTTTCTGATCAGGGTCATAGGAAAGGGTAGCTTCATTGCCGGACGCCGGAGGAACACCGCAGCCAGCCAGGAACAAAACGCACACGGCAAGAACGCCTGTTGCCAGCAGTGTCCGCACCATCTTAGAATCCCAGGAGTAGGGAGGCGATACCGTATACTACCGGCCCCGCCACAATCCAGAAGGCCCCGGTGATAATGAGAATCAGCAACACAAAGGGTGCAATCTGCTCGAAACGCTCCAGGGTGCCCTGGTGATGATCCGGCACGAAACTGCGCAGGATATGGGAGCCGTCGAGCGGAAACAGCGGCAGCATATTAAACACGGCCAGGGCGATGTTTATATATACGCCCGCCATGAGCACGCGCGGCAGCAGGGCGTTGTGGTCGAAACCCGGTCCGGCGATCAACTGGAAAGTCAGGCCCGCAACCAGGGCAAGCGCCACATTGGACAGCGGTCCGGCCGCCGAGATCCATCGGTCGGCCACCCGGGGATTACGAAGATTCATGGGGTTAACCGGCACCGGCTTGGCCCAGCCAAACGAAAACTGCGATAGCACCATGACGGCGGTGCCCATGAGCGTGAGATGCACAAGCGGGTTGAGCGACATGCGGCCCAGGTTCCTGGCGGTATCGTCGCCAAACTTGTGCGCAGACCAGGCGTGTGCGAATTCGTGTATGGTCAGTGAAAACAGGATGACCGGACCGTACACAATCGCACGCTGTATAAAATCAGCACCAAACATTCAATGTTCTCCTGCGCCGGCTCCGTCCGGCGTTTCCTATTATACTGCCGGTCGCCTGACCGGCCTAGCAAAATAGCGGTCCGCAACGGGACTACCCAACAGGCCGGGACAGCGATCCGGAGTCAGCGTCGCAAAAACGCCAGAGTAAATCGGTCCCGCTCCTGATCCCTATTCTGGAACCTGTAACAATCGTTGGAACAGAAGTTTCCCGGTCTTCGACGTAAATCTCCCCGCCGGTCAGGTCCAAGCCGCTATGAGCGACCGTAATCCCCATTGAGCGACAGAGCTTTCCCGGACCGCTGAGCAGCTCGTGGTGGCGTTTGCCGGGAGAATTGTATTCCATGAGAGACAGCCCGTCAGTCGGTTCGGCGGCCCGGATCAGCACGGCCGCCGGGAAGCCCTCGCGTTCCGTCACAATATTGAAGCAGTGATACATGCCGTAGATGAAATACACGTAGGCAAAACCGGGCGGGCCGAACATCACCGCATTGCGGTCCGTCTTCCCCCGGGCGGCGTGGCAGGCGGGATCACCCTGCCCCACGTACGCCTCAACCTCAACGATTCGCCCCGACACCGGCTCGTGGGCAGTGGCGTGCACCAGGTACTTGCCAAGGAGTTCAGGGGCAACTTCCAGGGTTGGGCGGTTGTAGAACGATCTCGGTAGTTTCCTTGCTCTGGCTGCCATAATGCTGCAGGACTAGTCTTCGCAGGCAACAATCGATGAATTCACGAGGGCTGCCGCGGCATCAAAATCAAAAGCCACGTCCTCGGGTCGATGAGCATCGGAGCCAAGATATCGAATATCCACCCCCGCCCGTCGGGCCCTGTTGGCCATGGCCATGCCGGGGAAATACCCATCCAGGCCCTTCCTCATGGCCGACGTGTTGATTTCGAGGGTGGTTTCGGAGTCTTTGAGCGCCGCAAACATGTCGCCGGAGCGTTCCAGCAGCAATTGCTCCAATCGTTCGCCGTAGAATTCGCAGCCATACTTGCGCAGGTAATCCAGATGGGCAATCGTGCGGAACAGACCACTTGCCGCGGCGCGGCAGACGTCGCCAGCGTACTTCTCGACCGCTTCCTCCACCGAGTAGCGACTGAAGCAGGCCTCGAAGCGATTGTGACAGCAGAAGCAAAGGTCATCGAGCTCATGAATGCCGGCCATCATGTATTCAATAGGATATCGATCTTGGAGCTTCTGCACTTCCTCTTCGCATCCGGCATACCAGCCAAACTCAAGTCCCAGCGTGACCGCCAGGCCCTGTGAGAAATACTTGTCGTGAGCCGCAGCCACGGCATCCACGTACGGAGCCAGGTTGTCGACCGTCGCGGGCGTGTTTTTGCCATCGACGCGAATGAAACTGTCCGCCCCCTTGCCCGCCGGATTGCTGTCATAATGGGTCGTAAAACACATCTCGGCAAGGCCGCGACGTAAGCCCGCCTGACAGTAGTCATCGATTGAGCCTTCGGCATCGATCGAGAAGTTGCAGTGAACGTGGTAGTCCGCCAGGCCGGTGAGAAACAGGGGTTCCAGGTGGCTGTAATCAGGCAAAATGCCCTCCGGTGAGAAAAGGATTGCCGGTCCGCTCCGCCCCCACAGTTGTACCCGGACCGTGACCTGGCAGGCACACCACGCTGTCGGGCAGCGCAAGAATCTTCTGCCGGATCGACTCTATCAGAAGGTTATACGAACCACCAGGCAGATCTGTGCGTCCGATTCCACCGGCAAAGAGGGTATCGCCGGTAAACAGCAGCCCTTCGGTCTCATCCAGGAAGCAGACTCCGGCCCGGGTGTGGCCGGGTGTGCTCAGGACCCGGAAGATCAGGCTTCCGGTTTTGACCACGTCCTCATCGTTGACTGAGTGATCGGGCGGCGGCGCCACGATCGGCTGGTCAAAATACGCGGAGATGTTGGCGCTGGGATTGGCCAGCAGGTCCTCCTCCCCGGCCCCGATATACAGGGGGATATCGTACTTCGCTTTGACCTCGGCCACCGCCGCAATATGGTCGCCGTGGCCGTGGGTCAGCAGGATAGCACGGGGAGTGAAGCCCTCGTTTTCGACCTCACGAATGATCCCTTCCGCCTCAGCCCCCGGATCAATAATGACGCCATCGAGCGTTTTCTGGTCCCAGTACAGGTAGCAGTTGACCTCAAAGGGTCCAACAATCAGCGTGTGCAGTTTCTTTGCCATCGGGGTAAGATAGGCATTTGGACGAACCTGTCAACCGCCATTACGGATAACGGCTTGCTCTATAGTGGGTTATATGCTCCAGAAAAGGCCCTCCGGACGCCGATCATCCTTGACCGGAAGGTGAAAACAACCTATATTCTCGCCCTATTAGATTTTAAGGAGACGGGAATACTGTGATAGCCGATCTGAAAAGCCAGATACCGGACCTCAAGAGCAAACTCGACAAGCTAGCGAGGTATCTTTGACCTCGATAGTCGAGCAAAAAAAATAGCTGCGCTGGAGGAGAAAACCTCCGCCCCCGGCTTCTGGGATGACAACCAGGCCGCACAGACCGTCCTCAAAGAAATTTCCCGCCACAAAAAGTGGATCGAAGCCCACGGCAAACTCGAAGCTGAGTTGAACTACTCCCTGGAGTTGCTTGATATCCTCGAGGATGACTCTCCGGAGGTGGCCGAGATTGAGGCGTCCCTGGAAAGAGCCGACTCAGACATTGCTCGCTTTGAACTTACCGCCATGCTTTCCGGCCCCGATGACCACCGCGATGCGCTGGTCACCATTCATCCCGGCGCCGGCGGGACGGAATCGCAGGACTGGGCAGACATGCTGTTTCGCATGTACAATCGCTGGGCGGAACGTCGCGGCTTCGAGGTCCAGTTGATGGATTATCAGCCGGGCGATGAGGCCGGGCTCAAATCGGCGACCATGGAAATCAAGGGCGAGCATGCCTTTGGCTTCCTCAAGGTTGAATCGGGCGTCCATCGCCTGGTACGCATCTCGCCTTTTGACGCTGCCTCCCGGAGGCATACGTCCTTTGTCTCGGTACACGTTTTCCCTGTCGTTGAGGACAACATTGAGATCGAAATCAAAGACGAGGATCTTCGCATCGACACCTACCGTGCCTCAGGCGCCGGCGGTCAACACGTCAACAAAACTTCATCGGCCGTTCGCATCACGCACCTGCCGACTAACATCGTAGTGACCTGCCAGTCTGAGCGCAGCCAGCACAAAAACAAGGACGCGGCCTTTACCGTGCTCAAGTCCCGGCTGTACCAGTTGCAGCGAGAGGAAGAAGCGAAAAAACTCGAAAAGTTCGAGAAATCAAAGAAGAAGATCGAGTGGGGTTCACAAATTCGGTCCTACGTATTCCACCCCTACAATATGGTCAAGGACCACCGCACCTCGCACGAAACGTCAAATGTGCAGATGGTTATGGACGGTGACCTTGACCCGTTCATCGAGGCATTCCTGTCTGATCCTGAACTGAAGGATCAGATTGTATGATAATGACCGTGCCGAGCAGGCACACGTACGGAGTCGTAATTTACAATGAGTATACTTGACCAGATAAAAGACAAGGCCCGCGCGAAGGGCCGTCGGGTGGTATTGCCGGAAGGCGATGACCCGAGAACCATCCAGGCGATCAAGTCCCTGGTCGAACAGAAACTGGCCGGCGTCACAGTCCTCGGCGACAAGGCGATTATCAACGATCTGGCTGCAAAAAACGGGGCCGATCTGAGTACGGTGGAAGTTGTAGATCCGGCCAAGGGCGCCGACTTTGACGCCTTTGTTGCCGATCTGATGGAATTGCGCAAAGCCAAAAAGCTCAGCGAGGAATCGGCGCGCCAGTTGATGGCCAACCCGCTGTACTACGGCGCCATGCTGGTCCGTCATGACAGGGCCGATGCCTCTGTGGCCGGCGCTGCCAATACTACCGGCGACGTCCTGAGAGCCGCCCTGCATTGCATTGGGTTGAAAGAAGGCATCAAAGCCGTCTCCAGCTGCTTCATGATGACTATTCCCGAGTTCCGCGGGCAGAAAGACAAAATCCTGTTTTTCGCCGACTGCGCCGTTATCCCGAATCCGAATCCGGATCAACTGGCGTCTATCGCGTCATCGACCGCCGACACGCTGACGTATCTGACGGGCAACGTTCCCAAAGTGGCGTTTTTGTCATTTTCCACCAAGGGTTCCGCCAAACATGGCGACGTCGACAAAGTACTGGAGGCGCTTGACATACTGAAGAAGGCTCGCCCCGACCTTCAGGCCGATGGCGAGATGCAGCTCGATGCCGCAATCATACCCGAAATAGGAAAGAAAAAAGCACCCGGATCTGATGTTGCCGGTGATGCCAACGTTCTCATATTCCCCGATCTGGATGCCGGGAACATCGGTTACAAACTGGTACAACGTCTGGCCGGAGCTACCGCGACCGGACCTATCATTCAGGGACTGGCCAAACCGGCCAATGACCTGTCCCGGGGGTGTTCGGCCCAGGATATCGTCGACGTTACGGCGATTGCGACGCTGATGAGAGGATAAACACACTATGAGCATCAGTCTACTTGCCAGAGAGGTTAAGGAATCTCCCACACTCGCTCTGAACGAGGCGGCCCGGCGGCTGCGCGAAAAGGGTGAACCGGTGATTCATCTTGGCGCTGGAGAACCAAAAAGCAAAGTACCGATCGACGCCATCTTGGCCTGTGCGTCCAAGCTGAAAACGGCCGATATCCGTTACACGCCGACCGAGGGCATCCCTGCCCTTCTTAAAGCGGTTGTCCGGTACACCGAAGAGAACTACAACACGCAGGTGGCGCCGGAGAATATTTGTATCCACGCCGGAGCCAAGCAGGCCATCTACAATCTGATGATGACCATTGTGAATCCTCAGGATGAAGTGGTTATCCTGGCTCCCTACTGGGTCAGCTACCCGGAAATCGTCAAGATGGTGTATGGCGTGCCCGTTATCGTGCAGCCGGAGGACGGTCGATTCCAGCCCCGCATGGAAGACATCGAGGCAGTGGTCGGATCATATACCAAGGTGATTATCGTCAACAGCCCGAACAACCCGTCGGGTGCCGTATACAGCGAAGAATTCATAGCGCAAATCGTCGAGTTTTGTGAGAAAAAGGGTATCTACCTTATCATGGATGATATCTATCATAAGCTGATTTTCGACGATAACCGTTTTGTCTCCCCGTACGACTACGTGAAGGACGATTCTGACAACAGCAAGCTGATCGTGGTCAACGGCGTATCCAAGGCCTATGCCATGACCGGTTTCCGGATAGGCTGGACGATTGCCAACCGCAAGGTGAATGCGGCTATGATCAACGTTGCCGCCCAGAACACGTCCTGTCCCTCGATGGTTCTTCAGTACGCCGCCGTGGGCGCTCTGGAGGGAGTGCAGTCCTGCATCGAGAATCTACGCCAGACGCTGGAGAACAGCCGCAATGTCATGCTTAACGAGTTGAACTCGTTCACCGGCATACGGACCGTCAAACCGGGCGGTACGTTTTACTGTCTGCCTGACTTCCGGGCATACAGCAAGGATTCCACGCAGTTGTGCAAGTTCCTTCTGGACAAGGCGCGGGTGGTGACCGTCCCGGGCGTTGAGTTCGGCATGGAAGGACATCTGCGACTGAGCTATTGCGGTAGTGTCAAAGAGATCACGGAGGGCGTCAAGCGAATCAAGTGGGCTCTGGATCCGGATTCCCCAAATGAAATCTACATTGGTGATCGCAAACTCAGGAGGGACTGGAAATGAGCCATTATATCATCGATGTCAAAACTCCGGCCCATAAAGAGGCTCAGCTGGTTAAGAGCGAGTACAGTCTGTCCAACTACGGCCTCAAAAATCTGCACAATGTGTACTGGAACCTGCCCCGGGAGGCGCTCTACGAAGAGATCATCTTCCGCGGCGAGGGTCATGTGACCCATATGGGTGCGGTATGTGTGGACACGGGCAAACATACCGCCCGGGCCGCCAACGACAAGTTTGTCGTTCGTGAGGCCGACAGCGAGGGCAACGTCTGGTGGGGTGAGTACAATCGTCCCTTTGCGGTGGAAAAATTCAACGCTACCTTCCAGCGCCTGCAGGGGTTCCTCCAGGGCCGCGACCTCTTCGTGCGCGACTGCTATGCCGGGGCCGACCCCAACTACCGGTTGCCGGTGCGAATTATCACCGAGTTTGCCTGGCATTCCCTGTTTTCGGCCAACATGTTTATTGACGCCAAGACCAATGACGAACTACGCAAGTTCGTCCCCGACTTCACCGTCATAGCGGTGCCCTCGTTTCAGGCATCCCCGGAAATCGACGGAACCAATTCGCCGACCTGCATCCTGCTGAATTTTGACCAGCGCCTGTGCATAATCGGCAATTCCGGTTACGGCGGAGAGATCAAGAAGGCCATCTTCACGGTCCTCAACTACCTCCTGCCCCTGCAGGACATCCTGACCATGCACTGCTCGGCCAACGTCGGCAAAGACGGCGACTCGGCGCTGTTTTTTGGTCTGTCCGGAACGGGCAAAACCACGTTGTCGGCTGACCCCAACCGGGGGTTGATCGGCGACGACGAGCACGGCTGGAGCGACGAAGGTATCTTCAATTTTGAGGGCGGCTGCTACGCCAAAGTCATCGCCCTCTCCCCCACGGCCGAACCGCAGATCTATGCCTGCACTCAAAAATTCGGTACCGTTCTGGAGAACGTAGTGTATGATCGAGTCACTCGCCGGCTCGATCTGGACGACGAAACCCTGACGGAAAACACCCGGTGTGCCTATCCGCTGGAGTATATCGACAATGCGGTTCCGGAAAAGATGGCCGGGCACCCCAAAAACATCATCATGCTGACCTGCGATGCTTCCGGTGTCATGCCGCCGATTGCCCGGCTCACGCCCGAGCAGGCCATGTACCATTTTATATCCGGGTATACTTCGAAGGTCGCCGGCACTGAAATCGGCCTGAGCGCCGAGCCCGAACAGACGTTCAGCGCCTGCTTCGGAGCGCCGTTCATGGTTCATCATCCGGCCCGGTACGCGGAGATGCTCAAACACAAAATGCTCAAGCACGAGGTCACCTGCTGGCTGGTCAATACCGGCTGGACAGGCGGACCGTACGGTATTGGCAAACGGATGAGTATCCATCATACCCGGAAACTGCTCAATGATGCCCTTGCCGGAAACCTGCTCAAAGTTGACTTCCGCAAGGATCCGATCTTTGGGTTTGAGGTACCGCGGCAATGTGAAGGCGTGCCGGAGAAGGTCCTGCGACCCCGTGAGACCTGGGAAGATCCCCGGGCCTACGATGAGAAGTACATCCAGTTGGCCCAGTTGTTCATAGAGAACTTCAAGAAGTTCGCCAGCGGCTGCCCGAAAGAGGTCGTCGCGGCCGGACCGAAGCTGCCGTAGATTGAGCTGACTGCCGATAGCGTATTGAGACGGGAACCGGACGGGTCTTCTGCCGGTTCCACGTCTCTGTACGACCTGTCGCCCACTTAGGAGAGATTGACTCGCTATGCCGACATATGAATACTTGTGTGACGATTGTCACTACGAATTCGAGGAGTTTCAGTCCATCACCGAGGATCCGATTACTTCGTGCCCGCAGTGCAAAGGGCACGTACATCGTTTGATCTCCGGCGGTGCCGGGTTGTTGTTTAAGGGGTCGGGCTTTTATGAAACCGACTACCGGAGCAGCGCCTACCGCGAGGCCGCCCGAAAGGACAAAACGACCGGCGGCACGACCGACTCATCGTCAGGATCAACTACCGCCAAAGCGGACAAAACCGCCAAGGGGTCCAAGTCGAACGAGGCCGCCTGAGCCCGGCCGACCGGCCGGTTACGCCCTGGATTCGCGACATCACCACCATACCCACGGACGGACACTGTCATGCCGGATTCGCACGAAAAGGCCCTTCGGAAATTGCTGAGGGCTCCGGCCAGTCTTATCTCGGGAGCCGATGCCCGTGAAGACTATTCGCATGATGCCACGTTCTACAGCTCTCCCCCCCGTCTCGTCCTGGTAGCTGAATCGGTCGATGACGTCCAGGCCGCAGTCGCCTATTGCCATCAACACAGCATTCCCATTACCGCCCGGGGAGCCGGCACCGGTCTGTCCGGCGGATGTGTCCCGGCCTCGGGTGCTCTGGTGATCTCTCTCGAGCGCCTGGTCGATTTGCAGATTTTCCCCCTTGAAAAAACAGCCGTTTGCGGACCCGGCACCATAACCAAAGACCTCGTTGACG
>Ga0180007_10002518_pt1 | contig 21748 bp, 22 predicted proteins | sample MM_PC_MetaG_FD_121122 | JGI IMG/M metagenome (GOLD analysis project Ga0180007, IMG submission 121122) | Groundwater microbial communities from the Aspo Hard Rock Laboratory (HRL) deep subsurface site, Sweden - MM_PC_MetaG | ecosystem: Environmental > Aquatic > Deep subsurface > Groundwater... | reverse complement strand
TTCTTGACCAGCCGTAATCGGCGCCGGCGCTGTCTTTTACGTAGACGTAGACGTCTTTTGTTCCTTTAAATTGGGATTTAAAGGCTATGTTCCATCTTATTTCTATTGTGGTTTGGGATTTTGAAATGGATGTTTTCGCGCAATCCACAACAACTTGGCCGTTTTCTATAGTATTATTACTGCCTGGTATGTATCCGCCCAGCCACTGGGTATCAGTGTCGTCGCGCAGATATAGTTTATTTGCTGCCGGTTCGTATTTTAAAAGGCTGCTGTTGGAATATGTTATGTTTGTGTTTATTAGGCATTTTGCTTCTTCTATGTCCTGGCTGCCGTCTTTGTCTCCATAAACTGCCCGCAAGGTTATCTGTTGTCCGGTATAAAGGGTAATGGAATATGGGCTTACGCTGGCAGCAAAGGGCGGGGTGTTCTTTTTTATGGGTTCTAATTTAAAATTCACGACCTCTGTTTTGCCCCAATGCAAAGACCGCTTCTTTTTTCTGCGATGGTACCCTTCTTTTGTCGCGATTACGTAGTATGTTCCCCAAAATGCTTTTTTCTTTATATAGTAGTTTCCTTGCGCATCAGTTACCCCTCTGCGCTCGATTTTTCCTATTATGTTTTTTATTATTATTTTTACTCCAGCTACCCCTTGATTTGTTTCAGCATCAGTTACCCTCCCCTTTATTGTCGTGTAGGCAGACGGGTTGGAGTTTTTTATTGGTGACATTGCAAAGGCAGTGCGGGATGTGGATAGAATACAAAACAATAGAAACAGTATTATTCCTATAGGTTTTCCTTTAAGCCAAGCGGATATTGTTATAAAACTCATCTTTTTCGGATTAAAATCTGGATTTGTTTATATATTCCCCAAAAATTACCAGAATTAATGAAAACGCTTTCAGGTATTCATATGTACCATATTCTCAGAAAAAAAACAAGGCGATTTTTTAAGTTTTATAATTTTTTTTTAGCCAATCAATCCCACATCCCCACATCCTTCATTATCTACACCCTCTTAATATATAGACGTTTAAAAGAGAAGATTTCTTTCAAAAATTTTAAATTTTTTTGAAAAAGTTATATTTTCTTGACTATTTCGGGAAACGTGACATCAACAGAGATAGATTTAAGGCATTTTTTAATGATATATTCGCTTTATCCCACGAATTTGCCGTTAGTATAGTAGCTCTTATTATATTATCTTTAAATCTTGTACCTTTATCCAACCGACTTTACCGTCGAGACGTCTAACCTTGTGCCAATTTTTATCTCGCGATATAAGAATAACTTTCTCCCCTCCATAAATGATATAATGAGTTGTCGCGCTATCTTGTGGTTCAAATTTAACCACCGCTTCTGCCGAGACGACTATTGCCTCTTTCCCTAATTTAGCTACGCGTTGAGCTGATGAATACACCGTAATAACGCCGATAACGCAAAAAATTAATAGCGGATACAGAAAATATCTTCGCAAACTCATAAAAATTATTCGTAAAACCAATAATACACAAACAATAATATTAACAATAAAAATAAAAATCATTATTTCATTAATATTCATTTTTCCAAAAGTTTTTGAAATAATATATTTCATAAAGTTGGATCTCGGTTCTTGATAACTTTTAGTTATTTTTGACTGAACATACTTAATATTCTCGATTAAATCCGCGTCGCGAGGAATAAATCGCTTTGCTTTTTCATAATAAGCTATCGCTTGCGGCAACAATCCTTTTTTATAATAACAATTACCCAAATTATAATAAAGGTTACCGCTCTCATACTCCTGGTTTAAAATCTTATTATATTCACCTATTGCTTTGTCATACTTGGCTTCATCATAATAAAGCGCCGCCTTATAGAAGTTAACATCTAAAGAGGATCTAGCTTTATCCTGAGAAAAACCGATCCCAATAATAAGCCCCATAAACACCATCATTAAAACTAATATTTTATATTTCTTCATTTTAGTTTCCGTTCTAAATAATCTAAAATAACCCTTAACTGAGAAAGGATTTGAGCCATTTTATCTCCCCCCCCTCCTGAGGAAGTATATCGGGCTAAATCACAATCGGACATAATAACTTTTATTTTATCAAGGATATCTTCATCAACCTCTCGATTTTTCAACACACCTATAATATCTACTGTAATTCCCGCCCAGGGAATGTGTAATTTATATCCTAAATACCGTTGCAGAGTTTTAAATATAACCTCATAAAAATCGCGAGATTCATTTTTCTTTATCAATACCGCCGCCTCTTTAAGCCCCTTCCTAGCTACCTTAGGAGCCCTCAACCTCCTAGCGTAAGCGATATCTGTTTTAATCCTATGAAAATGACCATAAATCTTTAAGGTTATCATAAATATAACTAGCGGCAACACCTGGAACAAGAGGAATAACTTATTCTTATAAAGATATTGATCTTTGACGTTAACAGCCCCTAAAGAGTCCTTTATATAAATGATATCCCTCCCTAACTCCTGAGATTTCAAAATATTCTCATTTTTATCCTGAGATAACTCTACTATTTGAACAGTCTGGGCCCTATCGGCCTTCTTAACCGATATCTTAAACGGACCTTTTTTTAGTACACTGTATGAATTGCTCTCCGGATTAAAAAAACTAAATTGCGTCTCAGGAATATACTCAATATCATCTTTCAACGGAATAAGAACTGACTCAAAAATTTTCGAATTATCCTGAACCGTAATTTGCGGATCATAAATTTTAAAATTTTCGGAATCTAATTCCAAATAAGGCATTTTTACTACATTAAAATTATCGTTGCCTTTCACAATCATCCGTAACGTAATCGGATCGCCTACGTTAACTTCTACAGGGCTAACTTCTACATCGAAATCAAATCTACCCACTGCCCCTGAAAACGAAGATAGTTTACCTTTCTGAGGCAAAGGTAAAACTATCATGGAAATTTGAGGCGAATTTACAGTCATAGAATACTGGTCATAATCCCCGAAAAAATTTCCAAATAAACTATCAAAATCATTAAATACGCCCCGCTTTTTCTTCTTTCGAAGAAGAATATCACATTTCAACGATACAGCGTCTAAAGATAGCTGGCCAATCTGAGTTGGAAAACATTGTGTTTTAAACTCTATAACATCAAATGTTCGACCGCCAATTGTATCCCGATATTGAATAGGTTGTTTTATCTGGCCCAACGAAAATCCGTTATGAGAAATCTGCGGATACTGAATATTCTTTACTCCCAGATTGTTTATATACAGCTTAATACTTATATCAAAAATTTCATTTAAATAGACTTCATTCTTCGACGGCTCTATGGTTAAAAAAATATTGTCTTCTAACTCTTTGCCTTCAGACTTTTTTTCAGTAGTCGTTGCCCCTTCCCCAGCAGACACAACTTCAACCGGTATACTTCTACTAACAAGCGTTTGCCCTTTATACTCAACAGAAAACGGTCCCACTTTAAAAGATCCTACGGCTAAAGGCTCCAAGACATAGATATGAGTAATTGACGACGCTGCCTTACCATTAACAATAGACATTTTTGAAGACGGGCCAACATATCGAACACTAAATCCTTCAATATCTCCAAAATCTAAAGCGCCAATCTCCTGAGTACCGTCAAAAATCAGATTTAAATAAACAGCTTCACCGATAGCTACCGTGCGCTTATCTACAGATATACTAAAATCAATATTCCCGGCAAAACATATCCCTCCTAATCCTAAAAATAATATTAATACAGCCGTTATAATTTTCATATCTTTAGTATTTATCTTTATATTTTTTTCACTACGAACTATGAACTCCCAACTCCGAACTAACTTACCAATCCTGATACTCTAGGGAATATGTACCCACTTTCTTTTTCTCCTTACCTAACGCTTCTTCAGAAAAACTCTCTATTAACATTCTCGCTTCTTCTTCACTCATGTTTTCTTTTTCGTCACCAGATTCAGAAACAGATTGCTCCTCCTGTTTATCTTTACTGTCTTCATCTTGACGGTCAGCTTCTTCCTGTTGTTGCTTTTGTTCCCGTTGCGCTTGACTTTCTTCTTTTTCGTTAGATTCTTTTTGATCTTTTTCTTCTTGAGACTGATCTTTTTTCTGCTGATTTTGCTGAGGCTGTTTTTCTTCCTTTTCTAATGCTGCTTCTAACCTCCGTGTGGCAACTTCATAATTATATTTAGCATCTGTATCCTCTTGATTTTTATCAATCGCTTTCTTGTAATACTCTAATGACTCTTTATAAAAAGTAATCGCTTCTTCTAGATTCGCATTCTCATTATTTTCTGCCAAGCGATACTTACTATTACCAATATTATAATACGCCTTTGCAGCTAAATCTTGTCTATCGGTAAGTAATCCTTTATTAAAATTATCTATTGCTTGCTGGTATTCACCACTCTTATAATTAGCACACCCAGCGCCATAATTAATTATACTCGAATTAGGGTCATCTGTTAAGGCGTCGTTATATTTTTCCAGCGCCTGGTGATACTGTTTTTTTTCAAACAAATTATTTGCTTCTTTTAAATCTTTAGTTTTAGCTAAACAGAACTGCCCCGCGCTCAAACTAACAATCAATATCGCAAAAAAAACGCCCAATTTACTTATCTTCGTCCAACTCATTTTTATATGTAGTTATAAACATCTCTAATATTAAAAAAATCAACGCTAAAAGCAAAAATATCTGAAATCTCTCTTCATAAAACCTTGTCAGTTTACTGGCTAATTCTTTTTTCTCCATTTTAGAAATTTTCTTATCATAAAGTAAGTTTAACCCAAAATCTAACGGGGTCGCTTGAATATAACTACCTCCCGTTTTTAACGCGATTTCCTGCAACAGGCTTTCATTAAGCCTAGTTTTAACCACATTACCAGACTTATCCTTCAAGAAAATTCTTTTACCTTGATCATCAACTAAAGGAATAAGTTCTCCTTCTTTAGTACCTATGCCGATACAAAAAATATTTATTCCTTCTTTTTTAGCTTCCTCAATTAATTTTAAAGGATCACCCTCATGATCTTCGCCGTCAGTTATAACAATTAATGCCTTATGCTTTTTCTGACCCCCTTGATAGCCAGCAATCGCTTGCTTAAGCGCGCTGCTTATAGACGTCCCTCCTCTGGGAATAGTATCAACCCCTAAATCATTTAAAACAAACATAAACCCGGAGTAATCCAATGTTAAGGGACACTGCAAAAACGCTGTCCCAGCGAAAGATATTAATCCAACTCTATCTCCTTCTAACTTCGTTACTAAATCTTTTATAGCTAATTTTGACCGCTCTAATCTATTGGGCTTTATATCCTGCGCCAACATGCTTTTAGAGGTATCTACCGCGATAAGAATATCTACTCCTTTTCGCTTAATTTCGCGCCACTGAAACCCCCATTGCGGGCGAATAAGGGCAATAACTATAAACGTCATGCCGATTAATAATACTACAACTTTTAGACTATACTTCTTAAGGCTAAAACTCAAAACTATTTTGTTCAACGCCTGTTGATCAGCAAACCGCCTAAGCCGTTTCCTTCTATACTGATAAGCCCAAATAAAGAAAACGCCGACCCCAATAACCAGCCAAATTAAATTTATAGCACCTAAATTAACAAATCTCATATCTAATAATTTAAAAATCAAAATTCCAAAACGAATCTTTTCGGAATTAGAAAATTGTTTTTGATTCTTTATCTCATAGTCTTCAGTCTTCGGTCTTTGGTCTTTGGTCTTTTATCACGGTAATTTCATAAAAAAAGTATTTCCCAACACTATTTCTAAAACTAAAATAATTAATGCCGCTATGGCAAAGATAAAAAATAACTCATTGTATTCTAAATACCCTTGATCCTCGATAATTGTTTTTTCTAATTTATCTATCTCGTGATATATTTCACGCAAAGAATCGGTATCTGTCGCGCGAAAATATTGAGCCCCGGTTTTATCAGCTATATCCTTTAAAATTTGCTCATCTAAATCAACTTTCACATTCTTATACGCTTTATTACCAAAAAGGTCTCTTCCCGGATAAGGAGCGTATCCTGTATTTCCGGCGCCGATAGTATAAACTTTTACGCCTAAAGTCGCCGCTGCCTCCGCCGCCGTTAATGGTGAAATACTTCCCATATTATTCCGTCCGTCAGTGAGCAAAATAACCACTTTACTTTTTGCCTCTGTATTCTTGACTCGATTTAACGCGGCAGCTAGCCCTGATCCAATCGCTGTTCCATCCTCAACCATTCCAATTTCTATTCTTTCAAGACCTTGGTTGAGCCAATTATAATCCAGCGTTAACGGACAAACAGTATAAGGCCTGCCGGCAAAAGTAATTACTCCTATTCTATCGTTTTTTCTTTTTCCAATAAACTCAGCAACAACATCCTTTACTACTTCTAACCGATTCCTACGTTTTCCTCCTACCTTAAAGTCTTCGGCAAGCATACTGATTGAAGAATCTATCGCCAAAATAATATCTATCCCTTCTGTCTGAACTTTCGTACCTTCCACCGGTGTTTGTGACCGAGTTAATGCTATAATCAAAAAAGCGATAGCCAAAAATCGCGATAAAAACAAGTGTTTAATTATTACACTCTTCATAGAGGTTCTTAGATTTCGCAAGAAAATGGAGGAAGAAAATCTCACGTAAGATGTTTTTCGCCTAACATAAAAGAAATAGACTATGGGAATCATAAAAAAAAGAATTAAATATAGAGGATTTTTTAACGTCATTTTACAATTTTATTTTTTCTTTGTTAGGGTTTGATATATTTATCTTCTCACTTTCTTTTGTGTCCTCTATAAAGCCATAAGCAATTTGAAAACTTTCCTGAATATCTTTATCCGCGGGATAAAATCTGGCGAATTTAACCTTATCAGTAGCGGTTAAAAAATCTTTTAACACTCTTTTTTGCCCAACACTTAACGCTTGCCGCCCTTTTAAATTATAAAGAAATTCCTCTGTCGTCATTTCAGGAGCGCGAATATTAAATCGTTCTTCTATATAATACCGAACAATCCCGGATAATTCGACATAGTATTCTTCAACCCTGCCCAAACGAAGCAAATCTTTATTTTTCAAAATATTTAACTTTCGTAAAGCAACGACATGCGCCGGCTCTCTAAACGCGATTTCTTCCTCCTTTTTCAAAAAATATCTTCTATAAAAAAAGAACAATAATCCTGCCGCCGCTAATCCTAAAATAATTAAAAATATCAGAAAAAAATTCGATCTGGGATTTACGGGATCCTTTATATCTTTTATGTCACTATCCCAAGAATCAACTAAACTAATCACCTCAATTTCAATCGGATCAGTTTTAACCTCAGACCATTCTTTAGCAGAACTCTCTCTATATTTCACTGAAGCTTTTGGAATAACAAAGCTGTCCGTATTATAGTTTTCTAAAAAATACCAATACTCTATTTTTTTGCCGCCAAAATACCCGCCCTCATCCTTTCCTGAATCAACAATATCCACATTCTCTAATTCTTCCCATAACAGAGGACTTTCTACCTCCACATTCTTCTCTTTCTCAATTATTATTTCATACCGAATCCTATCGCCAACACTAACTTTATCTTTATCCACCCTCGCCTCAACTTTAATCGCTGCCGCTTCATCGGCGGCAGAACAGTCCATAGTCCATGGTCCATAGTCCATAGTAAAAAAAAATACCGCTAGAAAAAAAACCAATTTATTAATTTTCATATACCTGATTTACGGGCGCGGTCAAGCGACGCCCCTACAAATTAATTTATTTACGGGCGGACACAGGGGTCCGCCCGTAAATATTCCCTATTTCATCCTTCGTTCTCTCATTCTGAAAAATTTTATTAATTCATTAACATAAGGTTTATCACTATGAATATCTATGTTATCAACACCTACGCTAGAAAAAGTTTTTTTACGTTTATGAAAAATTTCTTGGCTTCTACTATCAAATTCATCCCGCACCCGTTCATCAGATGTATCGACAAAAAAAAGTTCACCAGTTTCAGCGTCAGCGAACTCAATAACTCCCGCGGAAGTAAGATTTCGTTCTTTAGGATCTGTTATGCTAATTGCCACTATATCATGCTTTTTATTAGAGATAGCTAAGGCTTTCTTAAAATCACCGGTTAAAAAATCCGAAATAACAAAAACCACGCTTTTACGTTTACAAATCTTATTAAGATATTCCAATGCCGCCGAAATATTAGTACCACTTCCCTTTGGCTTAAAATAAATTACTTCCCGGATAATCCTGAGTATATGCTTTAACCCTTTTCTAGGAGGAACAAACAACTCTATTCCTTCAGAAAAAACAATAAGACCAACTTTATCGTTATTTTTAATAGCTGAAAAAGCTAACAGGGAACAAATTTCGGCGGCAATCTGACTTTTTAATTTATCAGTTGTACCAAAATAAGTTGACGAAGATACATCTACGGCAAACATAACCGTAAGTTCTCTTTCTTCAACAAATTTTTTTATATAGGGATGACCCAGTCGAGCGGTAACATTCCAGTCAATAGACCTCACGTCATCGCCCGGTTGATACTGGCGAACTTCATCAAACTCCATTCCCTTTCCCTTAAAGACGCTTTTATACTGCCCGGCAAAAACGTCAGTAACCATGTGAGACGTGGTAATTTGAATCCGCCTAATTTTTTTTAAAATGTCTTTTGGAATCATGAATTAGTCCATAGATTAATTATTTAAAAAAAACACATTAAATATAAATTTAATCATTACTAATTTATTCTATAAAAACATAAACATGAATCCATTAAACTTCAGTTTAATATATATAAATATTTCTATGGACTATCGACTATAGACCATGGACTGTTTTATGGCACCTCTACTTCTTCAAATATTCGTTTGATAATGTCATCAGAAGTTTTTTCTTCGGCTTCAGCTTCATAACTGACAATAATTCTATGTCGTAAAATATCCGGTCCAATTGATTTTATATCTTGAGGAGTTACATAACCCCTATGGTTTATAAACGCGAAAGCTTTAGCTGCTAACGTTAAATATAATGTCGCCCGCGGTGAGGCGCCATACTGGATAAGAGAACTTAATTCTTCTAATTTATATTTAGACGGTTCTCTCGTAGCAAAAACAATATCTAAAATATACTTCTCTATCTTTTCATCCATATAAACTTCATCAACAATACTTCTTGCCTTTATAACACTCAAAGGATCTATACTAGGGTTCACTTTAATCTTTTTATCAGTGTAGGCCATTCTCTTTAAAATACGATGTTCTTCTTCTTTCGTGGGATAAGTAATATTTATCTTTAACATAAACCTATCCACTTGCGCTTCCGGTAAAGGATAAGTACCTTCCTGTTCTATAGGATTTTGTGTTGCCAAAACTAAAAAAGGATCTTCTAACTCAAAGGTATTTTCACCAATCGTAACTTGCCTTTCCTGCATTCCCTCAAGAAGCGCGCTTTGCACTTTCGCGGGAGCTCTGTTTATTTCATCCGCTAATATTATATTAGAAAAAATAGGTCCTTTCTTAGTAAAAAAAGACCCCTCTTTAGGATTATAAATTAATGTACCTGTAATATCGGCAGGAAGAATATCCGGCGTAAACTGAATCCTTTGAAACTTAGTATTAATCGCCTGAGCCAACGTCTTTACAGACAGGGTCTTAGCTAACCCCGGCACCCCTTCAATAAGAATATGGCCATTAGCAAACAACCCTACTAATAATCGTTCAATTAAATAATCCTGACCAACAATAACTTTCCTTATTTCCGAAATAATATCATTAATAAACGCGCTTTCCTGTTTAACCTTTTCATTTATAGCCGTTATCCCCGTTTCCATATTATCTACCTCCTTCAATTAAATCAACTAATAACCCCTCACTCATCATTAAATACCCTTTCAACTATCTGCTCATTTATTAAATTAGTTCGATATATAACTTTTCCATCTTTAAAAAAAAGATATGTTGGTAATCCTATAATATTAAATCTCTGAGCAAAAACCGTTTTATCATCTAAAATAATATCATCAGATATTACATCAGTTAATTTCAACTTCTCTACCATGTAATTGACGATTTTTACCGATTCTCCTAAATTTATATAATAAAATTTGACACCATCAAGAACTATCGGTCGGTTATTGATTTTAGTCAACTCCCGCCGACAAAAATAGCACAAACTAGTCCAGAAAAAAAACACAGTTTTTTCTGAACCTTCCATTATTTCTTCACCTACCACACTCTCCCCATTTAACTTAAAAAATTCATAACTATCTAAACCAGCCGCGGCTAAATTAAAAGGCCAAACTACGGCCACTATAATTAAAAATAAAAATAATTTTTTCATATAATCCTCATTAAAGTTAAAAGAAAATACACCCCGCCAATAATCATAATTATACCTAACACTCTTTTTATCCCAATAAACCAGTGCCGTTTTTCTGATAATTTTTTGACCAACGAAGCGGAACTTCCGACACCAATAAAAACCAAACCATACCCTAAAGAAAAAGACAAAAAACACACCGCGGCATAAAGTAAATCCTTTTTCAGCGAAATTAAACTTAATATAGTTCCTAACACCGGAAACGCGCACGGCAGCATAGCAAAGCCACAAATAAGCCCTAAAATAAAAATAGATATAAGGGTACTTTTCGGTTTATAATTTATACTAAAAATAGAAAAATGAAATACATCGAAAAAAGACAATCCCAACAAAATAAATATTATACTTAATAACAAATATATAAAAAAGCTATGTATCAATTTCGATAAAAACACCCCAAAGACAGCGGCAATAACACCTAACGTTACATAGTTACCCGTTATTCCTAAAACAAAAATAATACTTAGAAAAGAACTTTTATATTTAGAACTAATCGCTGCTTCACCTATTATACTTAACGTTACTGGTAACAACGGCAATATACACGGCGTTACAGCGACAAAGATTCCGCCTAAGAATGCCGCGCCAATACCTAAAATAGAATAATCAAGAATATATTCCTGTAACGAAATGAGTGTATTTATTATCCAGTCCATTGGTATAATCTTCAGGTATAACTTCATTAAGATTATACCTGATTACAGCGATTTTTTTTAGATTACACAGATTATTTTATATTTTAATCGTTGCAATCTTATTTCCAATCTTCGTAATCAACCCATCCTATAATCTTTATAGGATGGGTTTCACTTCCTGAGATATCCAATCCAAATAATCTTTATTGCCTTGATCGATATTAAACGCGATTATTTCAGGAACTTGATAGGGATGATTAGATTTTATTAGTTTTTTTAACGAGGAGAAGGCTTTATCTGTTGTCTTTATCATGAGCAGTGATTCTTGTGCTTGGTCAATTTTACCCTGCCACCAGAAATAAGACTTAACGTTATTAATAATGTTAACACAAGCACACACTCTCTCATTCAAAAGTTTCTCTATTAACTTTTCACTATCTTTCGTTGGAATTGTAACAAAAACAACGATTGCCATAACAACCACTCCTCCTTTAAAAAAACGCGCCCGGTAGGATTTGAACCCACAGCCTTCTGGTCCGTAGCCAAACGCTCTATCCAATTGAGCTACGGGCGCATTCATTAATTTTTTAAATATGTTGGATTTTATCACGGTTTAGGCGAGTTCTCAAGAGAAATGAATTATCGTTCTGATAATGTAATCGTAGAGGCGCGGTTTCCGCGCCCGATTATTTGATTCGGGCGAAACAATCCCGCCCCTACTTAATCTTCCGATTCAATAAGACGCCTAATTATTTTCTTATCTTTATCGCTAATATCATGAAAATCCACACCAATATCGTAATAGTAAACCCCTTTATGACATCGACTTTCCTTCTTCGTTCCCCATGTTACCTTTCCTTTGCAAACAATTGTTTCATCATACACATATATTTCTAAATCTATCAAAGAAGAAATTTTTAATTTTTCTTCAATCGCAAGCTTTATTCCTCCCATACTAATATTCTCAGTATGAGTTGATATTATATGCTGCGTAGGCGTAAAAATAAATATTTTACAAGGAAACTTTATCCTAACATATTTGCGCCGTTCAGGACCATCCCACTTCATAATTCTCCTTATATCCTTATGTAAAAATTTTACCTTTTTATAATATTTTTTCAAGATTTTTTTTAAATAAAAAAGGTCCTTTCTTAAATAAGTCGCGATAACATATATAACCCTTTGCGTTGTAAAGAGATGACAAAAATTTCTTTTATGCTAATCTGCATGTCCGGATGGAAAACTTTATCAATCTAACAATTATATCTTTTGCTTTGATTATTACGCTTCTTATAAAAAGTATTAACCTTCATTGCTTCTGGCAAACAGGAATTTTAGAAATATCCGAATCACAAAAAAATAAAGGGTAATTTCTAATATCGTAGAATATTACCCTTTTTATTCCGCAAACCTACAATCTGAATCTCGAAAGATTAGACTCTGTTAAGTCGACATCTTCTTTCGATTACAACAGTTATTTTTACCAGTCATCTCCATAACTACAAACTTAGCATCCGGCTCTGACGGATTCAATGTAATCTGCGTTAATAATGCCTTGGCAATTGCTTCTGCCGTAAGATTCTCTTCCGATTCACTCATTACTTTAAATATTTTTTCTACCACCGTAAACCTCCTTCCATAAAAAAAAGCAACCCAAACCAGAGTTGCCCTTACATTTTCCTTATTTTTAACATCTCCTCCCCCGTGGCTTGAGGTAAAAATTATACTATTCCACAAAAAATAAGTCAATTTTAAATTTTACGCGTAAAAACTTAAAAACAAAGGCTTAATTACGGACTAGTTTTGTCAGAGGATTAACTAATAACCACCGTTTAACTAAAAACCCACTATACTTTATTTCTTCTTCAAAATATCTATAACCTCATTAAGTTGAGAAGATATTTTTTTTAACGCTTCAATCTGTTCTCTCTGCACCCGGTCCTGTTTATCCTGCATTTGCTTTGCTTGTCCCGCGATTTTTGCCATATCTCCTAATTTACTAAAATCAAACATAATACCTCCCTCTATCAATTTTAAATATTATTAAAAGTTTACTTAAATTCCAAATAACAATTTCCAAATCCCAAATAAATCCCAATATCCAATGACCAAAATTCTAAACAATATAGAAAGCATTGATGTTTTGGTAATTTGAATTTGGAACTTATTTGTTATTTGGTGCTTGGAATTTGTAATTTCATATAACTATGGTTGCGGGGGACGGACTTGAACCGTCGACCTCAAGGTTATGAGCCTTGCGAGCTACCTGGCTGCTCCACCCCGCGACATATTTTAGAAAGACACTGTTAGAACTTCTTATTCAAATAGCAGTTACTTATTCACTCCGCAACAATAGGATATCATCCTATCAATTCATTCAAGAATGTCAATAACTATTTCCCCCTTCTTCGCGACGCCTAATTCATTGCGCACAAATTTCTCTAATAAAAAAGGGTCATTATCACCTTTATTGATTTTCCCTTCTAAGTCTTTTATATCCGCGGCTAACTTATCTATTTCAAAAAGCAGTTGATTATTCGCCTGTTTCAATCTTCTTAATTTAGCATAATTCGGAAAATAAAAAACCATAAATATCGCGAAAGCAATAAATATAATCGTAAATAATTTTAACAGCCTAATTTTATTTAAACTTAAAAGTCGTTCCTGCATATTTAGCGTTACTGCCTAATTCTTCTTCAATTCTTAACAACTCATTATATTTAGCAATTCTATCTGAGCGAGACATAGATCCTGTTTTAATTTGCCCACAACCGCTACTGACAGCAAGATGAGCAATTGTCGCGTCTTCAGTTTCACCCGAACGATGAGAAATTACAGAAGTATACTTCGATTGAGAAGCTAACTCAATAGCCTCAAACGTTTCAGACAAAGTTCCAATTTGATTAACTTTTATAAGAATAGAATTAGCAACTCCTTCCTGAATTCCTCGTTTCAAATACTTTGTATTGGTAACAAATAAGTCATCACCCACTAACTGAATTTTATCCCCTAACTTTAAAGTTAAATTACGCCAACCAGCCCAATCATTCTCATCTAACCCATCTTCTATAGAAATAATCGGATACTTACTTACTAATTCCGCGTAAAAATCAATCATATAGTTAGCATCAACTGTTTTGCCTTCAAAACAGTAGTTACCATCTTTATAAAATGAACTAGCTGCCGGATCTAAAGCTAGAGCCACTTGACTGCCCGATTTATACCCTGCTTTTTCTATTGCCTTAATAATTAACTGCAAAGCCTGTTCATTTGTCTTTAAATTAGGAGCAAATCCTCCCTCATCACCAACGGAAATCGATAACTTTTCTGCCTTCAAAATTGACTTTAAATTATGAAAAATTTCCGCGGCAGCCTGAATCGCCCGGATAAAACTATCAAATCCTAATGGAGCTATCATAAACTCCTGTATATCCAGATTATTATCCGCGTGAAGGCCACCATTTAATATATTCATTAATGGTAACGGCAACAAATTACCTTGCGCCCCACCTAAATATTTATATAACGCAACACCTTCTAAATTGGCCGCTGCCTTTGCGACCGCTAATGATACCCCTAGAATAGCATTAGCTCCTAATTTCGACTTATTTTCAGTACCATCAAGCTCTAACAAAATCTTATCAATTTTCTTATAATTGGGTTCTTCCCCTTTTATTTTCGGAAATATTTCGTTGTTTACATTATTAACCGCAGTTAACACTCCCTTTCCTAAAAAACGCCCCTTATCATTATCACGTAATTCTAATGCTTCATTTTCTCCCGTCGAAGCGCCAGAAGGAACTGCCGCGCGACCTAACACTCCATTATCTAACCTTACATCAACTTCAACTGTAGGATTTCCTCTTGAATCGATAATTTCTCGTGCTTTAATTTTCTCAATTTTTGCCATGATTTACTACTCCTTTCTTTTAAACGCTGAATTACGCTGATTTTGACACGGATTTACGCTGACAAATATATTAATCAGCGTTTATCCGCATCACTATCAGCGTAAATCCGTGTCTTAGCGTTCGTACAGACCAATAATTTTTGTTTCCTCTAAAATATGCCCCTGCATAGCACTAACAACATTTTCTTTCTTTAAATCGTCATCACCAGAAATCGAAAGCATCGTATTTAACGCGTATAATTTAAAAAAATACCGATGAGCCTTACCTGCTGGAGGACAAGCACCATTATATCCAATTTTACCAAAATCATTCATTCCCTGAATTATCCCCTTAGGTAAAGATTTCTCCTTTAACATATTTTCCCCTAAACCATCTAGAGTAACCGGAATATTAAAAATAATCCAATGAACCCATGATTCATATGCAGCGTCGGGATCATCACATATAATAACCAAACTTTTAGTGTTATCTGGTACACCGTGCCAAAACAAAGGCGGCGACATATCAGAAGAATCACAAGTATATTTAGCCGAAATATAGCCTCCATTTTCAAAGGCTGTACTACTAATATCTAAAGCTTGCGCCCCAAAACAAAACATAAAACTTCCTAAAATAACAATAAAATACTTCATGAAAATTTACAGGCGTTAAAAAAATAATCGATTAGTAATCGGCATACGGCGATCTTTACCAAACGCGCGCGGCGTAATTTTTATTCCCACTGGCGACTGCCGCCGTTTATACTCATTAGCGTCTACCATTTTAATAACTTTCTTAACTAAATTATTATCAAATCCCCTAGACACTATTTCATCTAATGAACGATCTTCTTCCACATACAACTTTAGTATCGGATCTAACTCTTCATAAGGAGGTAAACTATCTGTATCTTTTTGGTCATGCTTTAACTCCGCTGAAGGCGGTCGTTCAATGGTCGCTATAGGAATAATCTCTTTTTTTGAAATTTTATTAATATATTTAGCTATTTTATAAACTAACATTTTAGGCACATCCTTTAAAACTCCAAATCCGCCTACCATATCCCCATAAAGCGTACAATACCCGCAAGAAACCTCACTTTTATTTCCAGTATTAAGAACAAGGTATCCAAATTTATTAGAAAATGCCATTAAAATATTACCGCGAATACGTGCCTGAAGGTTCTCTTCAGCCTTATCCTGCTTTCTGCCTTTAAACGACGGCGATAAAATATCAAGATAAGATTTCAAAATTTTTTCAATACTCACAACAAAATATTTAATTTTTAAATTCCCACATATTAACTTGGCGTCATTAAATGTTTCTTGGGAAGTAAATTCAGAAGGCATAAGTAATGCGCGTACATTATTAGAACCTAAAGAGTTTACAGCTAAGGCGATAACAACGGCTGAATCAATCCCCCCGCTTACGCCTACAATAACTTTTTTAAATTCATTCTTTCTTACATAATCAAACAAACCTAATTTTAAAGCGGAAAAAGCTTCTTCTTCCTCTTTAATCAATACTTTCTGTACAGGATATTTTTTCTTCTTATCAAAGTTAAATACCAGAAAGTCTTCTTGAAAACGTTTCGCGCGCTTTACTAATTTTCCCTCAGATGAGAAAACTTTACTTGTCCCATCAAAAACAAGTTCATCTTGACCTCCAACTAAATTGCAATAAAAAATAAAGGCGTTAGTCTGTTTCGCCACTTTAGAAAGAATTTTCTCACGCAAAGCAACTTTACCTAGATGAAAGGGAGACGCGGATATATTAATAATAAAATCAAGGTCTTTATTTTTAAGAAGCTGGGCTGCTTCTTGTTCCCAGATATCCTCACATATACTTACTGAAAACTTATACCCTTCCAATTCATAAACGCAAAGACTATCTCCTGATTGAAAATAACGTTTCTCATCAAAAACACCATAATTAGGCAGTTGCACTTTATGATAAATATCTATAACTCCGCCATCCTGCAAAAGAGCGCACGCATTATAAATTTTACCTTCACAGCAATCAACAAACCCAACTAAAACTATGATATTTTTAACTTCTTTTGCTATAGTTTTTAAATACTGAATATTTTTATCTATAAAATAAGGTTTGTGCAAAAGATCCTCAGGCGGATATCCCACTAAAGCTAATTCTGGAAATACCAATAGATCAATGCCTTCCTTCTTAGCTTTTTTTATATTACATATTATCTTACTGGAATTTCCTTCCAGGTCAGCTACACAAAAATTAACTTGCGCTAAAGCAATCTTCACAAAACTACCCCTCCTTTGAATTAGCTTATTATATATATTTTCCCGCAACTATTCAAGGAATAAAACTAGAAATTTAGACGCGATTACATTTAATAATTAAGAATAAAATATCTCTAGAAAATTTTTATTTCGCGATGGAAATCGCGATGTTAGGACTGTCAGGATTTACTTCTAAAATCCTTTTTTTAGGTATTACTACCAGATCCATATCTTCCATAGGTATTGCCCCTAAAAGTATCTGGTCACCCATAACTAACGCGCCGGCAAAACCTACTCGATTTTTGAATTTAATCTGTATAGGTCCCACGTAAGGAACAAGTTTTCTTTCCCCGTCGGCTAATATTACTTCTTTTTTATCTATTTCTTCCAATCTTAACTGTATTTGTATGTGTTCTGGTATACAAAGATGCACCGCTCCGGTATCAACGAGAGAATCAACTTCCAAAGGCTTTATTTTTTTTAGTCTCGGATTTATCAACGTTATTTTAGCATTTACCAATCCCATTTATTTTTACCTCCTGATTATGAAATAATCAACTGAATCACAGCTAAATTATTGAATAAGATTAGACTTTTTCATTGCCTACCTCAAAAATCCTTAACTCCGTACATTCGGCAATCAAATCAAAATCCTTATCTTTGTGAAATAAAATAAGATCATTCTCAATAGCGATTGTAGCAATGATAACATCAATGGTTTTAGAAATAGTTTTTCCTTTCCTGCGACATAACCGATAAACATTTGCCGCTTGAATATAGCCGTCTACTGAAATAGGATTAATAATTGGAAATTTAGTGAGGGAATCTTTTATCTGACCAAATGTTTTTTCATCTCTTATCCCTTGAAGAATCTCCGTAAGTGTCAAATCAATAAGGCAAATTTCTTCACCTTTCTCAATCAACCACTTTAGCTTCTTAGCGTAAACAGACCGAGAATGGTTGAAAAAATCTATCCAGACTGAAGTATCAACTAAAATCAAACCCTACTCCTTCTCATTTCACCCAAATCACCTTGCCAACAATGAGTTCCCATGAATCGCAAGATATCTTTCCTTTTTAGCCGTTTAACAAATTCCTTTAAAGCAAAGGACACCACCTGTTTTTTAGTCTTGCAATGAGATATAGCCATTGCTTCTCGTACCAGCTTATCATCTAAATCGATATTTGTGCGTGACATAATTAACCACCTCCATACACAAATTATACCTTACTTTTGTGTATCCTGCAACTTTATTTATCAAGCGGGAAATACAGGCGAATATTTGGTCTGAATTTATCCGGAAGGAGGTAATTAGTGTTTCTGGTAAGCTGGTTTATACCAACTATCAAACTTAACCGAAAACTGATCATCTAATTTATATTTTGTTTTAAAAATTCCATTATAAACCTTCACAAACATATCCTCACCCGATATCTTCAATTTATATGTATTTGAGAATTTAAATACATCATAATGGGTAAGATTTAATTCATATTCTGCCGGCTTAAGGTTAACAACAATATACTCTCTAGGGATAATAGAGCCTACATTTTTACCATCTAATACAATATCTATTTTGTCTTTAAAATCAAATCCGGATGGAGCTGTTGCGTTATAGAAAAAAACCCTGGTCTTCCCTTCCTGACGTTGGGTTTGTAACGATTGTACCGGTAACTCATATTGCGATACTAATCTATGTAATCGAACACAACCAGTAAGAAGAAAAACCACAGTTACTAACAATAAAAAATTTTTCATATCTAACTCCTACTCCTATTCCTATATTTATACCTATTAAATAGGATCGCTTACACTTTAAAATATAATACTTATAAATCGTTCTGAGGTACCCACGTCTTAGATAACAACTCTGCTTCGTATACTTCTTCTTCTGACATTTCTTTCTTGATTGCCATCAATGCCTTCTTAACCCTTTTCACTGGAATCCATCGGTCTCCCGAAGGCATTTGGCAAAAAAAGATATCATATCCTTTGCTTTCATTTAAGACATTTTTTATTAATAAATATGACAGAATCAAATTCTTTTCTATCCCCTCACCGCGCAAATAAATATTGGATAGTTGATACTGCGCTACTAAAGCGTCACTATGTTGATTAAAATATCCTAACCTACCCATACTCCCTATTATTTTTCCTTTTGCCCAGCCGCCTTCCTTTTGTTGAATAGCCGCTTTTTTATACCAGTTAACAGCTTCTTTAATATTTTTCTCTACGCCAGCGCCAAGTTCATAAAAGGAACCTAAACGTAACTGCGCCCACGGTTCACCTCTTTCAGCCGCCGGCTTAATAATTGATACTGCTCTTGAATAATTTCCATAATCCCATGCCGTATCCGCAGTTCTCTCTCCTGGATTAGGATTTAACCCTGCACAGCCACATATTAGAAACAGAAAATAACAAACAGTCAAAACATATAACATTTTATTCTTCATCATCATCTCTCCTTAAAACTAAATTTAAAATCACTAAAAAGAAACCGGTAATAAATTTTTCTTAATTCACATCTGTTGATATCCATTCTATTTGATGAGTTTTGCCGCTTTTATCTCTTCCATAGATATAATATTTTACGTTGCCTTTCCCTTCTACAACTCTGGAACATGGTATAGTTGCCGTATAAATTGTCTTATCGTCGGGGTTCTTGTTGTAAACATATCTCCTTCCATATGACCAATATTTCCAACTTCTATTACGCCAATTAAACTCTTTATAATACTTATAGCGTACTTTAAGATACCTCACATTCTGCGGGTTATCTACTTTTACTTGAAGGGTAAGATTTTGTCCTTTCTCAACTTCTTTTACCGAAACATGACTTATCTTTATCTCTTTTGAAACTCTATAAGAAAAAGATTTCCACTCACTCCAGCCACCTCTTGTATGAACACAAAGATATATTATCTTTTGATTTATTATTTTTTCCGGCAGTATACACACAATTTCTTTATCACTCCAACTAACGATTTCTCCATATATGCCAAAATATACTATACTATGCTCATTCCGCTCTCCAAAATCACCACCTTTAATTATACATTTTCTAGTATCCTTCGCGTCTAGTTCTATTGAATAAATTTCCGCTCGGGACGGAATTACCGCAAAGGTAACCGTTTTTGAAACGCGCCCGCCGCGATCATCGTTTGACTCAAAAACCACAGAATATTCATTCCCGCCATGTTCAACCTTTGGCGTCCAGATAAACGTTTTAGTATTATAGCCATTAGTACCTAAACTAGAACCAATAAATTTAGCGCCGATAGAATCTAAAGAAATCAACTGCTCTCCATCAACTACCTTCGCCGATAACATAATTGTATCGCCGTCGGAATCATAGACTGATACGGGAAAATTCAGACTTTGACCCGGCTTTACTTGATAATGCTCCGCGGGAACAGCAGTAAAAACCGGCGGTTTATTTACTGCTTTTACATTAATTTCAGCAATTAAGGTATTACTTCTGGCGTAGTGACGGTCAACGGCATCAAAAGAAATACAATAACTTTTTCCCGCGTGCGCGTTCGTAGGCTTCCATCTAAAAACTCCCCCTAACGCATTAGCCTTCTGAACAAATGTCGCATTAGTAATCTCTTCGGGTATAGTCGCGGCGATATGGAATACATCATTCTCCGCATCCTTACCGACAACAATAAATTCTAATAGTTGACCGACCTCTACTTCTTGTTCTTGCGAACAAAACATAAAAAATATTTTCGGCGGAGTATTTACTTTGTTATGAACACTTATTGTAATCGCTTCGATATTTTTTCCACCTTTATTATCATCTACGATAAAAAGCATATTATAAACACCTGCTTGATCATACGTAGGTATCCATTTAAAATTCTGCCCCTTAAAAACTGCTCCTTGCGGTAAATCTCTAACAGTATAAGTTAATTCATCTCCATCGCAATCATTAGCAGAAACTGTAAATTCTAAAAGTTCCCCTTCATCTATAGTTTTATTACCAATAGCTGAAAAATATGGTATATGATTAATTTTTACTTCAATTTTTACCGTTAAAGGTTCACTCACAACTCTTTTATCATCCACGGCTTCAAAACAGACGTAATAATTTTTCCCCGCCTGTTCAACTGTTGGCGTCCAATTAAACCTTGTTATACCTTCAAGATCGCAGATTAATTCCGCGCCAATAGTACTTATGGAACTACCATCAAGCATTTTCGCCCCCTTTATAAAAACCTTGTCTCCGTCAGGATCTGAGGCAGAAACAATAAAACTTAACCGAGTACCCGCATCTACTTCTTTATCTTCGATTGGATCTAAAACCGGCGAACGGTTAATGTATCCATCATCGGAACCATTGTAGCGGCCGGTATTACAAAAATCATGCTGACCCGCTGGCCAAAAACTCTGCTCGGCGTTAAAAGAAGTGCCAAGCTCCCAGATATATATCTCTCCTCTACATTTTGACATTATAGAAAATTCATTCTCTAAATCCCATGTCTCCACACAAGTACTTGATACAACAAGGTCAACAATACCATTATTATCTACATCAGTTATAACTACCGGCGCTATAGGTAAATACCATAACCAGCAATTAGGTTTTTGAATAAATAGCGGGT
>Ga0180007_10002517_pt1 | contig 21754 bp, 26 predicted proteins | sample MM_PC_MetaG_FD_121122 | JGI IMG/M metagenome (GOLD analysis project Ga0180007, IMG submission 121122) | Groundwater microbial communities from the Aspo Hard Rock Laboratory (HRL) deep subsurface site, Sweden - MM_PC_MetaG | ecosystem: Environmental > Aquatic > Deep subsurface > Groundwater... | reverse complement strand
TCGTTGGATTTTTCTATTTTAAGTAATCAAAGCGAGCTTGAAAATCTGACGAATACGATAGGTGAAATGCTTGGTACCTTTCAAAAAGGGTCAGCTAGCAAAGGGAGTCCCAAATGACTCTGAATCTCAAAACATAACAGCAAACATAATCTTCAATCTTGCACATTTAGGTATTTCAATTGAAGATACAAAGAACTTTGACTTAGAAACCTATTTTGAAATTGTAGGACTTGAAATGAATGTGATAAATGGGAAACAATCATCAAAGAGAGCAACTCAAAGTGATATTGATAATTTTTATCTATAATCTAGGATTTTAAATTGATCATTAAAGTGGTATAATAACAATGATGTTTGGAGGTGAATAACTAATGGAATCGGATCACGAGCGAATACAAAAGGGTAATTTGAATCAAACGACTCAAGTCTTTTTAACTATACATTCGTACGTTGATAACGAGAGTGTTAGTTAGTCGCGTTCAAATTACCTTCTAATGAAACAAAAAAATAATTTAGGAGGAAAGAAAATGAAAATTACATCATGTCTAGTTGCTCTAAAAGGGTGTGTGAGCAATGATTAGACAATACTTTGAAACAAATATGAAATTAGAAAAAAATAACATCAATATTTTAGAAACAATCGAACTTATTCAAGGTTCATGGATTGAAGTCACAGCACCAACAAACGAAGAAGTTGAGTGGTTGAAGGCACAACTCAATGTCCCTACAGAATTTATTATGAGTGCACTTGATGAAGAAGAAACCGCCCATATAGATACTGAGGATAATGCAAAATTAATTATTTTAGATGTTCCCCTATATGACCCAATCAAAAACAGCAAAAATTCATATACAACAACACCATTTGCAATTATTCACACTGAAAATCATTTTATTACTGTTAGTGCTCAAGATACAGATTTAATAAAAGACTTATTTAGTAAGAACAAGAAAATAGAGCCACATAAAAAAGTGCGGTTGACTTTATTGTTCTTATACAGACTTGCGATGACCAATATTTCATTTCTAAAGAAAATTGACAGTCAGACAAAGGTTGTTGAAAAAGAACTCCATCATTCAATGAGAAATAAGGAACTTTTCGATTTGATGGAACTTAATAAGTCTTTAGTATACTTCTCAACGGCATTGAATGCGAACAAGGTTGTTGTACATAAGTTAACAAGAAGTCCTGAATTTAAAAAATATGAGGATGATCTAGATTTACTTGAAGATACAGAAATTGAGATTAATCAAGCGATTGAAATGTGTTCTGTGTATAGAGATATTTTAGCGGGAATGATGGATGCTTTTGCATCAATTATCTCTAATAACTTAAATATAGTTATGAAAGCATTGGCAATAATCACCATTGTTTTATCAATACCAACATTAGTTGCTTCGTTTTATGGAATGAACTTTAATTTTATTCCGCTTTCTGATGTTAGGTCCGGATTTTTTATAGCTGTTATAGGAAGTTTTATTTTATCTGCAGTAGGAGCTTTGTTCCTTTATAGATATACTAACAGGATTAAATAATTTTTCACAATAAATTGAAGCACATCAGCAATGGTGTGTTTTTCTTTTAAATTGGAGGTGAGTATTTTGGCAGAAACAGTTAAAGGACTAAATATCAAATTAACGCTTGATGGTAAAGACCTAGAAAATGATCTAAATGGGATTAAGAAAGAACTGAAGGAACAAAACAAAGATTTAAAAGCCATTAATACAAACCTGAAATACGATAGTACGAACCTTGATTTGTGGAAATCGAAACAAGTTAAGTTAAATGATATATTGGTACAAACAAAAAAGAAACTCGAAACTCAGAATCAAGAACTTGAGAAAGCAAAAAAAGCAGTTCAAGTTGGAGACATGAGCCAAGAAGAATTTAATAAGATGAAACGCAATGTCTCATATTCAGAAGCTGAAGTTTCGAAGTTAAATAATGAGTTAGGTAAAACTGCTGATAAGATTAAACAACTCGGCAATGCTAATTTTGAGAAAATCGGCAAACTAGGTTCATCACTCACTAAATCTGTAACGGTTCCTATTTTAGGAGCCGTTGCTGCTTTAACTGCTTTCTCAGTTAAGACTGCTTATACTACAGATGAGATCGGAGACACTGCTCAAAAGCTAGGATTATCTGCTGAACAATTCCAGGAATGGAACCATGTAGCAACGATCATGGGAACCTCTACTGAATCCATGACAAAAGCTTTCACAAAAGTAAATGGCATTCTTGGAGACATTGCAACCGGTAATGGAGATAAAGTAGCCGATAGTTTAGCAATGATCGGTTTAACAGTAGATGATCTAAAAGGAAAAGATGCTGATCAAGCTTTCGAATTGATCCGTAATGCTTTAAGTAATGTTGCTGATGAAGCTGTTCGTGTTGGTATAGCCAATGAATTCTTCGGTGAGAAAATCGGAACTGAAGTACTGCCTATCCTATCGAGTGAAACCAATGCAATTAACGGATTAAGAAAAGAAGCAAGAGAGCTCGGTATAGTAACTAATGAGCAAGCAGAACAAGCAGGTGAGTTTACCGATGCACTTGATCGAACTAAACAAGCACTATCAAGCTTAGCTGTTGATATAGCAAGTACTGTTTTACCAGTCTTACAAGAATTAATTATTAAGGTTAGAGACAATATTATTCCAAATGTAAAAGATTGGATTGAAAAATGGAATAACCTAGATTCCGGAACAAAGAAGATTATCGCAACGATTGTAGCTTTAGTAGCTGCAGTTGGACCCGTACTAGTTATTGTAGGAAAAGTTGGTCCATTGTTGAACATAGCTTCTATGGCACTTAAAGGAGTAGGAACAGCAGGACTCTTTGCAGGTGCAGGAATTAACTTTGCCACACTTGGAATTGGTGCTTTGATTGCGATATTAGCCATGGCATTATTTCAAAGTGAAGAGTTTAAAGCATTACTTGGAAGACTCATGGAAACGTTCATGCAGTTACTACCACCTATCTTAGCAATTGTAGATAGTCTGATGACCGCTTTACAACCGATTCTAGATGTTATTATCAATTTGGTAGTAATGTTAGTTGATTTGCTTGTTCCTATTCTTGACATAATTCTAATGCCTCTAATCGCACAAATAAGTATCTTTTCTGAAATATTAAATGCACTTGCACCGCTTATCACACTTGTAGGTAATGTTTTAAGTTCCATTCTAGTTCCAGCCATTCAAGTTTTAAGTACTGTATTAAAACCGGTATTGAATGTTGTTCAGAAAATTGTAGAATTTTTACAAAAAATATTCGAGTGGATTGGTGAGTTACCTTCCAAAATGGGAGACCTTGGTGGCAAGGTAAAAGATATCTTTGGAAACATCACTTCAGGTATTGGTGACTTAGCTTCAAACATCACTGATGGAGTAAGCAGTTTTGTATCAAATGCAGTCGACAAAGTTGGTGGATTCTTTGGTGGAATTGATGATTTTTTTGGTGATGCCTTCAATTTAAAAAGCATCAGCTCAGTATCAAATAGTTCTAATACTAATACAACAAATGCCACAAACAATATCACCATCAATACAACATCACCTACCTTTGATATTGACTCTATTAATAAAGCACTAGGAGGTAATGTCATTTGATTAGACAATTCTATCTAGAAAATGAATATGGCGATATCTACTATTTTGATTATCGCAATCACACAATCATCTCTCAAGTCAGTGGATTAGGGTTTTCTTTAGATGTGAAGTATCTTGAGTATAATCGTTTTTACTCCAAGTCTGATTATAATATCCCGCTTTCAGAAATCAATGAAACACTTATATTTTTAAATGGTTATACTGGATATAAATCCTTCGTGGATTTCATCAGTATGAGTAATAAAGAATTTAAATTGCATTATCAAAACAGTGCTTTTTCAGCTTATTGCTTTGTAGATATAACAAGCTTATCAAAAGCAGAATTAGTAGGAAATACAATACAAAGTAATATCATATTTAAGAAACTATCCTTATGGCTAAAAGAAAAGACATATGAGATTATAGCGAATGGTTCAAGTAGTGGAAAGGTCTATCCTTACAACTATCCTTATTACTACTCTAGTTCATATGAAGGAAAAATCAATATCACAAATAGCGGACTAGATAAAGCACCCCTTGTTATTGAAATCTATGGAGATGTTATTGATCCTGAATTTCACGTAAAAAGAAATGGTGAGATTATATCAACATTAAGGTTATATTTAGAATCAACAAATGCAAAGATTATAATCAACTCTATTCCTAGTCAGCAAATCATAACACTAACTGAAAATGAAATAGAAATTGATATCTATGGAAATCAGGATTTTGAGACAGATAATTTTTTGTTTTTAAACCATGGTGATTATGAACTTGAATTTAAACCAGGAGTAAGTACTGAATCCATCTGTAGGGTAACAGTCCTAGAAGGTTATATAGGTATCTAGTATGAAACTTATATTTCTTGATAGAGCAACACTTCAATATAAAGACAATGCCTTTATTAGTCCTGAATACGAGATCACTCTCGACATGGTTTTAATTCAACGTTCAACATTCAAAGTTAATAAGACGAATATCAATACCATGATTGGTGACATTGTGGTTTTGCAAAGTGAACTATTCTCATATATTGGCATTTTAGAAAGTATAGAATTAACAGATGATCAAACAACTATCATAAAATCTCTCGATTTTAGAGAGATTTTTAATTTAGAGATACCAGTTTCTAGTGTTTCCGGAGATCTTGCACAATACTTATATGATTTGATTATTACTTATTTCAAGATAAACAGTGATGAAAAGCAAAACCTAACTTATCTATCAATAGAAAAAGAAGCTTCTGCTAATGGAAGTTTAAGTTTTGAAACAGATAAGATAGAATCAATGTCAAAAATATTTGAACTCATATCCAAAGGTTATGGGATTAGTTTTAGAACTGGTGTTAGCTTCTTAAGAGGGCGTATCTCAAATATTATATTTAAAATCGTACATGTCAACCAAGGTATGGTGATGAAGAGCAATTTCTCATCAATACTGAATGTAGAAACCAATGATTCAACAAGTCAGCTTATTAATAAGGTCATATTTTATCCTAGGACAGATAATGTTTTGTTTTCTGCAGTAAAAACATATTACTTGCTCACAACTGGAGAGATTACCGAAGATGGAACATCAGATAATAGATATGCAAGTGTAATGTCTAAATCATTTATCTATACGGACAACGATTATGAAACATTAGAAACGAAAGCAAGAAGTGAAATGATATCTTCAAAGTTAGATCATAACATTTCATTTAACCTGGACATGAATAACAAAGTATTTATTCCATTTACAAATCTTCATCTTGGAGACTATATCTCATTTATTCACAATCAAAAGAGCTATGATTCGATTGTAACTGGGATGAAGTTTAAAAATTCAATGAACTATGTACAGATTACGCTTGGAGAATACAGAGTGAAGCTAACTGAAAAAATTCAATTATTAAGTAAGAACACAGGATCAAGTGTTAGCAATATAACAATAACTAATGCAGATTTAGATGGAGGTGAATTCTAATGGGAATTCAAAAAGTAACATTTGAAGGTGGAAACGTAACATCGAAGGTAGATTCAGACCTTTACCATTACCTGTTTTCAAGCGATGTGGGCATTCTAAAGGGCTTAAAGAGTGAATGCGCGTTTACATTGGCTAATAACACAATAACGTTTGGTGACGGCTATATTTCGGTCTACGGTCGAATAATCTATGTAGAGAGTCAGACAACGATTGGAGTAACTCCTGATTCTAGTAAATACGGTTATGTGGTTCTGGGAGTTAACACATCAGATAATTCAGCAAGTATCTATTTAAAAGAACAAGTTGGAAGTTATCCATCACTTTCACTGACAAATCTCTTAACTACTGATGGATTATATGAGATTGTATTGTGTGCATATTCCAAAACAACGACTTCCGTTACACTCAATGCAAGCTACACCAGAAAGTTGATTACAAATGATAAAACAAGAGTTAGTGAACTAGAAACTTCGATTCTAAATAGATATTATCCAGTGAGAAAAACAGTATCGAAAATTCAAAATGGAATCTATCAATTTTCAGGAACAAATTCTACTGAACTATCTCAATCTTTTATCTACGTTACAATCAATAATACTGTAGTCATTACGATACCAGGAGAAGCACTTTTTATCTTTGTTGGGTCGAATACATCTGTTGCTTATCGATATGCAAACTCCGATTATACACTTGGAGTAGTATATGAAAATGGAATTGTAACATTTAGTTGTGGTAGTACGATACATAACATCACATCAGTATTTGTTAAAAAATAGGAGGAAATGAAATGGCAACAATTCAAATAAAAAGAAGAACAACTGCAGGAACGGGTCCACTCATTGGATCGGTTGGAACTGTAAAAGCTGGAGAACCACAAGTCGATTTTAATGGTGAACATCTATATATAGCTAAAGCGGATAAAGTCGCCAGTGTTGGTACACCATTAGCTGAAGCAGATTATTTAAAGATACCTGGTGTTGCAAAAGTTGATACACAAATTGATACCAAGATTACAGCACTTGGACTTGGTACAGCTGCAACTAAAAACACAGGAACAGGAAATGGAAACGTTCCAATTCTAGATGCCAATGGAAAACTTGCGGATAGTGTTGTACCAAAAATTGCGATGACAAACACATTTGTTGTATCAAGTCAAACTGCAATGCTAGCATTAACAACTGCTCAAGAGGGTGATGTAGCAGTTCGAACCGATCTTAATAAGTCTTATATCCTTAAAACTGCAGGGTATAGTGTGCTTGCAAACTGGCAAGAACTACTAACACCAACAGATGCAGTAACAAGTGTCAATGGATCAACTGGAGTTGTAACAATTTCTCTAGCTGGACTTGGTGGTGTGGCACTAACAACTTATAACACCCATGTAGCAAGCAATCTACATCTAACAAGTATCCAAAGAACTATCTTAGATAACGTTAGATTAAATCAAATCATCGATGCTACCGGAATTGGATTAGCGAGCAGTGATACAGATTATACCAACAGCGTCATCAATGATGGGCTTGTCTATTTACCTGAAGTAGATACCAACTATACTCCATCGATGATCAAATACAAGTTAGGAATTGATTCCAGTAAGGTATTACAACCTTCATCAATTATTGATGGCGGTACATATTAATGGCGATCATCAGAGTCAAGAGGGGAACTGCAACACCGACAACTTCTAACTTGACTTATATTGGTGAACTCGCTTTTGACTATAATAACAATGCACTTTATGCTAGAGGATCATCATCAGTAATTAAAATCGGTGGAGAGCTAGAAAAAGTTTATTCTTATGAGGGATATAGCTATTATCATAGCTTGGTGTATCCATTTGATCCGGATTATATTTATAAAGTTCATGTAATTGCATCAACTTACGGATCTTCACTAGATACTTCTGACACATATATCTATTATCGTACGTCAGCACAATCAAGCTTATCTGGGTCCTATCTTGCGCATCATGTAAATACAGTTGATACAACACACTCTAAAACTTCTGGAATGAATACCACAATTCAATACATCGATGATAGTTATGTGGCCAGTCCTGCAATTACCAGTGGAATCGTAAAAGTCATTGACTTTGAAATATCGCCAACATTTAGAAGTTCCTTATCAGATACACAACAATGGGTTGCTTATGGTAAAAGTATCACAACGTTATCCGGACAAGGAGATCCTTCAGTAAAATTAGTTGATTTCGCTCATTCAATCAATGGTGCATTAGGTGCTTTATACATCAATCCAGGAATGTCTATTGGTTCTCCTGATAGCATCTCAGTAACAATATATAGGATAAAAAGAAAGTAGGGATAATATGGCCATCATAAAAGAATTAAACACAAAGTTTGGTATCAATGCATCATACCACCGCATAACATCTTTTAACATTAGTTATTCGCAAAAGAAATGTGTTATCTGTGTAGCAACTTATCTTTCAAAGGAAGCAAGAGCAGATCACAAAGATCCAATTGAAGAAATTGATATTGAAATCCCATTTTCTGATTTCACATCTTTCTTAAACGTAAATCCAATTGAACAAGGATACAGTTGGCTGAAACATAATGTCATTGGTTTTGAAGATGCAATTGATGATTTTGATGTCATAGAACCATTTACTTCAGCAATCGTAGAACCATTACCAGATGAACAAACTATATAACTTAATCAAAGGAGTTTTTCCAGGGACGGAAATACTCCTTTTATATTATTGTGGTTCTATTGCTTATGGGGTAGATGATGAAAATAGTGATAAGGATGTAAACGTAGTCCTTGATAATTTTAGAGGTCTTATTCATTTGAACTTTGCTGAGTTTGATGTATTTGCTTATTCTAAGGAAACGTTCATTGATCGACAAGGATTTCATGAAGGAGTGATTCCTTATTACCGTGCAGCTGCAGATGACTTGCTAAGTATTGATCGAACATTAATCTATTTAAATCCCAGCTTTGAAGAAACACTCAAACAATTGTTAACTTACGATGATAAGGAATTAATGATTAATCATTTAACGGTAGAACTGCAGTATGGCCGCATGAGATATGATATAAGTCCACATTTCAAGTCGCATTACCATATCTTTAGATTCAGAGGAATGGTCGAACATTTTAAGAACACTGGGATTTATGAGCTTGTTGTAGAAGAACCATGGAAGACATACATGATTGAATATAAGCATAACTGGGACAATGAAATAGGGCACAGTTATAAAGAATTATTAAAAGAACAATTAGAATACTTAGAACAATATAGAAATGAGTTGATGATCAATGAGTTGGGATAATTTATATGATTTGTTTCGAATGGAAAATCTGATTTATTGGATTGTTACAATGGTTGTAGTGATTCTAACAACGATTAAGCAATTCAATAAGCAAAATCAAAAAAGCCAAATGAGTAATGAAGAAATTTTAACGAATATACAGAAGATAGATAAACAAAGTGTTAAGATGTTGAATTTGCTTGAGTTGCATTCGCAAGATATCAAGACATTAAAAAAGGACGTCAATGTCCTGGAACATCGTGTATCAAGATTAGAGGATTCACAAGTAAATATATATAAACGAATCGGAGGAAAAGGAAATGACAACACTTGATTTAGTATTAATTGTAATCATCATATTTTTAGTAACTTTGTACTTAACATCAAAGTTTAAGGAAAATGGAAATTTATCAAATGTAATTAAAGAGGTAAAAGATGATCTTAAGCAATCATCAATTGTAGTGAATGAACTCGTATCCAAAGCAAAAGATATCATCTTTGATGAGACTGTTCAAAAAACGATTAAAGAATTCATTATGATTGTAGAAGAAAAGAACCAAATCGCAAAATCTAAAGGTGAAGCTGTTCTTGCAGGCGATGATAAGAAGTTTGCGGTTATTCAACGTTTGAGTGAATGGGTATCTAATTTAACAGGATCAACTGAACGTGCAATTGGTTTTGTAGAAGACAATCAATCTAAGATTGAATCGATTATCGATGATTACATCTCTTTTAGCAATAAAATGCATGGTAAATCGACATTATCTGAAGCTGAAAAAATTATCGCTGATAAGCTCAAAAATCAGTCATAAAATAGTTGCTATTACTGTTTTATAACGGTAATATGTGACATAACAAAAAAGGAGGAATTAGGAATGTTAAACCAAGTTATACTTGTAGGAAGAGTGGAAAGATTAGATAAGCTTTCCGGAATTGTAGCAATAAAAATTAAAAGAACAGATGAATTAGAATCCGATGTCATTCCAGTAAACTTGAATGAAGGGTTGATGGAAAGTGTCATGGAGTACCTTAGCGAAGGATCAACAATTGGAGTGAAAGCATCGCTCAAAATTGATAAAAACATCTTAAGGATTATTGGTGAAAAACTCACCTTCATTAATTCAAAACAAGAATAGAATACAGGATCAAACACAAAAGCCGTAGCGGTCGAATCTGCTACGGTTTTTTTTCAATTTCCTTTATAAATGAAATGTGATATACTTTATTTATAATTATACGATTTTACGGGGGTTGTCATGGATAATTTTGAAGTTGCGATGAGTGGTGTTGCTTTAGCTGCACGGATACTTAACATAAAGACTCCTGATGTGCAGTTTTTTAATGACCTAGAATTAAATAGAAAAGGCATCAATGCAGTCTTTCTAAAAGAAAAAATGATTATCGCTTTTAATGAGATATGGATATCATCAGCAAACATTCTAGAAATTCAGACAACATGCTTTCACGAGACTAGACATGTTTTTCAATACCTTGTTGTTTCAGGTAAGTATAAAGGAAAAGAAAGCATTGAACAAGCTACAATCAATACCTGGAGACAAGATATGGAGAATTATGAAAGACCTTCAGGTGTTCTAGAAAATGATGAAGATTATCTAACACAAGATATAGAAATTGATGCGATAGCATTTGCACATTATTATATGGATGAACTATTTAAAGTGAAAACTATTATTCCAACTCAGATTAAGCAAAAGGTTTTAATAAAGCTGAATGTATTTATATAGTTTCTAATGAATTAGTTTAAATTTTTAACGGAGGTAAATATGGGACAAGCATTAATAGAACTGATATCAAGCTTTGTCGATATTAGTGGGAATCCTCTTGTGGATACTATTCTTTTTGCTATAATTGGATTTATTAGTTTCGCTGTAGCTTTCGGCTTAGTTGGGCAGATTTTTGACGCACTTGGATTTTATGATTCAGATGTAATGAGTGGTGTCCACTGGATAATAAGAGTAGTTGTATTTGGAACTTTAACATATTTACTAGTTAAACTATTTCAATTCATTGCTTGGTTGATTAGTTTTCCTTGGTGGGTGTATTTAATTGCATTGGTTGTTGTTGTATTTGTTATCGTTATTGTTTATTCGATAAATTACAAAACTAAAAAAAGTAAGAACCTTCCTCATGTTGAAATTATTGAGAAGCCCGATGTAGATATTACAGTGAAGGAGACTGGTTCAAAGATTACAGAACCAGTGCAAACTATTTCATATAGCAGGAATAAATGTCCTAGATGCGGTTCAAGGTTGGTTGATCGTCTTGGCCCATATGGTAAGTTTATAGGTTGCTCTGCTTATCCGAAATGTACTTATACTAGAAAGAAAATGTAGTAATTTGATATTAAATAAATAAATTAAGGAGGATCATTATGGCAGATTTATATGGTAGAACTTACGAGTTTGTTACAAAGGCTGAACTAAAATCAGCAAAAGAGGAAGTTGATTCAATTATTAGAAAGCTTCAAAAGAGTATGAGACCCGAAGGGGTAACTTTTATTCCTAACTTAGTTGGTAGTGCAGGAAGGAATCTGGTTACTAAAGAAGTTGGTGGTAATAAAGGGTTTGATTTTGATTATAATTTTTCAATACAGAAAATGCCTGATATTGATTTAAAATCACTAAAGCATCTATTTATTAACAAATTAAATGCTATACTGTCAACAACAAATTTTAAATCAGTTGAGAATAATACTCAAGCTATGACAATTAAGGTAGTTGACACAAGTAAAAGCAAGATAGTTCATAGCTGCGATTTTGCAATTGTTAATGATTATATAGACCTTTTAGAAGACTCCTACCAGGATATATTGATATATAACAAACAAAATAACACTTATATCTGGAACAAACGACCTAATGGCAAAAACTATGGATTCAAAGTATCTAATATTTTAGCGAATGGTTTATGGGGCGAGTTGAAAGAAGAATATTTAAAATTAAAAAACAACAATCGTGATCCTGAAAAAAAATCATTTTCGCTCTACTTTGAGGCGATAAGTAATGTGTACAATCGATATGACTGGAGTTAATATTAAAGAGAAGAAGGTTTTGCTTTCCATCACTAAGGAAGAATTCATTAAGAAGCTAACATTTCATTCTGAAGATGAGAAGACAAGATGCCTGAATTATCTGGATTTAAAGGGGCTATCATATCACGTTGTTTTAGCCAATTACATTGGTTTTAACAGCAAAGGGAAGATTGAATATAAAAAAGTATCCAATCTCTATAAATATGATAAGAGAATACGAAATATCCTATATAAATACTTATCGGCATTAGAAGAAGGTATTAGAGGTTTTATTAGCAATACTTACTCGAATGATTTAAAGAAGTTTAAAAAGCTTTCAAAAAGGATATTTGATCTGATTCAACAAGGAAGCAGTTTAACTAAAGAGCTAGAAAATTTAGAGTTTAATAAGTTAATTGATTTGTCAATGAAATTGGATGAAACACTCTTAATTCAATTGTACGGATCAGTAGATAATCTTGAAGCTAATTTAAATGCGGTTAGGGTGTTGCGTAATACTGTTAGCCATCATAGAATGCTATTTGTTTATGAAGATTTTGAAATCTGTTATATCGATGGTATTGAGTGTAATTCGTTAATAGATAATATCAGAAACCTACATCAATTGTTGAAACCATATTATAAGGATTTCTTCAAAGATGCTATTAATGAAAGTTGTACTGATGAAGATGACAGTCAGTTTAAATATTCTTTACCGATAAAGGCAGTACTTTCAATATAGAATTGATAAAAAAATAAGTTTTTATTATAATAGATTTATGTGAAAAGTTATAAACTTTTAGTTCGAAAAGAGTAAACTTGGTGTAACTGCGGAGTAAAACATGCTATTCTTACAAAAAATAATGAGATAAACTTAGTAATGACAAGGCAATATTATCTAATAGTACAAATAAAGCTTGAAGGAAGTGATTAATTATGATTGATGTTGAACATGTATCAAAGATTTTCAATAAAAATACTAGAAAAGAAAAGATGGCTGTAAATGATATTTCGTTTAAAATTAATAAAGGAGAAATTGTTGGTTATATTGGTCCTAATGGCGCAGGAAAGAGCACAATGATAAAAATGTTGTGTGGAATATTGACACCAACAATAGGACATATTTATGTGGATGGGATTGTGCCATATAAAAATAGAGTTGTAAATGGGAAAAAAATTGGTGTAGTATTTGGACAAAGAACTCAATTGTGGTGGGATTTGCCATTGATTGACAGCTATAAAGTTTTAAAACAGGTGTATGAGATTAGTGATATTGATTTTGATAGAAGATTGAACTACTTTAATCAAATATTTAGAATTGAAGAGCATTACAATTCTACTGTTCGAACGCTATCACTCGGAGAGCGAATGAAAGCAGATATTATTGCAAGCTTATTACATAATCCACAAGTATTATATCTTGACGAGCCCACTATTGGACTTGATTTTGCATCGAAAAGAAGAATGCGTGATGCAATAATAGATATAAATAGTAAGTATCAAACAACAATTATTATTACTACACATGACATGAAAGACATTGAAGAGCTTTGTAACAAAATAATTATTGTCGATAAAGGAGAAATTATTTATATCAGTAATGTAAATGAAATGAAAAGAAACTATGGGAGTTATAGAATTGTAGAGGTGAATCAGATATCAGATGATGATACAACAGTTATTACACAAGCACTAAATGGCTTAGATGTTAAAATAAAGATTAAAAATAATAGAGCTTTTCTAACTTTTGATAGTTTGAAAGTCGATTCTTCAATCATATTAAAAAAACTTCTTAATCAATTTCCAGATAATGATTTTCTTATAAAAGATGATTCTATTGAAGATATTATCGAAAGAATCTATACTAGTAAGAGGGAAAAAAGGTGAAGATACTAAATAACATCAAAACATATAAAATATTTAGTATTGTTGTAATCAAGCAGAATTATTTAGCGTATAAATCAAGGTTTATACTTTGGGTAATCGCAAACTCCATTACAGTGATTGCTCAAATTTTTTTATGGATTGCGATATTTAATAGTTCTATAACCGAGTTAATTAATGGTATATCAAAACAGGAGATGATAAACTATATAATAATTTCAAAAATTATTGAATCCCTAACATTTGCATCGCTTGAAAGTAAAGTTTCACAAGATTATAATGATGGTAGAATTGCTATGAGTTTGATAAAACCGATCAATTATAGAACTGAACTTCTATTTAGAACATTTGGAGGAACTTTAGGATCAGCTATTCTTTTTTGCCCTATATACTTAGTTATTTTTGTCATATTTAATATTGGAAGTTTTGGTGTTTTAAATTTACAATTTATAAATATAATATACTTTATAGTTTTATTGATAATAGCTTTTTTTATTAACTATTTTATAAGTATTATTTTTTCAAGCTTGATATTTAAGACAATCAAATCATCAGGTATTTATGAAGTAAAAAAAACATTAATAAAATTACTTTCTGGAGCTTTATTCCCACTAGTTTTTTATCCTGAGATTCTAGCAAAAATTTTAAAATATCTCCCTTTTGTATATCTGAGATATATTCCAACATTAATGATTCAAGGAAACTACAACAATAGTGAAGGATTGATTTTGATTAGCATAGGACTTCTGTGGCTAGCACTATTATATATTATTTCTAGATTAATGTGGATTGTGCAAATAAAAAAGATCACAATTTATGGTGGATAAATATGAAAAAATATGTGTGTTATTTAAAATATAACTTTAAAACTATGGTAAGACATAAAGCAAATTTTATTTTAGATTTATTCAACTTACTGTTAAATCAAGCTATATCAATATTATTTTTATATATTATTGCGACTAATTTGCCAGAACTTGGCGGTTGGAACATAACTGAGTTAATTTTAATTTATGGTTATTTTCTACTTAACAAGGGTACTGCTGATTTTCTTACAACAGGGTTGTATAGCATTGAGGGATTAATACAACAAGGTGGATTAGATACTTTAATAGTTAAGCCCATGTCTATAATTCAACAAATACTAGTCTCTAAGATAGACTTGAGTCAGATAGTTAATATTACAATTGGTTTTTCACTTATTATAAGTTCAATTGCATCATTAGGTATTACAAGTATATTTAGAGTACTTTTAATTTCTATTGGTTTCTTATTAGTTAGTATCTTAGTGATTTTTTCATTAAGATTAATTTCAATGTCAATTGCTTTTTGGACTCAAACTAGTTTTCCAGTGGCAATAAGTATTGATAATATTTCTGTATTTGCAAAGTATCCTCTAAACATTTATAGTATTTCCCTTGAAAAAATATTGACAATCATACTTCCATATGCTTTCATTGCATACTTTCCAGTTGCTTTAGTGCTGGGTAAAATAGCAGTGACAACTACTATTAGTTATATAGTTTTTGTTATACCAGTTATATTTTTATTATCACTGCTAATTTGGAAAAAAGGATTACAACGATATGAGAGTAGTGGTCATTGAGCTGCAAATTGATTAAGCATTTAGACTAACTGATGCAAAATATATTCGAATAAATATTAAACCTTTTTGCAATGCTGCTGATTATAGTATAGACAAATATTATTTTTGTTGATATAATTAGCAAGAAGAATTCTGTATATTTAGAAGGATTTTTCAGAGGTCCATATATTATGGCAAAGAGTAGCTTTTGATTTTTTTATAAATCAATGGTAGCAGTATGGATAGTCCTTTGTTGTACTGCACACAAAAAAGGGGAATATCAAAAATGTTAAAAATTCTAGCAAATGAAATAATTGATGAATATTATTCATACAAAAAGCAAAAAACTGATTCATTAGGAAACATTGCAATTCCAACAGGAACTGATCGTATTAATTATAAAAAATTTGAATTTGATATAAGTCTATTTTCAACCAGAATTGAAGAAAAGTTTAATAATAGAAAATATAATTTTTCAGATCTTTATCGAAGAGTGATACCTAAAAAATATGGTGGATTTAGGAATACATATATTTTCACGATTAGTGATTATATTGTATTGAAATTATTGCTGAAATCGTTGCTTCTTCATTATGAAACAGTATTGGGGGAAAACAATTACATACTAGGCTATAGAAAAGGATTTTCTACGGCCGATGTGATGATGAACATCAGAAGAGGCTTTTTTGATGGGTATGAATATGTGTTGCATATTGATATTGTTGATTTTTTAAATGAGATAGATAGGAATATCCTTTTAAAACAAGTTCAAAATTATTTTATTAATGTTGATTCAAACGAATTTTTCTACCTTAATAGGTATTTTGCGTTTCTCGATAAAATCTCGCCTTTCAAAGACAAGGGGATACCTACAGGATGTGTCCTTAACCCATTATTGAGTAATATATACTTACATATTCTAGATTTATATGTTGAGAAAAACCTATTGTCAACAGAAATCAGATATATCAGATATGGTGACGATCTATTTTTTCTTTTACTTAATAAAATAGAACATTTAAAAATTTTTGACGATGTATCCAAGTTTTTGTCACAAGAGCTGAAACTGAAAATACACAATTTCGATAAAGCAGATAAGACATCTTTATTTGATTTATCAAGAGATAACTATTTTGTTTTTTCTGCATATAAATTTAACAAGAGCATGATCCAAATTGATAATCATCCTATTCAATGGATCAAAAAAAACATTTTACACATTGTGAAATATAATTTTGAAGATTTAAATTGTAAAATCAATTTTATTAATGCATATATACTTGGATATAATAAAGTTTCATATAAACATTGCATAGATAACTATAATTATGATACACCTTTGTGTAAACATAGTATTATGTTCTTTTTTATGTATTCAACAGATTTGCAACAAATGATACAATTCGATAAATGGATAAAAAGGACAATAATAAATTATTATTTTCATATTCATAATAAGAAACTACTAAAGCATGATACAAATCAGCTTATTAGTATAAAAAAAATGTATTTTAGATTAAAAAAACAAAATTATTGGGAGGGGTAAAAATGTCTATAAAAGATTATAATGAATTAGTTTCGCCATTTGTACAGACAAAAGTTTTAATACATAATGATAAATTTGAAGAGCTGAAATCAGACAAAGTTGTGAGTCCAATCACTTGTGAAATAGATCTTACTGATGGATTTTGTAACAATAAATGTAAGCACTGTTTTTTTGGTACAAATTCTAAGTCTATTCCAATCTACATGAATACTGAAGTAATTAAATCCGTTATTAAAGAATTGCATGAGTGTAATGTAAGAGGGATTGAGTTTACTGGAGGTGGAGAACCAACCACTCATCCAGATATTAAAGAGATAATTGCGTATACACTTGATTTAGGATTTGATGTAGGGATCATAACAAATGGATTACTTCTAAATAAAATTATGGATGTTTCTGATAAATTAAAGTTTGTCAGAATCAGTATTGATGCAGCAACTCCAATAACTTATAGAAAAGTTCATGGAGTAAATTCATTTAATACAGTTATTGAGAACATAAGAAAATTGAAAGACGCTGCTCCAAAGTGCAGTATAGGATTAGGTTACCTAATTGTTCCGGATAATGTGAGCGATATAGTAGATGCATCCATTTTGGCTGCTGAGCTTGGTGTAGATTATATTCAGTATAGACCTGCTTCATTAACTTATGATGTGAAAAAAGAAGTGTGGACAGAAGCAGAGGATAATGTTAAGAAGGCAATAACTTTAAAGATAAATAATTTGCAAATATTTAATGCTGGAATAAAATGGCATCATGTAGTAGAAGAAAGGAAATACTCAAAATGCACAACAAGTTCTCTTGTATCCGTAATTAAAGCAAATGGAGATATTCCCTTGTGTGTATTAAAGCGTAATGAGCTAGCATCTATCATTGGAAACATTTATGATGGAGGTTTTATAAAAAACTGGTATGGTGAAAAGCATTATGAATTAATTGATAATATTAATTTAAAGCAATGCAGAAAGCCATGTAAGCATGATTCGTATAATATAGTGAACGAAGCCTTTAATTTGGATTTTTATCATAAAAACTTTATATAGGACGGAAAAAATGATTAGTAAATCTATTTTTAGACCCGAAAGTTACACATTAAAAATTAATGACATTTTTGTAAAAATACCATCAAAAATTATGAGTGAAATAGAAGAAAACTGGGAACTATACATTCAAGAGAATGCTGCTTCTTTTAATAATCAATTATACACAATAGATAAGATGATATTTGATGAAAATATCTTAAAAATTAATGTCAAGAAAACTATGTATAGTCATTATATTTATAGTCGCAGCAAAAATTTTACAGGAAAAAATATTTGTAAATCAATTGCGTCTAATGCAATTATATTAACATCAGATAATTTTTTGGTTTTTGTTAAGATGTCTTCAAACACATCCTCTCCTAAAATTATTAAGTTTATTGGTGGATCTTTTTCTGAATCTGATAGAAAAGGAGAATTGCTTGATCCAAAAAATTGTGTTACTAGAGAAATATTTGAAGAATGTGGTGTTGCCTTTACCGATGAGAATACACATAAGTTTGAAGAATATTTACTGATTACTAGAAAGAATATGGCTTTTCTAAATTTCCTATTTTTTATAGAAACAAAGCTAACCTCAATTGAGATATCATCTATATTTGAGGAGCACATTACTAAATTGAAATCGATGCAGGATTTTATAGAGTTGGAATCGTTGTATTTTGTCAAAAACAAAGAGAATGAATTATTAGGATTGTTGGAAAGTGAAAATTATTTTATTGATTATTTTAAAGATACTATTTCTGTTTTTCTTAATCAAATGCAACCTGGAGATATTAAGAAATACCTTTAAAAATAATTTAAGTATAATAGTTTGTATGTAATCGAATAGTTTACGAACTAACTTATTTAATTACTAAAAAAGATAATTGAATAATGCAGACGAACATCACAATTCTAAGAACGTTAAATGTTATACATGATATCTCCGTAATTAATATCACACTTTTTTGATGTTAGTATTTGGACTTCTCTATAGATAGTAACCATAATCTAATATTTTGTAATCTTAAATCTTGTCAACAGATAAATCGTATTTTATGACGATTGTGCTTAAAGCTGTAAGCTTCTAGTGCACAAACAGTAAACTTGGTATAACTCCAGAGTAAAACACGCTATTTTTTTAGTGAAAAACATGATAAACTTAGTAATGACAAGACAAGATTCAGCTGTGGTTACCTTTGTATCTTATGTATATAAACAAAGTTAGAATGATATAATGGAGAAGGAGTATGGTGTAATGGAGAAGAAGTATATAACACATGTGACAAATGAATCAAACAGATTATTCAAGGAACTAGCAAAGATGTTGACTGTTGTAAGGAATGTGGTTTGGATGTTTCAACTAAAGGAACTATTTGAATCAGAAATAAAAGATCAAAAGGCAAATCATTTTTACAAGACTATGACTATGGAAGGACACACTTCGAAAAGTTATATGTACTTCTCATATTTTATTGTATCATTAGCAACATGTTTGGATAATGGGGGAATAAAGATTAGTGAGTTACAAAAACATTATAATGGTGACTTAGAAGTGATTGAAGAAATCAAGCAGTATCGTAATTATATCTGTCATTTCAATCCTATTAATAGCACGAAAATGAACAACCGTGTTAGACACAGACAGTTGCTTGCAGATAAAACATTATTTGAAGTAATAGAAAAAGTATTTAAAGTATCGGATGCTATATATAGAGTGGCAAGTGAACGACAAAAGTCATTACATGAGAATACTGCTAAATTGATTAATCTATATCAGGATGAGTTACTTGAGATAAGAATAGAAGATAAAGAACCTGACTTAATGTATTTATTGCTGAATGCTGAAAATGATGAGATTCTATCTGGAAAGTGGATGACTAAATATATTAAGAGTGGTTCTATCATGAAAAAGCAATAAGAAAGAAATGATAACTGATTTTGTCAAGAATAATGATCATAGTTGATTGAACTGTGGAATGTGATAGAATTTACGGTAGTTTCCTCTGGTCTCATATCATATATGTGATATGAAAAAGGTTCGAAATACATGCTTCTAGCTGTAAAAAACACAAAGTCGGTACGGACAAGACACATAAAACCGAGGTTTATTATACTTCAAAACTGGTCAATACATTGGGTTAACGGCTTAAATAAGCTGTTTATAATTATGTAAATATTGAATATGTATAATTTTTTTGGTGGAAGTCATTGGGGTCCAACAACTATAGAAACGGAAGCCATTGGGGTCCAACGAGCCAGTTTATTAGAAATCCTAATGTAAATGATTTAGATGAATTATTTACTGAAATAGATTCAGATATAATTATTTATGGACATGATCATAGTCCATCATATATCGAAGGTAATAAAGTATATATTAATCCAGGAGCACTTGGTTGTCCTGGAGAAGATAAAAATATTGCTAGAGCAGGTATATTAAATCTAAATGATAATGTTACCTATCAACAGTTAAATTTAGAATATAATGTTCAAGATGTAATTGATAAAATTGAAAAAATCAATTATCCAGCAAAAGACATAATTAAAAAGATGTTTTATGGTGTTAAATGATTATGAAAAATAAATAATATAAACTTAGTAATGACAAGACAATTTGGGGTGTGATAATATGTTTGAGAAAATTAGCCTGTGTTTTGATTCCAATGGATGTCCAAATAGATGTAGACATTGTTGGATTGGACACAAATCTAATGAAATCATTGAAAAAGAAAAAATTATTGAAATTGTAAAAGGCTTCACAAAATATGCAAATAGAATTGAAGTATATAGCTGGATTCGTGAACCTGATTACTCTGATAATTATAAAGAGCAATGGGAATTAGATAATGAGTTAAGTGTGAACTCAAAGCCTCAGCGGTTTGAATTGCTGAGTTTTTATAGATTAGTTAGGGATAAAGAATATATTAATTGGTTAAAGAAATTTGATATAAAAAAGTACCAATTAACTCTATTTGGAAAAGAAGAAACTACAGATTATTATGTAGGTAGAAAAGGAGCTTATAAAGAAATCCTTGAAGCTACCAACATTCTCTTGAATAATGGTTTGCTTCCTAGATGGCAAATGTTTATATATAAAAATAATCTTGATGAAATCGATTATATTTTGTCATTGATTGAAAGTATGAACTTGAAGGAAAGATGTTTGAAAAATGGTGGGGAATTCGAATTCTTTATTCACACTGGATCTTGTGATGGTGAAAATAGAAACAATTATGACCAGTGGATTGAAAAATCAGACATAAAAAAAATTCCGAAGCAGTATTTTATTGGTAATCTAATAGAAGAGAAGATTTTGTTTGAGTCCTTATTAGAAAACAAGGAGACAGCTAAGTTGAATAATAATAATCCAATATTCTATATTGATAATGAATTTAATGTGTATCCAAATTTTTCAGATATGAGTGAACATTGGAAACTGGGAAATTTAAATATAGATAGTATTGAAAACATCATCCAAGTTTATAGTGAAAATATGTCTCCAGCTCAATATTTGAGAAACAACATCCCATTATCAGAGTTAGTGAGTATTTCAGGAGACTCAAAAAGCAATAAGCTTTTCACGGAAAATGATTATATTGATTATTTAGTTAATAGTTATTTTATTAACATGTATATGAATCGTAAAGATAAGAAGATTTAGTATATTGATATAATAGTTTCTAGTATCAAATACATAGATTAGATCATATACCTATAGAAAATCAAAAAGTGCAAAGTGTAAACCTAAAAAATGACATCAATGAATTAGTCAATATGATAAATATTTGTTACCAAAAGGAAAACATACAAGTCTCAAAAAAAGATATTAATCAATGGATTTCAAGAAGTGTTTTT
>Ga0180007_10002516_pt1 | contig 21757 bp, 22 predicted proteins | sample MM_PC_MetaG_FD_121122 | JGI IMG/M metagenome (GOLD analysis project Ga0180007, IMG submission 121122) | Groundwater microbial communities from the Aspo Hard Rock Laboratory (HRL) deep subsurface site, Sweden - MM_PC_MetaG | ecosystem: Environmental > Aquatic > Deep subsurface > Groundwater... | reverse complement strand
GATGGTGCTGCCCGAATTTTTCCGGGTATCAAAACGGGATATGACAATGTTACAGGCGGGGGAGTCCTGAAACATGATATTGGTGTAAATGGTTTTTTTGGCCTGCTGCCGGCGCTTCATCTGGTTCTCTTCGATATCCAGGCGTTTCCGGGAAGCCGGGATAACGACGGCATCTCCGAAAAAGAAGGAGCCTGCACTGATCAGCAGACCAATCAGTAAGAGCGGTGTTGAAACCCGATAAAGGCTGATACCCGAGGATTTGATGGCGCCCAGTTCGTTGGACTTACCCATGGTGCCGATGGTAAAAACCGAGGCCAGCAGCAGCGACATGGGAATGGCAATGTCGATAAACCAGGGCAATTGATAGTAATAAAACCAGGCGATGTCAATGATTGACATTTCGGATTTCAGAAACTTATCGATTTTTTCAATGATGTCGACAATGTGAAAAATGACCAGGAATGTCAGCAGCGACATAACGAAAAGCAGGATAAATTTTTTGATAACGTAGCGGTCGAGTATTTTGATTTCCATCATCCTGCGAAATCTAAAACAGCAGGGGCACTTTCGCCAAGCTTTTCTCTTAATACTTCGCTCGTTTTTCAGTATATTGACAGCGGAGATTTGCGACTGTAAACAGGAATATAACAATAGCAACAGGCTTTGGAATGAAAAACAGGACTGAACGAGTAATCCCATTCCGGTGGGCAATTGTTCCGGTAATTTACCTGGCCCTGGTGCTGGTATATGTGCTGCGATTTCTGCATGGAGATCCCCACATACCCCTGATGTCCGCAGCAGCAGTGGCGGCGATTGTCGCGGTGTTTTTCGGTTATCGCTGGGAGAAGATACGAACCGGCATGATCAATACGATCAAGATTTCACTGCCGGCCATCCTGGTTTTAATGATTATCGGGATGATCATCGGCACCTGGATCACGGCCGGGATTGTGCCGACGATGATCTATTACGGATTGAAAATTATTTCACCGCGTGTATTTTTGCTGGCGACGGCACTGATCTGCAGTATTGTGTCGCTGGCGACAGGCAGCTCCTGGACTACGGCCGGTACGGTGGGAGTTGCCCTGATCGGCATCGGGAAAGGCTTTGGTATTCCGCTGCCCATGGTGGCCGGGGCGATCATTTCCGGATCCTATTTCGGGGATAAAATGTCACCGCTGTCGGATACTACCAACCTGGCTCCGGCCGTGACGGGCGCGAAACTCTTTGAGCATATCCGGCATATGGTCTATACCACTGGGCCGAGTCTGATTATTGCCCTGATATTATATACGCTTCTTGGTCTGAGATACGGCGGTAAAGATCTGGATATGAATGCCATTGATGCAATTCTCAACGGTCTGTCAACCCAGTTTCTCATTTCACCGCTCTTATTGTTGCCGCCATTGCTGGTGATCGCGATGGTGGTTTTTAAAGTGCCTGCCATTCCCGGGTTGCTGGGTGGAACGGTGCTGGGTGGACTGTTCGCTGCCCTGTTTCAGCATTCAACATTGACCGAGATCGTCCAGAGCGCCCATTACGGATTTGTTGCAGCGACGGGCAATGAAGCAATCGATAATCTTCTAACCCGCGGCGGACTGGACAGCATGATGTGGACGGTGTCACTGATTCTCTGCGCCATGAGTTTTGCCGGTGTGCTGGAATCCGCCGGCATGCTGAAAGCCATTGCGCTGAAAATAATTTCCGTGGCAAAAAGTACAGGTTCATTGGTAGCTGCCACCGTCCTGACCTGCATCGGGACGAACATGATCGCCGGGGATCAATACCTGGCGATCGTTCTGCCGGGGCGGATGTTCAAGAAGATTTACGACGATCGAGGATTAAAGCCGAAAAACCTGAGCCGGATACTGGAAGACGCCGGGACGCTGACATCGTCGCTGATTCCCTGGAACAGCGGCGGGGCCTTTATGTTCGCCACGCTGGGTGTCTACCCCTTTGCCTATCTGCCTTTCGCATTCCTGAACCTCATCAATCCGTTGGTGTCGATTTTTTACGGCTATACGGGTATTACGATTGAGAAATACAGTGAAGCGGAGCTGGAAGAGTTGAAGGAAAGGGAAAAGACTGAGTATTCGGATAGTGAAGAGGATTATTGAGATATAAGCCGTATGAAATTTGAAATTCGGCTGATTTGGGTTTAACTTTGGTTCCATAAATATTGGCAGTTGATGAAGCAATCAGCAATAATACTAAATATTTTACTCAGTATTTTAATGATTTTGTCACTGTTTTCCTGCAAGGAATGTCCAACAGAGCCAGAGAAAGTAATTTCCCTTAGTATTTCAGCCCCTTATATTGAAACCTCAATTGTATGGTTAAAAATCCTGTCAACTGATTCCACTCATCAAAAATCTTATACTATAGTCAGAGATTCTGTAGTTATCAGTGAAGGAACATTTATTGGAAAAGACACCATCATCGCCGATAGATCAGTTGAACCAAATACCGCCTATACCTATTCGGTTCAATACTCCAAAGAAATATCCGATCCAATCAGCGTCACAACCATGGATTTATCCAGCAGCGATTTTACATGGGAAGTATTTTATTTTGGTGAAGCGACAAGAAATAATATTCTAGAGGATGTTTCGATTGTAAATGAGAATGATATCTGGGTTGTGGGATTAATTGAGGTTTGGGGTTGGGATTCGCTGGACTCTGAATACGATTGGATTCGATACAATGCTTTGCATTGGGATGGTCAAACATGGAATTTGATCAGTATATCACCGCCATATTCAGGTGCCTACGACATTGTACATACAATTAATGATTCAGTAGTTTGGGCAGGTGTAAATGTGCCAGCATTATTTAGAAACAGTATCTGGAGTGTTTGTGAAAATGCACCGCATCTTGGTTGGATGCTGGATATCTGGGGTAATTCATTATCAAATACATACTTTACTTATTATGGCGGTGGTATAGCACATTATAATGGTATGTCTTTTCGTACAATGGAGAGTGGAACCGATGTTGATCTGCGTGATATTGATGGTAATGACGAGAGAGTTTACACTGTCGGTTGCACCGGTGGAACGGGAAATGTCGTTCTGGAATATGAATATACTAAGAATGTGTGGACAACGTTGCTGACTTCCCATACTGTTAACGGCAACCTTGAAACCGGCGATATGGGACAGTTTTATTCCGTAAAGGTTATTGATGATGTGGCTGTCATTACCTGTGCCGCAATGGCTACACTGAAATACTATTATCATGATGGATTCTATGATGGTATTTCTCAGGAGAGTACGATATTGGATGAATGTTGGGTAGTGGAGATAATCGACGGGAATGCAATCAATGATCTGGCATTAATAACCGAAGGTGGTGAAATCGTTCATTACAATGGACAGGATTTTCAGGTATGTTATGATTATGAAGATATATATTCTCATGATATCTGGATTCTTGGAGGTGATTACAAGGATAATACTATATGTGCTGTTGGAAAGGCACAAGGGCAGGGAGTTGTTATCATTGGGAGACGGTAAGGAATCTCAAGCCAACCACAACAGGACATCGATCATATCCCAATTTGCAATTTCTAATTTCAAATTTCTAATTTTACTTTGAGAATCATTCCCCTTTAACATACTTCGCCACTTTCAGCATTTTGCGTTCGATGCAGATGTGCCCGGCTTTGGCGTAACCGCAGGATTTCATGGCAATCTTAAAATTTTCATCGATATGATGCATCAGTTTATCCAATGATTCGAAACCTTCGAGAGTGGTTTCATTCAGAATATCGCGGAAGGAATTGATGGCGTGCAGCTCGTTTTCATAAAGCGCCATGTTTTCCATGTGGACATAGTTGGTAATCAGGCCGTCTTTTAGTTTATGGTCGCAGATTTTTTTCAGCGTGTGAATGTCTTCCTGCAGGTCATCGAGTTCCAGTTTGAGAATTTCGATGAAATTGCGCAATTGGTTTTTCATAATTCCTCCGCTTGTAATCACTATATACGCATTCCCGGATTTATTTTCAATAATAAAAAACCTTGCGAAGGTTCAAATCTTCACAGGGTTGGGTTTATTTGAGCAAGCAGTCAGCTTATTTTTCCAGTGGCTTGTGACAGAACCACCAGTCATAGCCTTCATATTTTTTCAAACGCTCTTCGGCGTCTTTGATACTGCCCGGCGGCGGTACAATAATCCGGTCGCCGATCAGCTCATTGTTCGGCCAGTTGGCGGCCATGGCGCCCTGTTTATCGGATACCTGGAGCGCTTTTGTCGCCCTGAGAACTTCGTCGATATTGCGGCCGACTTCCTGGGGATAATACAGCACCAGCCGGACCTTGCTTTCAGGATCGACAATGAAGACGGTACGCACTGTATTAGTCCCTTTACCGGGATGCAGCATACCGAGTTTGTAGGCAATGTCATCGTTGGCGGCAACAACCGGGAAATTTGATTTCCACGCCCAGTTTTTCCTTGATCCATTCGATCCATTTGATATGTGAAAAAACCTGGTCGATGGACATACCAACCAGTTTCACGCCCAGTTTTTCGAATTCATCGTAGCGGTTCTGGAATGCGACAAATTCGGTTGTACAGACCGGTGTAAAATCCGCTGAGTGGCTGAAGAGTACAAACCACGATCCTTTAAGATCGCCGGGCAGATTCATCAAGCCGTGAGTTGTTTTAACATTTTTCAATTCCGGGAACAGGTCGCCCAGCAGCGGCATATTCGGTTTTCGTTCTTCCATTGCATCCTCCATTTTCATTTGTTGATTAATTATTGTTCCTCATTTTAAACGAATTTTCATATTCTTAGATACTAAAATGATTTTTGGTTTCAATCACAACGATTTTCCGATATTAGAAATCCGGGCCGTCACAGACCTTTTTGTAACCTTGTCAATTAGCGAAAATCTTTTAGATTAAGAATCGACTACAAGGAGAATTAAATGAGAAACAAGTATTTATTGGTTGGCTTCTGCCTGTTGTTTGTATTGAATATTCAAGCCGAGGAAGGGATGTGGCTGCTGTCTCAATTACCGGATCTGAATTTAGCTGAGGAAGGATTTCAAATAACAGCCGAAGAAATTTACAGTTCCGGCAAACCGTCACTTAGTGACGCGATTGTCTGGCTCGGCGGTTGCTCGGCTTCTTTTGTATCTCCCGACGGTCTGATATTAACGAATCATCACTGTGCTTACGGAGCATTACAGCGAAATTCGGTAAAAGATGGTGTCGATTATATTACAGATGGATTTCTGGCCGAGAACAAGGAAAAGGAATTACCGGCAATCGGTCAGTATGCCTTTGTCCTCAATAGTATGGCTGATGTTACAGATGAAATTATTAACAGTGTAAAAAACATTAAAGATTTAACTGATAAAGAACAAGAAATTGAGCGTAATATTACAGAGATGGAAAAATCAGCCGAAAACAACCGGAATGATCGCTACTGCTACGTTGCCGCTATGTATAACGGTAAGCAGTATATTAAATATCTGTTTACAAAATATCAGGATGTGCGGATTGTCTTTGCTCCGCCGGCCGCAATCGGCAAATATGGCGGTGATGTCGACAACTGGATGTGGCCACGGCATACCGGTGATTTTACCTATCTGAGAGTCTATCAGGCGCCCGATGGTTCCGGTGGGAAATGCAGTCCTGAAAACATTCCGGTTAAATCCCCGAATTATTTAAAGATGGCTGCATCCGACTTAAAACCCGATGATATCACATTTATTCTGGGGTTTCCCGGAGGAACCATGCGTTATAGAAGCTCTTATTCGGTGGACTGGAATCTGAACCGGAATTATATACCCTCGGTAAAACGGTTTCAGGAAATACTGGATATAATTACCCATCTGAGCCAGGAAAATCAGGATGCCAAACTCAAGCTCACCAGCTATGATTCGGGAATCAACAATACAATGAAAAAATATCAGGGGAACATTGACGGCATGCAGAAATCCGGTTTTATTGACAATAAACGCCAGTTTGAAAAGGATCTGACCGAATATCTCAATTCCAAACGGAAACTAAAGAATCAGTTCGGAGATGTCATTGAAAATATTGCAGCCCAGTATGCAATTCTGGAAGAAAACTTCGATTATGACGAGGCATTAAAAAACTTTGGGGGATACACCGGCGGCGTTCTTTATAATCTGGCTGCCAAAGCTTACGAAGTTGCCCGGGAGCGCGCCAAACCGGAATCCGAACGTCGTCCGGAATTTTCGGAAAAACGGGTGCAGGAAAATATTGATAAAATTGACTTTGCCTATCTGCGTTTCTATGAACCCTATGAAAAAATCATGCTGATCCGCGCTTTGAAACAGGCGGCGAAACTACCGGAAGAGCAGTGGATTATGGAATTGGATTTCATTCTTAAGAAATCCGATTCCGTTGAAAATTGGGTGGATGATGCTTTTACTAAAACCGGTCTGAAAGATGTTGATTACGTAAAAGAGTTATACAATAAATCAGCAGCAGAAATGGAATTATTGAGTGATCCGCTTATTGATCTGGTTGTCCAATTATATGACGCCAAGGACCGTGTGTATAAACAGGGTATCGCCTGGGACGCTAAAACGAAAGACCTGCGGAAAAAATATATTGACGCGTTATACGCCTGGAAAGGTCAGAATCTTTACCCCGACGCCAACAGCACACTACGGTTTACTTTCGGTAAAGTAAAGGGCTATACACCAGCTGACGGAATCTGGTATAAACCATTTACAACACTTACAGGCGTTGTTGGGAAAGATACCGGGGAGGAGCCTTTTAACAATCCTGCCAAATTAACGGAATTATCACGCTCCGGAGATTACGGCAAATGGATCGATCCCGAACTCGGCGATGTGCCCAGCTGTTTTCTTTGCGATTGCGATATAACCGGAGGCAACAGTGGGAGTGCCGTAATGAATGCTAAAGGCGAATTGATCGGTCTCGCTTTTGACGGTAATTACGAAGCCATGACCAGCGACTGGCTGTATAACCCTGAACTCCAGCGCACGATTGTTGTTGATATCCGTTACGTCTTGTTTATTACAGAAAAATTTGCCGACGCCGATTACCTGCTGAAGGAGATGGGAATTTAACAGCTATCGTCCTGTTTTTTCTGTGCTGAGAGTATACTCTGAATAAGATGTATATCCTTTTCCGATACTGCGGCGAGACGTTCCATTATCCTGTTTTTGAGCGATTGTCGCGAATGCAGATTAAACTTGTTTAAAAATTCCTTAGTATTTTCTTTTACAGAACGATAACTGGCTTCATTAACTTTTTGGGGTTTCTGCCGGGATTTTATTTGATTCATTGAAGATAGTTCATAGGCATAAATCATAACCGAATGGGCGAGGTTTAGACTGGGCTGAGCCTGTTTCAACGGTACACGGGAGAGAATATCGCAGCAAGCAATATGTTCATTGCTGAGGCCGCGGTCTTCGGTCCCGAAGAGAATCCCAACAGACCGGATCGATGAACCTTTGTCTTTCAGCATCTGTGGAATTTCGCGGATCAGATAGTTGTCCTGTTTGACGGAGCGTATTTTTGATGAAGTTCCGATCAGAAAATCAATATCTATGACAGCACTTTCCAGATCGGTGAATACTTTGGCCTTTTCCAGAATATCTTCGGAACTATGGGCCATCCAGCGCGCCCGGTCACTGAGATGATCGCAAGGACTAATCAAGCGCAAATCCGAAAATCCCATGGTTTTCATCGCCCGGGCGGCGCCGCCGATATTCTCAGGTGTTGATGGCTTTATCAGAATAAAACTAAATTTCATTTTTCCAGACCATTAATCTCTGAAGAGAATACGTTATCATTAATATCAATAGAGAAAACCGTGACCGCACTTCCCCGCAGCAAAATCCGGTCATCCTTAGCTTCAACCTGAACAATTCCACCCCGTTGGGATGCTTGGTAGGCGGTAAATTTGTTTTGATTCATTTTTGCTGCCCAGTATGGCCCCAGTGTACAATGCGCCGAACCGGTAACGGGGTCTTCATCGATCCCGATTGCCGGTGCGAAAAACCGGCTGTATTTCTGTGACAATTGTTTCGGATTCCACTTCGATGAGATAATCGAAATCATTTTTACCGGCCCAGAGGGTTGTAGTAATACCGAGCGCTTGCCAAAGTTGCGTGCCCGCAGAGTTCTACTTCCGCGACCGGTGTAAACCAGCGCAGATGATAACCGTCATCTTTGGGATAGATGAATGCTGTCTCAGCCAGGTTCATTTCCATGGCCAGACGTTGCATCCAGGTTTCCGATGCCGGTTTTTCCAGGATGCAGACCCCGGCCGGATTGCCCTTGAAGGGTTCTTTTGTAAATGAATCGACCTGAAAAAGTTGCGCTTTTATGATAATTTATCCTTCAATAATCGAATGAAATAATTGATCACTTTTGCAGTAACAATTTACGTGTTTGTGTTTGGTCAGTGGTTTGCATGACGCAAATGTATATCCCGGAACTCACTGGTTTTTCGCGGTTGTCCAGGCCGTTCCATTTTACCTGGTAATAACCGCTGTTGTGTTTGGAATTAACTAAAGTAATTATTGGCTGTCCGAGATAATTATAGATGCTGATATATATAGTACCAGATTGTTTCAGGGCATATTCTATGGTGACATAAGGATTGAAAGGATTTGGATAAATGGGTGTGATGGAAAAGTCGCCGGCAATCGTGCTCGATTGTTCGTCTGAAATTGCATTTATCTCGAACAGTTCTGCCATTATTTCACCAGTCGCTTTTTCGGAATTGACATCCAGCAGATGACAGGCGGTGACGGCCATATCGGGGATACGGCGGTACTGGTTGGATATGTAGTTTTCTTTAATTTCCGGACCCATTGCCAGAAACATGATATGTCGGCAACCATCACAGCCGCAGCCATGGCCTCTAAACCCGCCATGGTCATCGTCATGACGGCCGTGGTCATTTGTAACGAAAAGGTTTGTATTATCTTTATAGAAGGAATCGCTCTGGATTTTATTCCAGATAACAGCCACAATAGAATCGGTGATTTGGATTGAATTTGTGTAGGCGTTCCAATCACCGCTGTGGCCCCGGCTGTCGACATCGGCCAGATAAATTAGGAGAAAACCGGGATGACAGGCGTCCATAATCTGAAGCGCTTCGGAAGAGACATCGGAATCGGTGCTTCCCTCGCTGTGCAGTGTCTGCCAGTAATCCGGACCGTAGTCAGGATCGAAGCTGGGCAGCCAGAGGCTGGTGATGTATTTCAGGACGTAGTAGCATTTATCGATGGGAATGTTTTTCTGCTTGCGATAGTATTCAAAAATTGACGGTTTGACGGCATACTGGGTGTCGTAGCCGTTGTTAACCGTATCAACAGTTTCCGTCCAGGTTCCGCACCATAGCGCCGGAATGGCTTTGGAGGTATAGGTCATGGAGTCATTGTAAAATTCATCGATAATAGTTCCCCCGGCCGACATATTCCACATATTCGGAATAAACTGATGATTGATATCGCCAAAGGTTTCAGAATAGCGGGCGCCGTCAATGATAATGATAACCATGTTGTCGGAAGCGCTCAGATTCTGTCCGTGCAGATAAAAAAGCAACGAAATAATGACCAAATGTTTCATTGACAGTTTCATCCGGGTTTCCTTTTGATTAATATGTAACGATAAGTTCAATCATCAATCGAAATTAAATGGCTAGGTGCCGGTTCGCAAGAATAAACTGTTATTTAAAAAATTAAGATTTTCCCCAATCATTTTTTATATTATGAAGACATCGAAACAGGCGCGACGGGGTCCAAAGGACAAAATGAAAAACATCCAGATGGTAAGTAACCAAATAAATTGAGGAATAAAACTATGAAAGATCTTTTTCTGTTTCTTTTAATTGTTCTGCTTGCGGTATCATCATGTACGCAGCAAAGTGATCAGAATCCCTTTTTCAGCGAGTGGAAAACCCCATTGGGCACACCGCCGTTTGAGAAAATCAGAAACGAGCATTATATGCCGGCATTTGAAAAAGGAATGTGCCGGCAGAAGGCTGAAATGAAGGCGATCATAACGAACCCCGAACCAGCCACATTTGAAAATACGATAGAGGCCCTGGATTATTCCGGTGAACTGTTGACGAAGGTATCCAATGTATTTTTTGCGCTGAATGGCGCTAACACGAGTGATGAAATTCAGAAAATTGCCCAGGAGATTGCGCCGATACTGTCCAAACATGGTGATGACATCGGCCTGAATGATACCCTGTTTCAGCGCGTGAAAGCGGTTTATGAACAGAAAGATCAATTAGGTTTAGGTGTTGAACAGGCGATGCTATTGGATAAATATTACAAAGGATTTGTCCGGGGTGGTGCCAAGCTCAGTGAAAAGAAAAAGGCCCGCTTTCGGGAAATTAATGAAGAGCTGTCGGTGCTGACGACAAAATTCGGTGAGAATGTTCTGAAAGATGACAATAATTTTGAATTGGTTATTGATAACGAGGCCGACCTGGCCGGATTACCGGAAGGTGTAATCACTTCCGGGGCAGCTGCCGCCAAAGAAAAAGCTTATGATGGTAAATGGGTTTATACGCTGCACAAACCCAGCTGGATTCCCTTTCTGCAATACTCCGAAAAACGGGAACTCCGCAAAATAATTTACATGGGTTATATCAATCGCGGCAATAATAATGATGAATTTGATAATAAGGGAATTGCCGCGAAAATCGTTGCCCTGAGGGCAGAACGGGCCCAACTGCTGGGATTTCCAACTCATGCGCACTTTGTACTGGATGTGAACATGGCCCAGAATCCGGAAAATGTCTATGAACTGCTGGATAAATTGTGGAAACCGGCCCTGAAGAGAGCGAAAGCCGAACTGAAAGAAATGCAGGCGATTGCCGACCGTGAAGGTAACAAATTCCGATTGGAATCCTGGGATTGGTGGTATTACGCGGAGAAACTGAAAAAAGAGAAATACGACATGGACAATGAGGTCCTCAGACCCTATTTTCAGTTGAAATATGTTCGCCAGGGAGCGTTCGATCTGGCCACCAAACTCTGGGGCATCACATTCCGTGAACGCAATGACATCCCGGTTTATCACGAAGATGTGAAGGCGTTTGAAGTCAAAGAAGCCGATGGAACGATCATTGGAGTGTTGTATACCGATTATCATCCGAGAGCCAGTAAACGGGGCGGAGCCTGGTGCGGTGCTTATCGTAAACAGATGAAAAAAGACGGTAAGAATGTGACGCCGGTAATTAATAATGTTTTTAATCTTTCAAAACCGACCGCTGAAAAGCCGGCATTGCTGAGTCTTGATGAAGTCACAACAATTTACCATGAATTCGGTCATGCGCTGCATGGACTGTTTAGTAATAGCACATACCCTCGTTTGACGGGAACAAGTGTCGCGAGAGATTTCGTAGAACTGCCGTCACAGATCATGGAAAACTGGGCATTGGAACCGGAAGTCCTTAAAACCTATGCTGTTCATTATCAAACCGGTGAACCCATTCCCGACGAACTGATTGAAAAGATTAAAAATTCCAGCCTGTTCAACCAGGGCTTTGAAACCGTAGAATATTTGGCAGCATCGTTCCTGGATATGGATTGGCATACTCTGACCACGGCCCGGCCGGTTGAAGATGTACTGGAATTCGAGGATGAATCCCTTGGACGAATTGGACTGATACCTGAGATCATCAGCCGCTACCGGACGCCCTATTTCCGGCATATTTTCACCAGCGGTTATTCTGCGGGTTATTACAGCTACATCTGGGCGGAAGTACTGGATGCCGACGCGTTTCAGGCATTCAAAGAAACCGATCTGTTTAATAAGGATCTGGCCCGGTCATTTCGGGAAAATATTTTAGCCAAAGGTGGTACGGAAGAGCCCATGGTTCTGTATAAACGATTCCGCGGCAAGGAGCCAAGTATTGAGCCGCTGCTGGAGCGGCGCGGGCTGAAATAGACTAATTATTCGATTATCGAGATTTAAGGGAGTGTATGGAATCATGCACTCCCTTTTTATAAGGCTTTTTAGTTTTACGAAAGTTGAGAACTTTCGCAAAGTTTTCATTTCTCCGCATTAAAAAATGTAAAAAACTCCTTGATTTTAATGTTTGTACATTTTAATATATGCTAAAATAATGGAGGATGAAAATGAAGGAAACTTTAGAACAAATCAAACAGCGATTCAAAAACAACGAACCCGTATGCCAGAGGGTAGTTGACTTATTTGCACTGATTTCCAACAGGACCCGCTTTCGGATCCTTTGCTTACTGACCGAAAGTGAATTTTGCGTCGGTGAGATTGTGGATACGATTCAGACCAGCAATTTTTCAAACGTTTCACAGCAATTGCGGCTGTTGAATATGGCCGGTATTGTTGAACGGCGGCGTGACGGGAAGCGAATTATTTACAAATTGGTTGACGATAGAGTCAAAGAGATTATTACCTATCTGCATGACAGTTTTCTAAATGCTTAAGGAGAATTGATGAAGAAAGTATTAATTCTGGGCGCCGGTACAGCCGGTACAATCATGGCCAACCGATTACTGCGGAAACTGGATAAAAAAGACTGGACTATTACGGTCGTCGATCAACATCCGAAGCATTATTACCAGCCGGGATTTCTGTTTATTCCGTTCGAGATGTATACCGAGGAGGATGTCACTCGTAATAAGACCGACTTTTTGCCGAAAAATGTCGAATATATTCAGGAAATCATTGAAATTATTGAACCAGAAAAAAACCGTGTGAAACTGCAAAACGGCAAGTCGATTGAATATCATATCCTGATTATCGCAACCGGTACGAACATTGTTCCCGGTGAGGTCGACGGTTTGCTGAACAGTAGCTGGGGTGAGAACGCGTTTGATTTTTACACGGTCGAAGGCTCTGTAGCATTAGCAAAACGATTGAAAGGCTGGAAGGGTGGTAAACTGGTGGTGCATATTGCTGAAATGCCGATCAAGTGTCCGGTTGCCCCACTTGAGTTTACTTTCCTGGCGGACTGGTATTTTTCGAAAAAAGGGATACGTGACGATGTGGAAATCAAGTATGTCACACCGCTGTCGGGTGCATTTACAAAACCCCGCGCTTCTGGCGTTTTAAGCCATTTGCTTGAGAATAAAAATGTGAACCTTGTTCCGGATTTTAATATTATGCATGTGGATGGGTCTGCGAAGAAACTGGTCTCTTTCGATGAGAAAGAGGTGGATTATGATATTCTGGTTTCCATTCCGACTAACATGGGCGACAGTGTCATCGAGCGATCCGGAATGGGAGATGAACTGAACTACATTCCGACTCACAAACATACGTTGCAGTCCAAAGCCCACGAGAATATATTTGTCCTGGGTGACGCGACCGATTTGCCCAGTTCCAAAGCCGGTTCTGTGGCTCACTTCGAGGCCGAAATTTTGACCGAGAACATTCTGCATTTTATCCGGAATAAACCACTGAAAGAGGATTTTGACGGCCATGCCAACTGTTTTATCGAATCCGGTTTTGGGAAAGGTTTTTTAATTGATTTTAATTATGATGTCGAGCCGGTGGAAGGAAAATTTCCATTGCCGATCATCGGGCCAATGGCATTGTTAAAAGAATCACGCATGAATCATTTCGGCAAGCTGGCATTCAAATGGATTTATTGGAATGTCCTTTTGCGTGGCTGGCCGATTCCGATGATTACCGCGCAAATGACGAAACTTGGAAAGAAATTATAAATGAAGAGAAGGAGAATAAAATGGCAACAAAGAACATTGCTGGTGTTGATGTCAATGTGAATGAGGAAGGTTACCTGACCGATCATTCGCAGTGGACCCGGGAAATCGGTGAGGCAATTGCTAAAGAAGAAGGAATTGAATTGACTGAGTCACATTGGAAAGTAATGGAATTTCTGCAAAAAGAGGTTAAGGAAAATGGCGCTCTTCCGACGATCCGCCGCCTGACCAAATCGGGTGTTGTGGATACAAAAACCCTGTATCAACTGTTTCCTGATGGCCCAATGAAAAAAGCATCGAAAATTGCCGGTCTGGAAAAACCAGCCAGCTGTGTATAAAGGAGATTAAAATGACTGACGAAAAAATCAAAAAGGTTTCGATTGTCGTTTCCCGCGGTTCTCTGGAAGGTGTCTACCCCGGCCTTATCATGGCCAACGGCGCCCGGATGGAGGGGATGGAAGCGAATCTGTTTTTTACATTTTTTGGTCTGTATGCTGTCCTGGATAAATATATGGACAATATCAAAATCGCCACAGTTGGCAATCCGGCGATGCGGGTTCCCGATGCAAAAGGGTTTCCGTTACCGACGCTATTAGGAGCGCTTCCCGGCATGTCTGCGTTTGCGACATGGATGATGAATAAAACCATGGACAAGCTGGATATTCCGCCGGTTCGTGAATTTATTGAAATGATCAGTGCTGCCGGCGGTAAACTCTATGCCTGTAAAGCAACGGTCGATATGTTTGACCTGACAATGGATGATTTTTGTCCCGAGGTGGATAAAGTGCTTACCGTGGGCGAGTTTTATGAAATGTCAGCAGGAGCGCAGATTATTTTTACATAATGGTTATCAAGCCACGGACAAATTGAGTAATCACTGTTTTCAGTATTACTTCCCGACGGTGGGGGCAATGTAAATCGCCGGATGTTCGTGGCTTGATTTTTTCCTTACAGAGAGTTATGGTTTATCGGATGTTAAAGTTTTAAATTACCGGCAATAATCGGAGCGAATACGTTGATTAAGTTAAAAAAAGGACTGAATCTCCCTATTAACGGTGAGCCGGAACAGGCTGTGTACGATACAAATCCGGTAAAGAAGGTTGCCCTTGTCGGGCCTGATTATACCGGCATGAAACCGGATTTGGCAGTTTCGGTGGGTGATACCGTTAAACTGGGACAACTATTATTTTCAGATAAGAAAACCCCGGCGATTCGTTATACGTCACCCGGTCCAGGCAAAGTGATCGAAATTAATCGTGGCGAAAAGCGGGTATTTCTGTCGATGGTTATCGAACTACAGGGAAATGAAGAACTGACGTTTCATTTCTATAATGCCGATCAAATTAACACCCTGGATCGAAATAATATTACATCTCAATTGCTGGAATCCGGGTTGTGGACAGCGTTGAGAAACAGACCCTTTGAGACGGTAGCCGATCCTGATACAGTCCCTCATTCCATATTCATCACCGCTATGGATACCAATCCCCTGGCGCCGGACGTTGAGAAAATTGTCCGTCTGAAAAGTAATGAGTTTATTGCGGGAATGAAGATTGTCGCGAAACTTACTGACGGAAAACTTTTCCTGTGCAAATCAAAAAACAGTAATATTCCGACCTGTCATCTGGAAAATCTGAAGGTGGAGGAATTCGACGGACCTCACCCGTCGGGAAACGTTGGTACTCATATTCATTTTTTAGATCCGGTGTCCCGGACAAAAACCGTCTGGCATCTCATGGCTCAGGATGTAATCGCCATCGGACATCTGTTTCTAAACGGCAGAATTTTGACCGAGCGAATTATTTCTTTTGCTGGGCCATCGGTTAAACAACCCCGTCTGCTGAAAACGCGACTCGGGGCTTCTATTACGGATTTATCGAAGAACGAACTGAAAGACGGTAATCAGCGGGTTATCTCAGGCTCAGTGCTCCACGGTTTTCGTGCGAATGACGCACTGGCATATCTTGGCCGATATCACCAGCAGGTGACAGTTATTCCCGAAGGCGGTGTGCGCAAACTTTTTGGCTGGCTGAGTCCGGGCTTTAATATTTATTCCGTGAAGAACATCGTAGTGTCAAAACTCTTTCCCCATAAAAAATTTGATTTTAATACGAATCTCCATGGCGGAATCCGCAGTATTGTACCGATTGGCAGTTATGAAAAGGTGATGCCGCTGGATATATTACCGACCTTTTTATTGAGAGCACTGGCGGTTGATGATATTGATGAAGCGGAAAAACTGGGTTGCCTGGAACTGGCGGAAGAGGATCTGGCGCTTTGTACCTACGTCTGTCCGTCAAAGATCGAGCATGGAGAAAATTTACGGCGAGTGTTAACGCTTATCGAGAAGGAAGGCTAGTGGAAGCATTTCGAAAATTCCTGAACAAACAGGGAAAGCATTTTCACAAAGGCGGAAAATTAGAAAAACTCTATTACCTGTTCGAAGCGATTGACGCTTTTTTCTATTCGCCGGATAAAGTTACCCGGTCGACGTCTCATATTCGCGACGTCATGGATCTTAAACGCATGATGGTGACGGTCATGGTAGCGTTGGTTCCCGCGATTGCGGTGGCACTGTACAATACGGGTTTGCAGGCCAACCTGGCGATTGCCGGACTATCGACTGTTCCGGTGGGCAGTTGGCAACGGGCTGTGATCAGCTGGCTTGGGATTGGTTTTAATCCGCAGAATATCTGGGCGAATATACTTCACGGCGCTCTCTATTTTTTTCCGGTTTATATCCTGACATTGGCTGTTGGCGGATTTTGGGAAGTGCTTTTTGCCAGCGTCCGCAAACACGAAATTAACGAAGGTTTTTTTGTGACGAGTCTGCTGTTTCCGCTGATCCTGCCGCCTAGTATTCCCTACTGGCAGGTAGCGCTGGGAATCAGTTTTGGAATAGTTATTGGTAAAGAGGTTTTTGGTGGCGTTGGAATGAATATCCTGAATCCGGCGCTGGTCGGCCGGGCGTTTCTATTTTTTGCATACCCGGCCCAGATATCGGGTGATAAAGTCTGGGTGGCGGTGGATAGTGTCAGCCGGGCCACACCCTTAGCACAACTGGCCGATCCGCTTTTACAATTTGGCACAAGCTGGTGGGATGCATTTATCGGTTTTATTCCGGGATCAATGGGCGAAACCTCGACGCTGGCCTGCTTGATTGGTGCGGCGATTTTGATCTATACCGGAGTTGGTTCCTGGCGGATAATTTTAAGTGTGCTGCTTGGAATGCTTGCAACGTCACTGCTATTTAACGTGATTGGCAGCGACACGAATCCCATGTTTCAGGTAACACCGGTATGGCACCTCGTGTTAGGGGGATTCGCTTTCGGGGCAGTTTTTATGGCAACCGATCCTGTATCAGCGGCCATGACGGAAAAGGGGAAATATTTATACGGTTTTTTGATCGGGTTTCTTGTCGTTCTGATCAGGGTAATTAACCCGGCATTTCCCGAAGGAATGATGCTGGCAATACTGTTTGGAAATGTTTTTGCGCCGATCATCGACCGGATTTTTATCAATGCAAATATAAAAAGGAGGCAAGCCCGCCATGTCAACGGATAGTACGCGTAAAACGATTCTGGTGGCGTTGGGTGTTTGCCTGGTTTGTTCGGTGCTGGTGTCGTCGGCTGCTGTGGGACTGAAAGGTATTCAGGATAAAAACCGGGAACTGGATAAACTGAAAAACATTCTCAGCGCCGGCAATATTTCCATGGAAAATGCCGATGTTCGTCAACTGTTTAAGGAAAAAATAGAAACGGACATTATTGATCTCTCCAGCGGTTCGATAATTGATAAAAAAGACTATACGAACCTGCTGAACCTGGAGACTTTCGATATCAAGGCGATGGCCAAAAATCCGAAGTATAACCGGACTCTCAATGCTGGTCAGGATATTGCCCAAATCAGGCAAATTCCAAAGAATATGGTAATCTACTGGGTCAAAGAACAGGGTATTGTTGATAAAATTATTTTGCCAATTTACGGCAAAGGATTGTGGTCGACGATGTATGGCTTTATCGCATTAGACAAGGACTTGACAACGGTCAGAGGATTTACATTCTACGAGCACGGCGAGACGCCTGGGTTGGGTGGCGAGGTGGATAATCCCAGTTGGAAAAAGAGTTGGATAGGTAAGAAAATAATTGATGAAACCGGACAATTGAAAATTGAGGTGATTAAAGATAAAGTAGATCACACGGAAATAAATTCGGTCTATCAGGTCGATGGTCTTTCGGGTGCGACGATCACTACCCGCGGGGTGAACGCGTTGGTGCGCTTCTGGCTCAGTGAGAACGGTTACGGTCCTTTTCTTGACCGATTAAAAAGCGGAGAGCTGCTATGAGTAAGTTGAAAAAAATACTGACGACTCCGGTTTTTAATGAAAACCCGATTGCTTTTCAGATACTGGGCATCTGTTCTGCGCTGGCGGTGACATCGAAACTGGAAACCTCGATCGTCATGTCGCTGGCGGTGACATTCGTAACAGCGTTTTCAAATTTGTCGGTGAGTCTGATTCGTAAGCATATTCCCAGTAGTATCCGGATCATCGTTGAGATGACGATTATTGCATCGCTGGTGATTATTGCCGACCAAATTATCAAAGCATTTGCCTACGATGTCAGTAAGCAACTGTCGGTGTATGTCGGATTAATTATCACTAATTGTATTATTATGGGGCGCGCCGAAGCTTTTGCCCTGAAGAATCCACCCTGGGCGAGTTTTCTCGATGGTATTGGTAATGGTTTGGGATATACGGTAGTTCTGCTGACTGTAGGATTTTTCCGGGAACTGATTGGTTCCGGCAAGCTGCTGGGCTTTCAGGTACTGCCGGTTTATACCGAGGGTGGCTGGTATGTGCCCAACGGATTGTTTGTGTTGCCACCCAGCGCATTTTTTCTGATCGGAATGATTATCTGGGCCCTGCGGACCTGGAAACCGGAACAGGTGCAGGAGGATTAAGGGATGCTGGAACACTATTTAAGTCTGTTTATCAAATCGATTTTCATCGAGAATATGGCCCTGGCGTTCTTCCTCGGAATGTGTACATTTCTGGCGGTTTCCAAAAAAGTTGAAACGGCGGTTGGTCTGGGATTGGCAGTGGTAGTAGTTCAGGCCATTACCATGCCGGTAAATAATTTGCTCTACCGCTTTGTGATCGCCGATGGGGCGCTGGCCTGGGCGGGTTTACCCGATGTGGATTTGAGCTTCCTGGGATTAATCAGCTACATTGGCGTTATTGCAGCGATGGTGCAGATACTGGAAATGGCACTGGATAAATTCTTGCCCAAGTTGTATCACGCGCTGGGCATTTTCCTGCCGCTCATCACAGTCAACTGTGCGATTCTGGGTGGTTCTTTGTTCATGGTGGAACGTAATTATAACTTTCCCGAAAGTGTGGTGTTTGGACTGGGCTCCGGCGCCGGTTTTGCATTGGCAATTATCGCGTTAGCCGGGATCCGGGAAAAGATGAAATACAGTAATGTCCCCGCTGGTTTGAGAGGATTGGGGATTACGTTTATAACTGTCGGACTGATGGCGATAGCCTTCATGTTATTTTCAGGAATTCAATTGTAAGGACAGTTCATGACGGGAATAGGTCTTATAGTACTGGGTGTTGTAATGTTCACGGTGATCGTGCTGGCACTAGTGGCGTTGATTCTCTTTGCCAAATCCAGACTGGTTGCCAGCGGGAACGTCAGCATTACGATCAATGATGATCCTGAAAAGTCCATTGAAGTGCCCATCGGTGGTAAACTACTGAATGTTCTGGCTGATAACGAAATATTTTTAGCCTCAGCCTGCGGCGGAGGCGGTACCTGTGGATTGTGTAAGTGTGTCATTACCGAGGGTGGTGGCCAATTACTTCCCACGGAAGTGTCGCTGGTTAACCGCAAGGAAGCCCGCGAGGGTGTTCGTCTGAGTTGTCAGGTAGCAGTGAAGGAAGATATGAAACTGCAAATACCGCCGGAAGTATTTGACGTGCGGAAATGGCAATGTACGGTTAAATCCAATCGGGGTGTCGCTACCTACATCAAAGAACTGGTGTTGCAATTGCCGGAAGGTGAGGATGTCAATTTCCGGGCAGGCGGGTATATACAGATTGAAGCCTCTCCGTACAAAGCAAAGTTTACGGATTTTGACATAGAGGAAAAGTACCGGGAAGACTGGGACCGCAATAACTTATGGCGGTATGTTTCCGATGTGGATGAGGAGCTTGTCCGGGCCTATTCCATGGCCAATTATCCTGAAGAAAAAGGCATTATTATGCTGAATGTGCGCATTGCGACACCGCCACGGGAAAAACCTGATGCGCCTCCCGGGAAAATGTCCTCCTATATTTATAATCTCAAACCCGGCGATAAAGTCATTATTTCAGGTCCCTACGGGGAATTCTTTGCCAGAGGAACGGGGAAAGAGATGATATTTATTGGAGGTGGCGCCGGAATGGCGCCTATGCGCTCGCATATTTTTGACCAGTTAAAACGAGTAAACAGCAAACGAAAAATATCCTTCTGGTACGGAGCCCGGAGTCTTCGGGAAGTCTTTTACGCTAATGAATTTGACGAACTCCAGAAAAATCATGACAATTTTACCTGGAATTTGGCACTTTCCGAACCGACTCCGGAGGATTGCTGGACGGGGAAATGCGGATTCATTCATCATGTGCTACTTGATTTTTATCTGAAAAATCATCCGGCGCCCGAAGATTGCGAGTATTATATTTGTGGTCCGCCCCTGATGAACGACGCCGTTATCCATATGCTGGATAATCTCGGTGTGGAACCGGAAAACATCATGTTTGATGATTTTGGTTAAACCAAAAAAAGCGAGGTAAACGATGAAGTTTGCAGAAGATGTTTTAAATGAAAAAGACCGCCCGATGATCTCTGTACAGCAGGACGTTACGCTTATGTATGCGTTGAGCACAATGGTAAAGAACAATATCGGCGCCATTGTGATTAAAGATGGTGACAGGGTGGTCGGAATATTTACCGAGCGGGACTTGCTGAAGCAGTCCGTCAAGAAAATAGTTGATCCGGAAAAAACGATGATTAAAGATTTGATGACAACGAGCCTGTTCAGCGCTCCCTATAATGATCCGATATATATGCTTTTGGATAAAATTCTGGGAAAACGGGTTCGTCATATTTTTATTGAAAAAGAGGGTAAATATATTGGTATCCTGTCGGCCGGCGATGTCACCAAAGCCTGTCTGAATGAACGAACCCGGGAAATGGAATCCTTCAGCTGGGATTATTACGAAAACTGGCGCTGGAAACCGAAAAAGAAATCCTGAAATTATGTTAAAAATACTTGGTTTGACGATTGTTGTAATGCTGGTATTTACCGCTGTAATGACAGTGATATTTTTTGCTAAAAAAGATCAGCAGAAATCCGGCGGCTGCTGCGGCGGAGCCTGTTCCGCTAGTGAACACGGTGACTCCGGATGCAATTGTAAATAAAACGTTTTAATTTTACGAGTCAATAAGCACTTTTAATTTGACCGTAGGAAATCAGTTAAAATCCTTGCGTGTCAAATAAATTCATTATATATTTTTAGCATAGAAAATTATTAATGGGTAATAGTAACTTATTATGGCTGATAAACAAGTAGAAGAAGTCACTCCAAAAGAAGAGAGAAGACTTTTAAAAAATTTTGATAAAACAATCTATGCCGAAGTAACGAAACTTACATGTACAGATGAAGAATTTTACTTTGAATTTTGTACTAGGCTAGGTGATGTATGGTCCGTTGATTCTCGAATTGTTGTTTCTCATCAACATGCAATGAGAATAAAAAATAAAATTGAAGAATTAATGAATAAGCAAAAAATAGTAGGAAAATAAATGTTTCCACAAATTATTAGTAATAAAGAATCAGATATTGTACTTTGGAGTATGGGGTATGATAACTCCGAATGGACTGAAGAAGATGAAAGCTGTGGATATGTAAATACAGATATTGATAAAAATGCTTTAATTAATCCAAGTCAAGATTACTTCAGTTTTTTAGATTCTTTTTTAAATAAAAATAATATACAAGCCCAATTTCAGGCCTTAAATAGTGAAAT
>Ga0180007_10002515_pt1 | contig 21760 bp, 17 predicted proteins | sample MM_PC_MetaG_FD_121122 | JGI IMG/M metagenome (GOLD analysis project Ga0180007, IMG submission 121122) | Groundwater microbial communities from the Aspo Hard Rock Laboratory (HRL) deep subsurface site, Sweden - MM_PC_MetaG | ecosystem: Environmental > Aquatic > Deep subsurface > Groundwater... | reverse complement strand
GGATGCTCGGAGGTGATCCGGACCGAGGCGCCCGCCGGGGCAAACACCGTCAGCGGCGTGGTCCCCGACAGGGGTTTCTTCCTGTCGATGCTCACCAGCACCGGGATCTCGGGCGCGTCGGCACTGATGATCAGTTTGTGCACCTGCGGCCGTGGCGCCTCGGCGGGCATGTCCGTCGGAGAGTCCATGGCGGGCCCGGTCGCCGGAGGCGTCATCGACTCCTGCATCGGTGCGACAGGTGTTGGGCCGGCAGGGCCCGGCGCGCCGGATCCAGGAAGGCCAGGTCCAGTGGGCGACGGATCACCGGATCGGCCGTCCTTCAAAAACACGAAGTACACGATGGTCGAAGCGACCAGCACGCCGATCAGAGAGGCTGCGATCCACAGGGGACGTCGCCGCCGGGGACCGGCCGCGGACTTGGGCAGCGGATCGAGGGTGATGCCTTCGGTGCTCTCGAAGGGCGACAGCGTCCGGTTGGTGGCCATCCGCTGCACGATGCCGAAGAAGGAATCATAGAAGTCGCGCGCCGTCTTGGGTCGATCCGCGGGGGCCTTGGCCAGCGCGCGGGCGAGCACCTCCCAGAGAGCCAGCGGGAAGTCGGGCAGGAACCGCGAGATCGGGGTCGGCGGCTCGGAGATGTGCTTGAGCAGGATCTGGGGCACGAAGTCCCCCTCGATGGGCAGGCGCGCCGACAGCATGCGGTACACGATGATGCCCAGCGCGTAGATGTCCGACGCCGGTCCGATGTTGTTGACGTCTCCGGTGGCCTGCTCGGGGCTCATGTACGCTGGCGTTCCCATGATTAGGCCCGTGGCGGTGCGCTCGCCGCTGTGCATCTCGGGCTCGAGCAGTTTGGCCACGCCGAAGTCGACGATCTTGACCTGGAAGCCGGTCTTTCCCTCCACCAGGAAGATGTTGTCGGGCTTGAGGTCCCGATGGACGATGCCGACCTCGTGGGCGGCCTCGAGTCCGGAGGTCAACTGGTCGAGGAGCTCGAGGGTCTCGCGCAGGGAGAGCCGCCGCTTCTCGTCCATGTAGGAGCCCAGATCGCGGCCCTTGAGGAACTCCATGACCAGGTAGAGGCGTCCGTCGGGCAGCGTGCCGAAGTCGAACACCTGCACGATGTTCGGATGGTTGATGCGGTTGACCGCGCGCGCCTCGGAGAGGAACCGCGTGGACATGTCCGAGTTCGAGGAGAGCTGGTGGTTGAGCACCTTCACGGCGACCTTGCGGCCGATCTGCGGGTGCTCCCCCATGAAAACCTGCCCCATCGCACCGGCGCCCACCAGATCCTTGATGTGGTAGTTGCCGACGGTGCTGCCGACCAACGGGTCCTGATAATCCGCGAATCGATCGTTCAAGGGGCGCTCCATGGGTCAAAGGGACCCCAAAAAAAGTAAGCAATTACCAACGGAAAATCAAGTGACAACTGAGCCACAGCGGTAGTCACGTTCGATGATCCATCAATCACCGTCGACTCACAGACGGTATCATCCAAGTTGATTAGCGCTGTGAGGTCACAATTGGTACCGCCGCGAACTGACGCTCATCAGCAGGCCCGCGCTGACCATGAAGGTGAGCATGGAGGAGCCGCCGTGGGAAAACAGCGGCAGCGTCACGCCGACGATGGGCAGCAGGCCCATGACCATGCCCATGTTGATGATGGTGTGCCAGAAGAACATCGCGCCCACACCCAGGCAGATCGTCGAGGCGAACCGGTCCCGTGTGGTCACGGCCATGCGCAGCGCCCAGGCCACGAGCACGAAGTAGAGGCTGCACAGCAGAACAGCGCCGAGGAAGCCCCACTCCTCGGCCCAGACCGCGAAGGGGAAGTCGCTCCACTGGGCGGGCAGAAACTGGTACTGGCTCTGGGTGCCGGCCATGAAACCCTTGCCGAAGAACTGGCCCGATCCGATGGCGAACATGCTCTGCCGGATGTGCCAGCCATCGCCGGTGGGATCGCTGGCGGGATCCAGGAAGACCAGGATGCGGCTCTTCTGGTATTCCTGCAACACGAAGGTCCAGATCAACGGCAGCAGGACCAGGGCCGAGGCGGCCAGCGTGAGCAGCGACCGGACGCGCAGCTTGAGCAGGAACATGATCGAGAAGAAGACCAGCAGGATGATCATCATGGTGCCCAGATCGGGCTGGATCAGGATCAGCAGCGCCGGGAGCCCCACCAGGAACGCGGGCACCGCGAGTTCCTTCAGGGAACGGCCTTCGTCGTTCTTCGGCGGGCTGGCGTTGACATAATGGGCCATTGTTAGAATAATGATGATTTTCATCAACTCCGACGGCTGGATGACCAGCGGGCCGATGTTCAGCCAGCGGCGCGAGCCGAAGAACATGCGCCCCAGCACCAGCACGGCCACGAGGCTGATGATTCCCAGGATGTACAGCAGGTTGGCCGCCCGGTCGTAAAAACGGTAATCGATCGTCGCGGTGATGAAGAACGCGGAGAAACCGAGGAAGATCCAGTAGATCTGCTGGGTGAACAGCGGCGCCGAAAAGGAGACCGACGTGCTGTAGAGGTTCAGGAGACCCAGCCCCGTGATGCTGATGATCAGCAGCATCAGCGTCCAGTCAATTCGCAGGTAGAAGCGGCCTTCGGGTTCGAACATCAATCCTTCTTTTTGGGCCTCACGGCGTCACCTGGTTCTGGGCGCCGGTTATCTTGAAGTATTCGTCGAGGATGGCCATGGCGGGTGCGACGGACATCTTCGACGCGAAGCCGCCGTGCTCGACGAGGACAACGACGACGACCTGTGGCTTTTCCACGGGCGAGAAGCCCACGAACCAGGCGTGATCCTGGTTGCGCCAGCGGCTCTCCTCGGGATCCTGTCCGGGCTCGCGGCGCATCGCACGCACCTGGGCTGTGCCCGTCTTTCCTGCCACGCGCAGGTGCGAATCGCGGGCCTTGTAGGCGGTGCCCTCCGGGTTGTTCACGACGCCGTCGAGGGCCCGGATGAGCAGGTCCCAGGTCTCGGGCTTGAACTCGAGACGCCGCTTGACCACCGGCATGAACTCCTGGACGGTCGCGCCCCGGTAGTCCGTGATGCGCTCGACGAGCTGGGGCTCCATCACCGAGCCGCGGTTGGCGATCGCGCCATAGGCCTGAGCGACCTGCAGGATGCTCGCCTTCACGTCACCCTGGCCGATGCCGGAATTGAGTGTGTGGCCGATGCGGAAGCCCTCCTGGTATTTCTGTGCATACCATTGCTTGGTGGGGATGAAGCCGGACTTCTCGTGGTTCAGGTCGAGGCCCGGAGGCGTTCCGAACCCGAGCAGCCGGGCGTACCTCGCCATGCGGTCCATGCCGACGCGCTCGGAGAGCATGTAGAAGTAAACGTTGCAGGAGGAGACGATGGCGCTCTCGAGGTTCATCAGGCCGTGCGCGTGGGTGCAGCGGAAGGAGCTGGAGCGACCGTACTCGTACCACCCCTTGCACAGGTGATACTCCTCGAACTCGACGAGATTCTCCTCGATCGCGGCGATCACCGAAACAACCTTGTAGGTGGAACCGGGAAAATACGTGCCCTGGATGACCTTGTCGAGCATCGGATACAACGGGTTGTTGTAGATCTCGGCTGCCCGCATGGAACTGAGTCGCCCGGACACCTCGTTGGGATCGAACGCAGGCTTGGAGACGTAGGCCAGAACCTTCCCGGTGTCCACCTCCATGAGCACCGCCGAGCCGGAAACGAAAGGAGCCATGACCAGCTCCACGGCCCGCTGGATGTCGGCGTCGATCGTGGAGACGACGTTGTAACCGGGCTGGGCCGGTACATGGAACGGCCGGGGGAGCCAGCGCATGGCATCGGCGCCGGTCTTTATGCGGCCCTTGGCGTCACGCACGCGCCACAGGCTGCCGCGACGTCCGCGCAGGGACTTCTCCATCTTGGACTCCAGGCCGAACTTCCCGATCCAGTCGCGATCGTGATAGTCCGCAAGAGGCTGCCGCAGGATGTCCTCGGCGTTGACCTCCCCGACGAAGCCCAGGGCGTGGGCCGCCATCGGGCCATTGGGGTACTGGCGCTTCTCCTGCGTGGAGATGTCCAGCCCTGGCAGGTGGTCGCGGTTGCTCTCCAGGATCAGCGCCCATTCCTTGGGCACGTCGCGGATGGCCAGGAGGGAGAACCCCCGCTTGCGGCCCTCGGCGAGCATGATCTTGGACTGGATGTAATCCAGGTCCATCTGGGGTATCTGGATCAGGTTCTGCAGGGTCTCGAAGGCCTTGGCGTTGAAGAAGCGCGGCGTGATGAAAACGTTGTAGGCCACGCGGTTCTTCACCAGCACGGCGCCATGGCGGTCCAGGATCAGGCCGCGGGGAGCTTCCAGGTTGATCTTCTGCAGGAAATTGGTGCGGGAGAGCTCACGGTATTCGGCGCCATACACGATCTGGAGCTGGGCCAGCCGTCCGATCAACACCAGGAACGCCACACCCACGAACACGAAGGCGATGCGGTATTTCCTTCCGAATTCGCTGTCGTCGGACAGCACCAGCCTTCTCATTTGAAAATCCCTTCCACGGAGACCTCGTAGCTGGCCATGCGGTCCACACGCCACAGCACGTAGAAGTACGCGGGGGCGAAGAGGCCGGTCACCAGCATCTGCAACGGCAGGTGGGAGAGCATGGACCAGGAATGCTCCACGGGATTGAGCCACTGGTCGATCGAGATCACCAGGACGCCGGTGGCGCCCGAGGCGAGAGCACCCAGCAGCGCCTGCAACCACAGCGCGCGGCCGTAGATCCGGCCGAAGGTCGCGCGCACCAGGAAATACACGAGGACATAGACCAGCGCGTGCATCCCCACCGGCGCTCCTGAGAACAGGTCGATGACGTAGCCTATTCCCAGGGCGGCCGCCGCGCCGCGCGAAAGGCTCCCCCGGATGCCGTGGGCGCAGTAGACCACCGCGATCAGTCCCAGTTCGGGGATGTTGAAGGTGAAGAACGGCACCGCGAACAGCAGTACGGGTTCCAGCAGAAGGGTACCGAAGGTGAACAGGAACAGTGCGGTGACGCGATTCATGAGCGCACCTAGAAGGGCCGCAACCCGGTTCTGGGCTGCTCCTTCTGCAGTTCCGGATCCGGGGCGGTCTGGGGATCGGCCACCGGTGGCGGGGTCACCACCACAAGCACCTTGTCCAGCCGCGAGAAATCGACCGCAGCCTCGACGATGGCGTCCTGAAACTTGCCGAACTCCTTTTTCTGAACGGACACGATGCGACCCACCTGCAGATCAGCCGGGAACCGGACGCCCGAGGTGCCACCCATGCCCGAGGTGACCACGAGGTCGCCCACCTGAACCTCCTCCTCACGCCGAAGGTATGTGAGCCGCGCTGTGTACTTGCGCGGATCGCCCGTGCCCACGAGCAGGGCCTCGGTTCCGGTGCGCTTGACCACCACAGGAATGCGCACCTTGGGATCGATCGCCAGCTGGATGTCGGCGTAGTCGCCGTAGACGCGGTGAACCTTGCCCACCACGCCCTCGGGGATGATCACCGGATCATCGGGCTTGATCTCGTGGATGCCGCGATCGATGCGGAGCCGAAGGACACGGTAGTACGGAGAGAAGCTCTTGGAGATCACGCGTGCCGCGACCATCTCCGCGGAGCTGGCCTCCTTGAAACCCAGAAGTTTCTCGACCTCGCGGCCCCGCTGTGCCCAGATCTCCAGGATCGCGTTGTTGGCCTTGAGGATCCCGTTCTCGGAACGCAGTTGGTCGTTCTCTTCCTTGAGATTGACGAGGTAGATGTAATTCATCCAGATCCCGTCGACCCACCGGTAGATGAACATGGAGGCCTGGTGCACCGGAGAGGAGAGCTTCAGGATCAGCCTGTCCAGGGTGTTGAGCCGGTGGGGTTCCTTGATGTTGGCGAACAGGAAAACCACCGGGATGGCCAGCAGGAGCACACTGAAGATGATTTCCTTGGCACGGCGGGAGAGAAGCATCAGGACCATGGTATTTAGAAGAGTTCGGCTACGCGCCTCGCGTCAGCGTCACTTCCTTGAGCAGGCGCAGTTCCTCGAGGGCGCGGCCTGTGCCGAGCACGACGGCGTATTCGGGATTGTCGCACACGGAGACGGGCAGTCCGGTCTCGGTGCGCAGCAGCATGTCCAGGTTGCGCAGCAGGGCACCACCGCCGGTCAGCACGACGCCGTGGGCGATGATGTCCGCAGACAACTCTGGGGGCGTCTGCTCGAGCACCTCTCGCACGGTCTCGACGATCTGCGAGAGCGGCTCGGCCAGCGCCATGCGCACCTCCTCGCTGGAGATCACCATCGAGCGCGGTATTCCACCCACAAGGTCGCGGCCGCGCACCTCCATGGTGAGCTCCTTCTCGAGCGGGTGGGCGCAGCCGATCTGCACCTTGATCTGCTCGGCCGTCTGCTCGCCGATGAGCATGTTGTGCTGGCGCTTCATATACGCGATGATCGCCTCGTCTAGGCGGTTGCCGCCCACGCGCAGGCTCTTGGCGAACACGATGCCAGACAGCGAGATCACGGCCACCTCGGTGGTGCCTCCGCCGATGTCGACGATCATGTTCCCGCACGGCTCGGTGATGGGCAGGCCCGCGCCGATGGCAGCCGCCATGGGCTCCTCGATCAGGTAGACCTCGCGGGCACCGGCGGCCAGGGCGCTGTCCTGAACGGCACGCTTCTCGACGTCGGTGATGCCCGCCGGAACGCAGATGATGATGCGCGGCTTGACCAAGGTGCGATGCGAATGCGCCTGTCCGATGAAGTACCGGAGCATGGCCTCGGTCACGTCGAAGTCCGCGATGACGCCGTCCTTGAGGGGGCGAACCGCCACGATGTTGCCGGGCGTGCGGCCGAGCATCTCCTTGGCGGCCTTGCCGACGGCCAGGATCCGCTTGCCTCCATGGGGCATGCGCTGGACGGCCACCACCGACGGCTCGTGGGACACGATGCCGCGGCCCTTCACAAACGTGAGCGTCGTGGCGGTCCCGAGGTCGATGGCCAAGTCATTAGAAAAAAGGCTATAGAGCCAATTGAACATAAAATATCCTTCTCTTAATATCGCCAAAAAGCCTTGTCATACAAGAGCTTTTCGGCTCCTTCTAACACAACGACCTTGCGAAGGCAAGATCTGCGTTTTTTGTATACCCCATGCCCATGTTTTCCTTAATTGTTTTATTCCCGCTCATCAAGATCACTGAACAGCGTGGGCATGTAGTGCGTCGCGGGGGGGGAGAAACCCAGATGTGAGAACGCCACCCGCGAGGCGATGCGCCCCTTGGGGGTGCGCTGGATGTAGCCCTGCTGCAGCAGATACGGCTCGCAAACCTCCTCTAGGGTGTCCCGCTCCTCCCCCATTCCGGCGGCAATGGCCTCGATGCCAGCGGGGCCGCCCCCGAAGCGCTCGATAATCAATGTCAGGTAGGCGCGGTCGGTCGGATCCAGGCCGGCCTCGTCGACCTCGAGCCGGGCCAGGGCCGATGCGGCGACCTTCCGGTCGATGATGCCAGCACCGGAGACCTCGGAGAAGTCGCGCACGCGGGCCAGCAGCCGGATGGCGATGCGCGGAGTGCCCCGGGAGCGGCGCCCGATTTCCAGGGCACCCTCAGGTGCGATGGCGATGCCCTGACGTCCCGCGGAACGAAGCACGATCTCTGTGAGATCGTCGGGGCCATAGAACTCCAGACGAATCGGGATGCCGAAGCGCGTGCGCAGCGGCGCGGTGAGCAGGCCCGAGCGCGTCGTGGCCCCCACCAGGGTGAACGGCGCCAGATCCATGATGATGGCCTGCGCGTGGGGACCCTCGCCGATGAGCACTTCCAGTTTGAAGTCCTCCATGGCCGAGTACAAGGATTCCTGCACTACTTTGGGGAGCCGGTGCAGTTCGTCGATGAACAGCACGTCACCGCGATTGAGGTTCGTCAGCAGCCCTGCGAGCATGCCCTTGTGCTCCACGGCGGGGCCGGAGGTGCGATGGATCGTGGTGCCCATCTCTGCTGCAATGATGTGCGAGAGGGTGGTCTTGCCCAACCCCGGAGGACCCGAGAACAGGATGTGATCCACCGCGCCGCCCCGCGCCCGGGCGGCGGACACGTAGACGCGCAGGTTCTCGATGTGCTGCCGCTGTCCCACGAACTCCTCGAAACTGACGGGGCGGATGCGGCTCTCGGCGATGACCTCGGGCAGGGGCGCGGTCAATGGCTGGGGGGATAGCGGATCCTGCGGATCACGATGAGGTTTGCGGCCCATTTACGGTTTCTCCTTGCGCAGCAGGGAAAGCCCCAGCCGGATCAGATCGGCCGCGGGGACGCCCTGCTCGGCAGCTTCGTGCAGCGGCCCCGCGACGATGGTCAACTCCTGGGGACGGTAGCCCATGTTCCGCAACCCCGACAAAGCACGGTCCAGCATCGAGGAAACGCCAGGGTGGCCGCCAATTGGAAGTACAATCTCCATGGAGTGGGTGAACTGCTCCCGGAACGGCAGCAGCGACTCGCGCAGCTCCATGACCAGCCGCTGGGCGATCTTCTTGCCGACACCGGTGGCTCCGGTGAGCGACTTGTCCTGCCCGGTGGTGATCAGCCGGACGCACTCCTTCATGCCGAAGGTGCTCAGGATCGACATGGCCACCTTCGGACCAACCCCCTGAACGGAGATCAACCGGCCAAAGATCGTCTTCTCCAGGGAGGAATGGAAACCGAACCACTCGGTGGAGTGCTCGGTCGTGTGGGGGTGCACGAAGATCTCCACACGATCACCCGGATTCTTGCCCTCCATCGCGGCCCGCGTGCAGGTCAACTCATAACCGAGGTCCTGCACGACCACGATCATGCGCTCTTCACCCATTTCAAGGATGGATCCCGAAAGCCACGCGATCATGAAACACCTCCGCGCCGGGCGTGCATGGAATGGCAGAACGCCAGCGCCAGCGCGTCGGCCGCATCTTCAGCGGGCTCGGACTGCAGGTGGAGCAGGTGCATCATGTTGCGACGCACCTGCTGCTTGGCCGCCCGTCCCTGCCCGGTGATAGCCTTCTTGACATGTCCGGGCGTGTAGGTGACGACCTCCACACCGGCTGCAGCCAGCACGAACAGCACCATGCCGCGAGCCTGCCCGAGCACCAGCGCGGAGTGGCTGTTCTTGGCCGTGAAGATATCCTCCACGGCCGCCGCGACAGGATGGTACTCGTCAAGCACCTCCTGCAACCCGCGCCCGATCTCGAGCAGGCGCAGCGCGAGCTGGTCGCCCGAAGCCGTGATCAGACCGCACTCCCGGTATCTCGGACGACCGTCATTCCCCATTTCCAGTATGGCATAACCAGCCTTGCGCGAGCCCGGATCGAGCCCAAGCCAGCACATTCCAGGTGAGAGAATCCCGCAGGGATTACTTGTCGGCAATCGCTTCGAGTTCCGCATCGTCGATGTCGAAATCATGCCAGACGTTCTGGACGTCGTCATGATCGTCGAGCAGGTTGTAAAGCTTCCAGGCGACCTCCGCGTCGCGGCCGGTGATGTTCACCCTGATCTTGGGCAGCATCTGGACCTCGGAGGACTTCACGTGGAATTTCTTTTCCTTGAGGGCATCAGTAATCGTCAGCAGATCACCGGGTGCGGTATGCACCTCGAACATCTCTTCGTCCTCGGTCTTGATGTCCTCGGCACCGAGCTCAAGGGCGGCTTCCATGAGTTGATCCTCGTTGGTGTCTTCCCGGCTGATCTCGATGACGCCCTTGCGATCGAACTTGTAGGACACGGCCCCGGTCTTGCCCAGATTTCCGTTGTGCTTGTTCAGGATGGTGCGCATCTCCGCGACGGTGCGGTTGATGTTGTCAGTCATGACCTCCACGATCAGGGCGGCGCCGCCGGGACCATAGACCTCGTACGTGATCTCTTCGTAGTTCACGCCCTCGAGCTCGCCGGTGCCCTTCTTGACCGCGCGCTCCATGTTTTCCTTGGGCATGTTGTTCTCACGAGCCTTGTCCAGCGCGGAGCGAAGACGTGGATTACCGCCCGGATCGCCACCGCCCAGCCGGGCGGCGATGGTGATTTCCTTCAGAAGTTTGGTGAAGACCTTGCTACGCTTGGCGTCAGCAGCACCCTTCTTGTGTTTTATTGTTGACCACTTATTATGTCCTGACATTGATTCAGCCTCCGAATCGAACGATATTATTTTGACTGAGGTTTCAGACACTGGGTATTCTGGCGGACGGAGAGCGGACACAGGCCGCCGTCCTTGAGCAGCAGGCTGTCCTGGAACTGGATGGTCTCCTTGATGGGCAGCAAGCCGGGATCCGAGGAGGTCATACGCCCGAAGTACGTGAAGGACATCGCCGGATACTTCGTGATGTAACTGAATTTCCCCGACGTCAACTGGACCGAGATCGTGATTCGAACGTTCTTGTCCTTGACCCGCACGACGCCCTCGCCCGTGATCTCTCCGATGATTTCATCGGATTTTCCGGACAGTTTCAACTGCATCTTGTACTGGATCGTGCCCTTGCGCCACTCGACGGACCAGTTCTTGGCGATGTTCTGGATCTCCTCCTGGGCCTTCTTCGCATCATCGTCACTGGCGCGGACCGGGGAGGGTGCCGCTGCCCAGACGACTACACAGGCGAAAAGCGGAAGAATCTGTCGGAAAGTCATGGCACTTTCGTCCTTTCAGGTACGGGAATATAGACAAATTACTTCTTTTTGAAAAGGGTTAGATCCGGTTTTTCAAGGGAAATTCGTGTAGAAGCGGGAAAGCCGCCAAACGAAAGAAAGAAAGACTAATTCTTGGGAGCCGGTGCAGGCGCAGGCGCAGGGGCCGGAGCAGGCTTGTTCTTATCGTCTTCGTTCTCCTTGAGGCGGACCAGAGCGGACTTGATGTCCGAAGCATATTTCTGTGCGAAATCCTTGTACTCCTTCGGGGAACCCTTGAGAGCCTGCACCTTCTCGAACAGGCCCTGGGCCTTGGCGTAGTTGCCCTTCAGGTCTCCAAGAAGATCGCCGGCCTTGTAGTAGAGCACGGCCAGATTGAAGGCTACGCGATAATCGTTCGGATTGGCCGACAGGGTCTTCTCGTACTGGGTGCGGGACTTCTCGAAGTACGACTTGGCCTCGGACTTCAGTTTGTCTGCATCGGACAACCTGGCGAGCTCCTGCTCACGATCCTTCAGGCGGTTCGGGATGGTCTCCTTCACGGCCGTCTCGAGGCGAGGCTTCACCTTCTCGACGTCGTCCTTGATCATCTTCACGGTGACCTCACCCTTGTCCAGGGCGGACTGCATGGCCTTGGGGTCGCCGCCGGTGATCTCGGCCAGCTTCGGGATGAGCGCGCGGATGTTGTCACCCTGCAGGATCTTCTCGTAGAGATCGAGCTGGGTCTGCCCCATCTTCATGGCTTCCTTGAGCCGGTCGATCTCCATCTGGATGCGCTCCTTGTTCTCGAACTGGTGGTCGGCCATGTCCTGGAGGGTCATGGCGTACACCTTGTAGGAGACGGCCAGCGCCAGCTCGGCTTCCTTGACCTCGGAGGCCTTGGGGTATTTGGAGACCACGAGTTCGAGGGCCTTGATGGCCATCTCGGGCTCACGGACGCTCACGCCGAGCATGCCGATGTTGAGGTTGGCCGCCATGTTGTCGGGCTCGCACTCCTGGGCCTTCTTGAACTCGTCGAACGCGGGACCCAGCGTACCCTGGGCGAGCACGTAGAGGCCGTAGGCGTTGTAGTACATCGCCAGCGCTTCGCGTGCATAGTTGTCCTTGACGCCCTTTTCGCCGACGCAGGGCTTGAAGTAGTCCTTCGCCTGACCGATGAAGATGCGGGCCAGCGACGCGTTGGCGTCCTTGCGCTTTTCGGCCTCGAGGTAGAACAGGATCGACAGGCCGTAAATCTTCAGGCGGATGCGCACGCCTTCGAGGCTGTCGTTGGGGATCTTGCCCGAGGAGGCCAGCGCCTTGCGCAGCGCGTCAAGCAGCGGCTTGCGGTTCTTGTCCTGGCCCTCGCGGGAATAGCGCATGAAGTAGGCCAGCGCGAGGTTGTACTGGATGTCCGGATCCTGCATGGCGTAGGAGTCGCGCATCAGGTCGGCCTCGTACTTGAGGAAGTCCTCGGGGTTTTCCATGTCGAGCAGGATCAGGCCGGACTTCGCCGACGGGAACGTCGGGTCGATGGACAGGGACTTCTTGAAGGCGTCACGCGCCTTGTCCTTCAGGCCGCAGCGCGAGTAGGCGACACCGGCGTTGTACGGAAAAGACGCGATCTTCTCGCCGCCGGCCTCCTTGAGGAGATCCAGGAAGGACTTGGCGACCTTCTCGCAATCGCCCTTGGGCCAGCCCTTGTCCGAAGCGTCGAAGAATCCCTTGAGGGCCTCCTGGAACTTCGTGATGACGGCCTTGGAGACGGTCTTGTCCTCGGTCGTGGTCACGGGGCCCGTGCCGGGTCCGGTGGCCGGACCGGGGACGACCTCGCCGGTGTTGGTGTCGATGGTGCCCGGAATGGGCTTGTTGTTCCCTGGCTCGGGACCGGTGGCAGGCGTGGTGTCCTTTTTACCGCCGGTGCAAGCGCCGAAAACCAAAGTCAAAAGAGCGATCAGAATGAGTTTGCTGGTTTTCATGATCTTTCCTCACCTTCTTAGCGGATGGGCACCGGAACGACGGTCGACCGGGAAATCTTGGTGTCTTTGAAATCCGGAGCGGCCCACACTTCGTCGGAAACGGGGCTCACCGAGCGGCGAATTTCCGCCAACTCGTTCTCGCAGAACTCAAACCATTCATCATAGCGGCCCGACTTCTGCGCGTTCTTGACGCAGGCCTCGAAACCGGCTTTGGCGAACTCTTCCATCTTTTCATAGGACTTGCCGAACATGTCCTGGATTTCCAGTTTCAGTTCGATGTTGTCCTCGATTTCCTTGCCGAAACGCATGTTCTTCAGTTTGGTGACGTAGTTCTTGTAGATCGCGCCGAAACGGCCCGCAGCCGGGATGTACCAGGAGTTGACCTTCTTGCCGAGCTGGAGGGCGGCGGCCTCCTCGTACAGTTTCTTGTTCTTCTCGATCAGTTTGGACTGGGTCTCGATCCACTTCATGATGTCCTTCATGGACTTTTCCTGGTCTTTTTTCGTCTTCATGGTCAACTCGGGGAGCTCCATGGAGATGACCTCCTCGTAGGAGGCTTCAGCCAGGTGGAACTTGGCCAGTGCGACGGCATCGAGGGCCTCGTTGATGCGGAGGTTCTTGTCAGCTCCGTCGAGGGACCCGTGGATGGTCTGGGTGCCCTTCCACGTGTTGTACACCTTGATGGCAGCTTCGAACTTCTCGACGGCCGCGCGCACCTTGCCGCGATCGCGCTTCTCGAAACGGACAGTGGCGACCTTCCACTTGTCGGTCTTGGACTTCTTCTCGACATACACGATGCTCATGCAGATGCCGTAGCGGGTCGGGACCGGACAGGACTGATCCCACAGGATCTTGCCCTGCTTGGAGAGGACGCGGATCATCAGATCGTCGACCCTGTTCTTGCCCATGATTTCAATGTACTTGGTCAAAAAGTGCTGGGTCATGCCGATGCCGGCGGACTGGCCGCTCTTGGTCTTCCGGTCCTCATGGAACTGGTGCAGCATGAAGAACAGGTAGGACACGTCGCCCTTGAACTGGGCAGCGCCCATGCGGTACAGCTTCTCGATGAAGTCCTGGGCCTTCTTCTCGGCGCCCTTGAGGTCGCCGGACCACCAGGTCAACTGCACGGCGCGGCGGGCGGCGCGCACGGCGTCGGGATCCTTCGAGTAGCGGCTGAAGAAGTTCTCGTACGAGGCCGCGGCCGCGTCGAACATGGCGATCTGCTCGAACAGCTGGCCCAGGCGGATGTAGGAGTTCACGACCTGCGGGCGGTCCTTGGTGGCGCCGGAGCCGTAGATGCTCTGGAGCTCCTTGAGGGAGCCGATGGCCAGGCCGACCATGCCGGCCTTCTCGAAGGCGACCGACGCTGACGTGTAGTACTGGATGACCTTGTTGGCGTCGGACTTGAACTCGCGGGCCATCTGGGTGAGCATGTCACCGGCTTCGCGATACCGGCCTTCCTCGCCGCGCTTGGCCACTTCCATCTCCATGTTCTCGAGCTTCTTCGCCTCGAGGCGGACACGGAACTGCTTGGCCGCTGCGTTGAGGTTGAACATCGGATTGTACACCGGCTTGAGCAGCTCGGTGATCATCTCGACCATGTCCTCGAACCGATCCTCGGCGTCGTACGCGATCATCAGGTAAAGGGCCGATTCAAGGGCCATCTGCGGGTCGGTCGTGTGGGTCGTGCGGATGGTGTCGGCGAACAGCGGGATCGCCTCGCCGAAGTTGCGGTACATGTAGTAGATCATCGCGCGGTTGTATTTGATCACCGCAAGGTTCTTGCCGCTCTTGACATACTTGACGTACAGGTTGAACACGTCGATGACGTCTTTCAGATCCGGCGGGATGGGCATGTTCTTCTGGAACTCAGGGCACTTCTGGGTGAACTTCTTGCCGGCGGCCTCGGTCTTCTGCTTGGCGGCCAGGCAGTTACGACGCTTCAGGTAGTCTGCCTGCTTCTGGTCGCGGTTCTTGTTCTCCTTCTCGAAGTCGACGCCGAGAACCTCGAAGTACAGGTTGACCGTGTTGTTGCCGATGTCCTCGCGGTTCTTCTCGAACATCTGCTGGGTCATGCCCTTGGGAAGCTTCTCCCATTTCAACAGGGTGCTGTATTCGCGCGCGGCGATGCGGAAGCCTTCGCGGATGTCCTGTTCGTTCTTGCTGATCTTCTGCAGGTTGTACGCCATGTCGCTGCGGAGCTGGGCATAGTCGTAGCGCATGTCATAGGCATCGTCGTCGGTGGGGAAGTATTCCAGGAATTCGCGATAGAGGGCTGCGGAGTAGTTCAGCAGCTTCTCGGCGTCCTCGGAGGCCTTGCCCTTGGCTTTGTCGTATTTGATGTAGGAGCGCTTGGCCTGGTCGTACAGGTTGCGCTTGGCGAAGTCCACGCACACGGTGGTCTCCATCTTCTTGTCGCCGAACTGCTTCTTGAGATCGTTCATCGTGACGACGATCTTCTTGAGGCTGTCCTCCATCTTGTCCATGATGTTGTCGAGCTTGTAACCCTGGTAGATCTGCTGCAGCCAGTCGCAGCGCGCCGCATCCTGCGGGAAGCGCTTGATCAGATCCTCGTAGACCCAGATCATGTTGGCCATGTTACCCTGCGTGAAGTACTCGTTGGCGAGCATCAGGTACAGGTCGCGGGCGTACTCGGTGCCGAGCTGGTGCGTGAAGAAGTTGAACGCCTGCTCGCGGTTGCCCTTCATGGAGTAGGCCATGACGACCTCGCGGCGGGTCTGCTTCTTGAGGGTCTCCTGCTTGGAATTCTGGGCGACGAAGAGGAACTCGCTCTGCGCCTTCGGGAAGTCCTGCAGGTTGAAGTAACACCAGCCGAGCATGCGGCGGGCGTAAAAATAGATGTTGGTGCCCTTGGACTTCGGGTTGTTCACGACCTTCATGTAGTAGTCGGTGGCCAGCTTGAGGCCGTTGCGGCCCTGCTTGAAGTAGAACTCCGCGAACGCCAGGTGCACGTTGGGAACGAAGTTGGACTGGGGATACTCACGCAGCAGTTTGCGGAACTTCTCCTGCATGATGTCCTGGTAACCGAGCTCGCGGGCGATGTCGCCGAGCTTGAACAGAACCTCGTCCATGCGCGCCCAGTCGGCGAACGCCTTGGTCGTGGTGATGTTGTTGAGCTCCTTGAGCGCGTCTTCCAGATATTTCTTCTGACGACGCATGTTTTCGTTCTTTTCCTTCTCAAACCGCACCTTGTCCGCTGCGGTCTTGGCGTTGCCCATGGCTTCGACGCTCTCACCAAACCGGAACTTGTAGATCTGCTCGTACTGCACGAAGATGTCGGCCAGGCGGAAGAGGTACTCTACCCGGCGCTTGTCCGTGGCACGCATGATCTGGAGCTGGCGCTTGAGCTGGCTCTCCTGCTGCTGCAGGATCGGGAGCTTGAGGTCCTGGACCTTCTTCTGGGTGCCGACAAAATCCTCGTACTTGATTGTCCCGGCGCCCTTTTCCTGCTCCTTCTTGGCATTGGCGATCGCCTCTTCCTTGGAGATTTCCAGGGATTTGTCTTCCTTGAACTTGGGATCCCGCTTGGAGTTCGGCTTTTGCGCCGAAGCCACCCACGGAAGTGCCACCATCATTACGGATACGATCCAAAGACAGGTTTTTCTCATGGCATTCCTCAAAAAATCAGGGGTAATGAGTTGTGGAAAACGAACGAGCAACAGCTAGTTGCTGCCGCAGGTGGACCGGACGACGAAGCGGTAGTAGCCCAGTTCGTCCTGCCAGTATTCGCCGGTGAACGGCCAGATCACGTGCTCATCGTCGACGGTGACGTTCATGACGTCGACCTTGGCCGAGCGCGTGGCCATCGCCTTGGCGGTCACCTTCTTCAGGCGGAGGTTGTTCAACTCGATCTTCACGTCGCCGTACTGGAGCACCAGGCGGGTCAGTTCGTCGTCGAGACGGCGGATGCGGTCGCGGGCGAGCTTGCCGGCCTCGGTCTGCGCGTTCATCTTCTGGAACTCAAGGTCTTCCTTGATTTCGCGCGCGATGTCCGAGCTGCGCCAGGACTTGTCGGAGTTGTCGAGCTGCTTGATCTCGCGGTTGAGCTCGTCGATGAACTCGATGCGGCGCTCGAAGGTGCGATCCTTCAGGGAGCTCTTGACGAGGCGGGACAGGCGGGGATCCAGGCCGGCCTTGTCGGACATGATTTTCTTGATGTACTCGAAGTACATGTCGTTCTCTTCCTCTTCGCCGTTGGTGTGCTTGTCGGCGACTTCGCGCACCTGAAGCTGGAGTTTCGGGTACACGCGGCCGAACTCGGCGAGGGCTTCCTGGGCGCTCTCGACGCGGCAGTTCTGGAAGTAGATGACCGCGCGCAGGATCAGGGACTCGGGGAAGAAATGATTCTCGAAGAAGGGGGCGTTCAGGGTGTGAATGTTGCCCAGCGCCTTCTGGAAGCCGCCGTAGTCCTTCTTGAAGTGGGGACGCAGCATCGCGTCGAGGATGAAATAGGCCCAGGACTCTTCGAACAGGGACTGCAGCCAGTTGTGGCTGTTCTGGGGGATCTTCTCGAAGAAGGTGAGCGACAGTTGGAGGTACTTCTCGGACATCTTCGCGAAGTTGGGCTTGCGGGTCTGCTCGAAGAGACCGACGGCCACGCGGCCGGCCTGGTAGTACACGCGGGCCAGCGACAGGTTCGCCAGTTCGAGGAAGTCACCGATCTCCGGGAAGGTGGGGTTCTTCTGCGCGAAGATGATGATCGCGTTGAAGCGCTTGATCGCATCGACGGGCTTGCCGAGGCGGACCAGCGTGATGCCCTCGAACACCTTGCTCTTCAGGAAGTAGCCGCCCTCGGAAGGCTTGGCGTTCATCGGGACCTTCGCGAACAGTTCCGCGGCCTTCTCCAGTCGTCCGTCAACGTAATGGTAGCGGCCGAGGTAGTACAGCAACTGGGAGCGGAAGGCTTCCAGATCCTTGCTGTCGAGATACTCCTCGCTGTACTTGCCGATCATCGGCAGGATGCCCGCGGATTCCGGCATCTTCTGCTGCAGCGAGACCAGGTACTTCAGCGTCATCTTGTAGTACGGATGCGCGTCGCCCTGCTCGACGATCTTCTCGAAGTAGTTCTTCGAGGCAGAATAATAACCCATGTAGTACAGGCATTTGCCCATGATGTACTGGGCCTTCTGCTTGGTGTCGAAGGAGTCGTCGCGGTTGTCCTTGGCGAGCACCTGCTTGAGGTAGATCGTGGCGCTCTGGAAGTACACCAGGATCTGCTCCTGCGGAGAGGAGTCGTTCATCGCCTTCTCGGCCTTCTTGAAGAAGTCCTCACCGCGGACCATCTTTTTGGAGACCAGGGTCTTGGAGACGTCCTCGGCTTCGAAGGTCATCTCGTCTTCTTCGGCCGCGCCCCCCTTCTTTTTCTGTGCGAAAGCCGGCAGCGCAAGCGTCACGGCAACCAGGGAAGCAATGAACATCAAGGATTTCCAGCGGGTATTCACCATCGTTTTTCTCCTTGCCAACGGCGTAAACGGCAACCAATGCCCGTACCATAGACATGGGGAATATATATAAAGATGCCTTTGACCCGCAAGCAAAAAGTTTCCTGGTTTTGTCGAGGCCCGAAACAGGCGTATTTTACAGGGATAAATTCGTGAAAATGGCCGATTCCTCGATGCCGTAGAGCTTGCGGATCGCGTAAGAGACCGTCTCGGGAAGGTAATGGCCGTTGAGTTTGATGGGAATGAAGTTGACGGCGATCTGTGGGGAGAAGGCTACCGAGAGCATATATTCGACGATAAATTCTGCATTTTTTGCAATGCGACCTGTGTATTCGCGCTGCGATCTCTGCTTGAGGGTCCGCATCTCGTGGATGCTGCGCCCGATCTCCGACTCGACCAGTTCCTCGTAGGTCGTGAGGATTAGTTCGACCCGCACGGTGCGCTCGCCGGATTCGACATAGGCGGCGAAACCTTCCTGAAGCTCCTCCGGGGAGATCCCGCGGGTGGCCGGGAACGGGACCACGATGTTGGAGGAGACACTGTCGATGATCACGCCTGGCTCCGGCAGACGGAGATCGAACTGGACGTTGATCGCGTTGTAGTCACCCTGATGCGTCTCCAGTTCCACCACGTGCACGTCCGGGTGCGACTGGAGGAGTGCCACCGCGCGCTGGTGGAGAATCTCGTCGCCGATGATCTTGATGCCGATGACGTCGGGAACCTCGAGATCCTCCTTGTTGAAGGGGATCCGTCCGCTCATGACCTGCTCGGCGAGCTGGCGCTCGGCCGCTTCGAATTCGCTGACCATCTGCTCGGGCGGCGTCAGCAGCATCTCCAGCGGAATGCCCAGGCGTTCGGCACGCTCCTTGGCGAGGGTCTCGGCCTTGTTGCGGATGTGCGTGAGGATCATGTCGGCCATGCGTCGGCTGACCTTCTCGGCCACGCGGCGTGCGCGCTTGATGCGGAGCATGGCCACCAGTTTCGGGTCGGGCTGTCCCGCGAAGAACATGATGCCGTTGATCGGCGCCCGCGGGAAGTATTCCTCGGGACGCGAATGGTACATGCGGATCAGGAACTCCATGCGTTCGCCGATGCTTGGAATCGAGCGCGTGACGGCTTCCTTGACCTGGTGCTTCATGGTCACCGAGCGGGTCGTGATCTCCTTGTCGTGCAGTTCGCGCATGAAGTTCGTCAGGAACTGCCGCACCATGGGCGTGGTGACGAAACCCTCGTAGGTGAAGATCTCTGTCATGAGCCAGGCGTCGTCGGGCTCGAGCTTGTCTTCCAGCCACCGTTTGGCGATGTCGAACAATTTTTCCCGGTGAGTGAAGGCGCTCAGGTACATGACGCTACTTTCGCACGATCTTTTCAGGTTTGGAAGTACCCCAGAGTCCCTTGGACTCGGGCATGAAGGAGAAGATCATCAGACAGCCCACGCCCGCCAGCAGCAGCACATCCGCGACGTTGAAGGTGGGCCATGGCCAGGTGATCGGGATCGAGCGGAACAGCCACATCTGAAGGAAGTCCGTGACCTTGCCAAAAATGATGCGATCGGCGAGGTTGCCCAGCGCACCGCCGGCCACGAGGGCCAGTCCGACCAGGTACAGGTTGTGGCGGATCTCGGGACGCCTGTAGAGATAAAAGATGAAGTACATGGCAGCCAGGCCAATGATCGAAAGGATCCATCGTCCGCCGGACAAACCCGAGAACATGCCGAAGGCCGAACCGTGGTTGAAGGCGAGCGTCATACGGAAGGTGAACGGTTCCACCTTCGCGGGATCCAGGTAATCCTGGGTCAGGGCCGACTGGGCCCACAACTTGGTCGCGATGTCCAACACGAAACCGCCAGCGGCGATCAGCATGAATACGATCAATTTTTTCTTTTTATCCATTGCGATCCCTCATCCGTCGTCCTTCAAACGGCCCTCAGGGGAAAATAATTCTTTTCACGCAGCAGAATTTCCAGTAATTTCAAGCTGTTTTCCCTGCGGCCGTGGATGAGTTATTTGCATTCCGCCTAGCCCATCTCCGGTAGATATAACAGAAACCGGCCGAAAACGTGAGGAGAAAGTGCATGAAAAATCCGCAACGCGTGTCCTGGGACACTTATTTCATGAATATTGCCTCCATGGTCGCCACCCGCAGCACCTGCCCGCGCAAGGCTGTCGGCGCCGTGGTCGTCAAGGGACACGCCATCCTTTCCACGGGCTACAACGGCAGCATGAGCGGCGCGCCGCACTGCACCGACGTGGGCTGCATGATCGAAAACGATCACTGCGTCGCCACGATCCACGCCGAAGCCAATGCGGTCATCCATGCGGCACGCCACGGCATACCGATGGACGGCGCCACGATCTATGTCACCGCATCCCCTTGCTGGAACTGCTTCAAGATGCTTGTCAACGCCGGCGTGAAACGCATGTGCTATGGCGAGTTCTACCGGGAGCCCAAGATCCTTGACTGGGCACCCAGGCTCGGCATCGAGCTGGTCCAGGTGGATGCTTCTGGCGGCATGACGGGCCCGCTGGAATAGGACTGATCACGGCCTCCCGGACCCGGGAAATTCCGGTCATGTCGGTTTTGACTTGAAGAAAGATGCGTCAGGTGGCAGTTTATCGCGTTTGAGGAGGGACCCCCCATGGCCGATTCCCACGTGGAACAGACCTGTTTCAAATGTCAAAAGAGCCTCTCGGCTGGCGATGTCTTCTCGTTTTCGGGCAATCCCTGGTGCGAATCCTGCTACTTCGAAGCCGGCGAACAGGGGCCGCTGACGGAACAATATAGAAAGTGTCCGAAGTGCGGACAGACCGTCCACACGTTCACGATCCGCTGCCAGAACTGCCAGACGCCCGTCCACGAGACGGGAACGATCCGGATCCAGAAACCGGTCCGCAGCTCCGTCATCATGGCCTATGGCATCATCGCGCTGATCCTGGTGGTCATGGCATTTACCATCCCGAGCTTCTCCGACAAGGGGTTCATTTCCTGGATCGTGGCCGTCCTGGGCATGGGCATCACCCTGCATGGCCTGCTGGGCATGAGCTTCCAGTTTCTGCCCTTCGGTTTCAAGACCCTCCGGCAGATGAACGCCTTCATGGTCGGTTTCATGGAAGCCGGCGCCGGCATCTTCCTTCTCCTGTGGCCGATACTGTAGCCGAAACTATAAAGGTTTTCCTTGCCAGACCTGCCCGTGTCTGCTAGCCTCCCGACAGTTGTGGCATCGAGGATTCCCATGAAAACCACATTTCTGTCCGTACTTATGTTTTGTCTTCTGGCGGCGCCTTCCATCGCGCAGGCGGGAGACTACCGATATGACTTCGATCTGGCGAAACTGTACAACGCATACGACAACACTGATGCCTTTGCGGCCTTGACGGACCGCACAACGGCATACCGCAACCTCGTCTCCGAGATGGGCGTCGCCTTCGGCCCCTCGTTTCTGGCCCCCGCCGAAACCCTCGGCTACATGGGCATGGCGCTGGGCGTGAACTACGGCATCACCACGATCAACGGCACCGCCGACTACTGGAAGAACGGTGTCGACGGATCGGCCGCGGGCTTCGTTCAGACCATCGGCATGGAGGTCCGCCGCGGCATGTGGTTCCCCCTGCCCGGCTTCGAGATCGGCGGCGGCCTGAAATACCTCACCGAGAGCCACCTGTACGCACCGCACGTGTTCGCGAAGTTCTCCATCAACGAGGGCTACTTCGACATCCCGAT
>Ga0180007_10002514_pt1 | contig 21764 bp, 19 predicted proteins | sample MM_PC_MetaG_FD_121122 | JGI IMG/M metagenome (GOLD analysis project Ga0180007, IMG submission 121122) | Groundwater microbial communities from the Aspo Hard Rock Laboratory (HRL) deep subsurface site, Sweden - MM_PC_MetaG | ecosystem: Environmental > Aquatic > Deep subsurface > Groundwater... | reverse complement strand
TGCTAGTAATGCAGAGGGTGTTTTTGAAAATCATTCAGATGTGTTTTTGGTTTTGAATTGGAGTAATATTACTGGTGTGCTTATTAATGCATCAAATATTTCAAGATCTTTCTGGTTTAATGTAACATCTACAGAGCCAGGAAGTTTTAATTTTAGTGTTGATGTGACAAACGGGACAACTGGTGCTTTTAACCTTTATAGAACTAATATAACTTTAATTGTTAATGATACAACTGTTCCTTTTGAGGTTAATGTTAGTGAGCCAGCAAATCTTACAACTTATACTGCTATAACAAATAATATAAATTTCACTTGTAATGTTAGTGATAATTATAGATTGGGTTATGTGTGGGTTGAAATATATAATGAAACAGGAACTTATCAAATGAATGAAACAGATACATATGATATAAAGTTTAATGCTTCGAGATTTACAAATAATATTTCTTTAGATGGGGTTTATACTTGGAATTGTTATGCTAATGATACATATGCTAATATTAATGCTTCTGTTTATAATAGAACACTTATTGTTGATACAACTGTTCCGGATTTTCTTAATTTGCTTACTCCTCTTAATGGAACTACGAACACTAATGGGACAATTGTTGAGTTTAGTTGTAATGTTAGTGATAATGTTAGATTAGATGGGTTTAAATTAGAAATATTTAATTTTACAGGAGTTATTAATAAAACTAACATGACAGCAATTAATACTAATACTAATTTTAGTGAAAATAATTTCACTCAGATATTATCAGATGGAGAGTATTTATGGAATTGTTATGGTAATGATACTGGGAATTGGATTAATGCTTCACCGTATAATTATAGTGTTATAGTTGATACAACTGTTCCTCATCTTGTAACTGTAATTGGACCTGCTAATTTGACAACTTATACTGCTATAAATAATAATATAAATTTCTCGTGTAATGTTAGTGATAATGTAAAGTTAAATACTCAGTGGATTAATATATATAATTCAAGTGGTGATGTTTATATAACAAATTACACTAATGTTACTGGAATAAATAATTATTCGAATTTCACGATGAATATATCTGTTGATGGTGTTTATACTTGGAATTGTTATGGTAATGATACTGGGAATTGGGTAAATGCTTCGAGTAATAATCAGACAGTTATTGTTGATACTACATTTCCTAGTGAAGTTGATTCTATAAGCCCTTCTAATGGAACATATAATAATGGAACTGGGATCTTTAGCTGTAATGCAACAGATAGTGTTAGATTAGGTGTAATGAAGTTAGAGATATTTAATGCTACTGCACTATATAAAACGAATTTTAGTGAAATGAAAGACACAACATATGATACTGTTAATTTTAGTATGTATATTCCAATTGATGGGAATTATACATGGAGTTGTTATGCTAATGATACTGCTAATAATATAAATACTTCAAAAACATTTAATCAAACATTTATTGTTGATTCAACTGATCCGAGTGTTTCTATGGATTGTACTCCTGAAAATGTAATTAGTGGAGAAACAGAAACATGTGCTTGTAGTGCCTCAGATAATATAGATTCTACTTTGACTTTTGAATATACCTTAAATCCTTCAACTGATTCAACAGGAACATATACAGAAATATGTACTGTAACAGATGATGCTGGAAATCAGGCATCTGCCTCAGATACATATACTGTTGAAGCTTCTGGGAGTAGTAGTTCGTCAAGTGGAGGAGGAAGTACAACTACATGGAAGAAAACAATAACTGTTGAGAAAAGTGATTTAAGTTCTGGATATAAAAAAGAACTTGGAGCTAAAGAGAGATTGAGAGTTTATCTTGGAGAAGAATATCATTATATTGCTGTTATGAAAGTAAATACAGATAATGTTGAGATTCAAGTTGCAAGTAATCCTCAAAATGCTGTTATGAAAGTTGGAAGTCAGATGAATTTTGAAGTTACAGGAGATAATTATTATGATTTAATAGTTAGAGTTAATTCAATTTCTGGAACTAAAGCTGATGTGACTGTTAGATCTATTCATGAGATTATGACTACTGAACAAGAAGAAGAATCAGATGCTGCTAAAGCTGGAGAAGTTATTGGAGATGTTCCTGCAGACGATGTTCCTCCTACTGATGATGTAAAGAGTTTAGCTTGGTTGTGGATTGTAATTGGAGTTATAGTGGTTGTTGTTGTGGTGTGGTTTTTGATGAGGGGGAGGGGTGGTGGGGTTGTTAAGAGAAGATAGTTCTATTTAGAGAGGAAATTCTAGTGTGTAAGATTAAGAGATATGTTGAGTGGGGGATGATATTTATGAATATATTTATAATTCCTTCCAACCCCTTCAAAATCCTCTCGTATACTCGCTTTCCCATTTTGCACCTTTATTTTTATTAATTGGAAAATTTAATATTATAATTAATTGGCTCCAAATTCTGCTTTGCTTGAATTTTTTGCTGATAAAACTTATTAATAACATAATTAATTCTCTTGATTAATAATTTCTTATAAAAATTTGGCCATGACAAAGTCTGGACAAATTATAATATTGTTGTGAAGTAAGTTATTTTATAGAGAAATCAAGAGGTATAATATTTTATTTAGTGTATAAGAAAGGGACATATGTCTTAGGGGAAACCAAAAATAGGATTAAATCTCCCTGCAAAATCCGGACTTCGTCCTTTCCCATTTTGCACCTTTATTTTTATTAATATAGTTTAAATGAATATTACTATATACTCTGGAAGAAATTATAGAAACCCTTAAATATGCTCGATAATGAGTATTTATGCAGACTAGATTGGCGGGTTTGTCCTCCGCTATTTGCAAACGGACATTAGGCAAGTCGTAAGGGAGTCGGTGATATTTGGGTTGAAGAAATCCTTATTCCAACGTTGACGTTTTGTCCTGCTCGACCTTGCTTTTGCTAAATGGGTCAGACCTTGATCGGAGCAGCCCTAACCATTAGTTAAGGTGCATGTAGGGTTGCAAAACCGAGGAGGTTTAAGGACTCATTTCTTTAATCTTTATTGAGCTGGCTTCTGGGTCTGCATGATGTTGTAGGTAAGTGTGAATTTTTAGGTTGATTCTATAGTTGGTTAAATTTGAAACGTCAAATTTAAATTCAAGACACCTCAAACGGTTTCTTGTATTTCCCTCTATAATTTGTTAAATTTGATTAACGTCAAATTTAAATTCAAGACACCTCAAACGGTTTCTTGTATTTCCCTCTATAATTTGTTAAATTTGATTAACGTCAAATTTAAATATGTATTAAAATTATAATATACATGAACACAATGAAAATTTCTTTGAAATTTTCAAGCATGTCAGGAATTTCATTCCTGAGCACCATCAAGAACTAAAGTTCTTGAGGTTTAAATTTAAAAAAGATGGTTAAAAATTTAAATAAAAGAGGACAGTTTTATTTAATAGCTGCAGTGTTAATAATTGTGGTTGTTTTTGCAATTGTTAATTTAAGAGGTTATACTAGTAATAGTGAGACATTAGATTTGTCTTATATTGTTGATGAATTAAATATTGAGACTGGGCAGGTTATAACTTATGGGGTTTTTAATCCTACATCAGGACAGACTATAAATGATCTTATCAATACTTGGAGTGATGCATATGTATCATATTCTCAAGGCAAAGTTTCAGAAACAGATTGGATATTTATTTATGGAAATGAAGAAGGAGTTTTTGAAGTTATAACTTTTACAGATACTGATTCTAGTATTAGATTAAATATTGGTGGAGACACAGCACAAACAAATGTTAGAGGGTTAGATAAAAAAAAGGGAAGTTGTGATGATTTAGAAAAAAAATGTAAAGTTGAATTATCAAAATTAACAATAACTTTAAGTGATGGAAATACTTATGATTTTGAATTAAAACAAGGAGAAAATTTCTTCTTTGTTATTAGTAGAGAAGGAGAGGAGGAAAGACACATTGTTACAGATTAAGATAAATAAAAAAGGGGTTAGTATAATGGTTGCGTATGTTTTATTGATTATAATAGCGATTAGTATAAGTTTGGTTGTTTATGCTTTTATTAAGGCACAGGTTCCTGGAGAGATTAAGGAGTGTTCTGGTGATGCTTCTGTTGTTATGATGGATTATGAATGTGGTACTACTACTACTACTCAAGTAAAATGGATAGAAATTACTTTTAAAAATAATGGATTGTTTACAATAAATGGAGTTCTTATTAAAGGGTCAAATAGTGTGGATAGTGCTCCTATAACAAATTTACAATTAATAACTGCTGGATGGGCAGGTATTCCTGCTGGACAAGGTCCTTTTTCAGGCGCAGCTAATACTGGGGGGGGTTTAATTCCTGGAGATTCATTTGTTCATAGATTTCAATATGCTCCAGATATATTTATACCAGCTTCGAAGCCTCAAGAATTAATAGAAGTTGAATTCCAACCATATAAATTAATAGATAATGATATTGTTCCGTGTCAAGATAGTATCCAAAGGTTTACTGTTGAGGGATGTAATTAGATAAAGTTTTTAAATGAAAGAATGTTATATATATAAAATGAAAAGAGGTCAAAGAAAAGGTATAAGTCCTATTATTGCAACTGTTATTCTAATTATAATAGTTATTATTATTGCTATATTAATATTTTTATGGGCGCGGTCTGTTGGAGAAGATGCTGTTGAGAAAAGAGTTAATGATGAGCCTGTTCCTGCTTATCAAGTGTGTGGGGCAATAAGTTTTAGTGCTGTTGTTACATCTAACAATGATTTACAGATTTCAAATTCAGGAAGTATTCCAATTTATAATTTACATATAGTTAAGAAAAGTTCAGGAAGTGAAGTAGTTCAAGATTATGCAACTAATATTGGGCCTGGTCAGCCAGCTACTATTGGTTTAGGATCTACTACTTATGATGAAGTGGAAGTGTTCCCTGTATTTTTAGGACAAAATTCTGAAACAGGAGCTGCTACTCCTTATACTTGTCAAAATGATGGAAAAATTGCTGGAGCACCGTAAAGGATTGTCACCTGTGATAGCTGTTGTGTTGTTGATATTTATAACAATTGCTGCTGCTATTTTAGTTTTTACTTTTATTCTTCCTATGATTCAGGGAGGGTTGAAAGATAGTGGAGAGTGTTTTGATGCTTTAGATGAAGCACAGGGAATTTCTATAAGAGAGCATTTAACTTATACTTGTTTTGATGGAACTAATGTTATTGATCCACTTGGGAAGGAAGTTTATCTTATGATTCATAGAGGGCAAGGAGATTTTGAATTAGATAAAATTTTAATTTCTATTTCAGGAGGTGGGAGTTCTCAGGAGTTTTCTCTTGTTGAAGGAAATCGAGAAGCAGATAATGTTTGGAATTATCTTGCAACAGCGGATATTGCTCCATTAGAATTACCTACAAAAGGTGGATCAAAAACATTTATGTTTACAGGATTAACACTTACAGAGGTTGAATCTGCATCTTATACAATTGTTTTAGAAGGTGGAAATACTTGTAAAGAACAGACTGCTTTGATTCCTGTTTGTGAGAATCCTTTAGCTTGAAAGACAACTAACAAGTTTTCTTTCAAACTTTCCCTTGAAGATGTTAAATTTATAAACATTATTTAATTACTTCTAATATGAAAAAGAGTGTGAATAGAAAGGGACAGGTTTGGGTTGAAACTGTGATCTATACTTTAATAGGATTAGCTATCCTTGGAATTATTCTTGCAATTGTTAAACCTCAGATAGATGAGATGAAAGATAAGGCTGTTGTAGATCAGAGTATTGAGAATATGTTATTGATTAGTGAAAAGATAGATGCTGCTTCTGTTACTTCAGGAAGTTCAAGGGTTGCTGATGTTCAAATTAAAAAAGGGAAAGTAGTAGTTAATGCTCAGGAAGATTATATTAGATATATTCAGGAAGACTCAAGAATAGAGTTTAGTGAGCCTGGAGTAAATGTTCCTTTTGGAAGATTAAATGTGACTACAACACAAAAAGTTGAATTATATGATATTGCAGTTAGTTTATATTATTATGATATTGATATTAGGTTTGATGGAGATACAGATAAAATAAGAGAGTTTGAAGCAGGACCTACACCTTATAAAGTTAAGATTGTAAATAAAGGGTTGACTGATGCTACTAATGATCTGCATTATGATCCTACTAAAGGACCAAGAGTTATAATTGATATTAGTTACTAAATAAATTTAATGAAAGACAACTAACAAGTTTTCTTTCAAACTTTCCCTTGAGAATATTAAATTTGACTAACGTCAAATTTAAATATGGGGATAATCTAATAATAAAAAAGAGGAAGTTTAAATAATTTCAAACTCTTAAGACTGCACCTACGCGCAGATTAGATTGAACGAGTTTGAAACATTGAGAATCAAAGATTCTCAAGCATTTAAATTTTAAAAAATTTAAATATGCCAGAAATAGAATTAAACCCACCAATTCCACCGTTGAAGAAAATTGAGGATAAGACAAAGGTTAATATACGTTATGCTTTGATTCCACCTTATGTTTATGCTCATATATATTGGGATGCTGAAGCTTCTGAATTGATTTATGAAGTTGAAGAACCGATTATTAATGAACAGGAAAAGAGTATTTTAGAAGGGATTGAAAATAGTATGAAAGAAGTTATTAATATTAATGTTATGGTTGAGAAAACAAAGGAAGCTATGATTGAGTATATTGATAAGACAGCTAAGTTAATTATTTCTGAATTGGGATTGAATATTACAGAGGATTCATATTCTAAGTTTTTTTATTTTCTTTATAGGGATTTTATTGGAATGAATGAAATTGAAGGGTTGATTAGGGATTATTTTATTGAAGATATTGAGTGTAATGGTATTGATACTCCTGTTTATATTGTTCATAGAATTTATAGAAATATTAAGACAACTGTTGCTTATCATAATCTAGATTATTTAGGAAGTTTTGTTGAGAAGTTAGCTCAGAGAGCTGGGAAATATATTTCTTATGCATCGCCTTTACTTGATGGAGCATTGCCTGATGGGTCAAGAGTTAATGCTACTTTTACTAAAGATATAACTTCTAAAGGTCCGACATTTACAATTAGAAAGTTTACAAAAGTTCCATGGACACCTTCGCAGTTGATTGCTATGAATACTTTGAGTCCTGAGATGTTAGCTTATTTTTGGATGTTGGTTCAATATAAATCTAATATTTTGATAACTGGTAGTACTGCTTCTGGAAAGACTACTTTATTGAATGCTATTGCTTTTTTTATTCCACCTGAAGCAAGAGTTGTTTCAATTGAAGATACAAGAGAGTTAGCTTTACCTAGAGAAAACTGGTTACCTTCTGTTGCTAGGACTGCTGTGGGTATTGGAACTGTTGGAGAGGTTGATTTGTTTAGTTTGTTGAAGAATTCTTTTAGACAAAATCCTGATTATGTAATTGTTGGTGAAGTTAGAGGTAAGGAAGCTTATGTTATGTTTCAGGGAATGGCTTCTGGTCATCCATCTATTTCAACTATGCACGCTGATTCTGTTGATACTGTTATAAAAAGATTAGAAACTCCTCCAATTGAGCTGTCTCCTACTTTGGTTAATATTTTAGATATTGTTTGTATTATGCAACATTCGATTGTTAAGAAACAAGATACAAGAAGATTGAGAGAGATTGTTGAAATTATAAAAGTAAATCCTGATGGTGTGGCTTTTACAAATACTCCGTTTAGGTGGAATCCAGAAGATGATAAGTTTTATTTTAAGAAGGAGTCTAAGATTCTTCAGAAGATTGGTTCTAAGTATGGTATGACAACTCAGGAATTAATGACTGAGTTTATGAAGAGAGCTAAGTTGTTGTTTGCTCTTTATCAGAAAAAAGTTTATGGGTTGGAACAGTTCCAGGATGTTATAACTAGGTATTATAAGGATCCTATAAAGGTTTTAGCTCAGTATGGTATTGTTTAAATTTATATATTCTAATATTTTATTATATTTATGAAAAAGTGGTTGTTGATTGTTGGATTGTTATTAGTTGGGGTAATTGTGGTTTTTGTAATAGGTTATGTAGAGTTGACTGGAGGAGTTGTTTCTTTGGAAGATAGGTTGCTTTCTTATTATAAATTTGAAGGAAGTGCTGATGATGAAACTGGAAATTATAATGCTAATGTTTTTGGTGATGTAATATTTAAAAAAGAAATAGTTAGCCAAGTAGCAAGTTTTGATGGGGATAGAGATTATATTGACATCGGGGATAATTTAGATATGGGATTAGAAGATATGAGTTTGTCTATGTGGATTAAAAAAGATTATTACAGTACAAAAACAGAAATGATTATTTCAAAAAGAAATTATATGTCTGCATCAAATCCCGGTTATCAGCTACAGTTGAATCAGGGAAAATATCCTTATATTTATTTTTCTGATAGTGGTGTAAGAATTTCAGTTAGCAGTTCGAAAGATGTAGCTGATGGAGAATGGCATTATTTAGCATTTGTTTTTGATAGAGATGATAAAGCTAAAATTTATGTTGATGGAATTATTGTGGGTAGCTCTGATATATCTACACAACAAGGAAATATTGATTCTTCTGAATCATTTAGAATTGGGGTGGATTATAATGGAAAAAATGGATTTGAAGGAGTAATAGATGAGTTAAAAATTTATTCTAGAGCATTAAGTGAGAGTGAGATTTTAGTAGATATACCTTATTGTGGGAATAATGTTTGTGAACATGGAGAAACATTAGAGGGTTGTCCAAATGATTGTTTAACTTTATCTGAAAAAGGAATTAATTTAGTTTCAATAGCTCATGGGGGATATTTTGATTATTCTGATTATGAGATTGATTATATTACTGATACTTATCAAATGGTAGAAACAGCTTATGATCTTTGGATGATTCAAAACTCTCCTAATTTTTTCAATAGATTAAAAGAAAGTAAACCAGATATAAATTTGTTACTCTATGATCATGGGGGATATAGGGCTCCAAATTATGGATTGAGTTATCTTAATTGGGATGAAACCTGGGATAATCGTAATGATTGGATACTAAATGCTGCTCCAAATTGCGGAGGGTGTGAGAATCTGGCTTGTTATGATGCATTTTGGAATCCTTGTCCAGCTACATGTTCAAAGTGCGTTGAATTTAGGACAAATATAGAAAGTGATTCAATGGCTGAACATTTAGGGAATTTTTATTCTTTTTTTTCTGAAGGAGGAGAGTATGATCACGAGCTAAGTGCTGATGAAACTATCCCTATAGGAGGGGTTGATTTTATAGGGGTTAAGGTTGATAATACTGACTATAGAGATTTTTACGTAGAACATTATGAGAATGATAATAGTCTTTTCTCTTCTGCTTTGACCAATTTCTTGTCTATTATTAAAAATAAGATGGGAAATAAATTATTATTATATAATGGGATAATCCATGGGCAGCTGAATTATAATTCTGATTCTTTGGCAGCTAGTGATGGTGCTTTGCTTGAAAGATTTTGCACTCATTGGGGATTGGAGATGAGCAAAGAGAATGTGATGGGTTATATTGATGTTATTACTAACAATCCAAATAAATTGATGTATATTATTGAAGGTGGAAATAGAGATTTTAGTTTGCAAAAACAGTTGGAAATAAACCGGTTCTGCTTAGGTCTTTACTTAATAGCAAAACAGAAAAAAACATTTTATTCATACCATCCTCTTTTTGGTCCTTCTGGAAATGTTGATTTGAAAAAGGACAGAAATGGAAAAATGTATGGGATGTCTGAAGATAATCTTGCTGATGTTGGTGGACCTTTAGACAATTATGAGACATTAAGCAATGGAGTTTTACATAGAGAGTTTGAAAATGCCAAGGTTTATGTAAATCTTGAAGATAGTGTTGAAACTGTTGATTTACTAACTATTTTGTGGAGTTTAGATGGGGAAGAATTAAATCAATTAGTGTTAGAACCAAACCAGGCAGAAATTCTTTTTAAGAATCATAATTTAGTTTGTAATAATAATCAAGTTTGTGATGGGGTTGAGAATAGAATGAACTGTCCTCTTGATTGCAATGTTATAGTAGTTGATGATTTTGAAGATGGTGATTTAAAAGAGTATAAGAATTATTCAAGAAATGCTGGGATTTTAGGAGTTCCTCTTAAAGATCAGGATTTATATAAAATAATTCAGGAGGGCAACAACAAAGTTCTAGATGTGTCTTGTGATTATGATGAAGGAGATGAATTCTTAGATTGTATTGTACATGGAGGTGCAAAAAATCCGAAATTTGCAGAATCATTAACAAAGTCAGCTAATAAATGGCAATATACAAAATATCCAAATACAGTTGCACAATTTAAAATGAAAAATAAGCAAGAAAGATATTCGAGTTATATTGCTTTTAGAGTTGAGACAGATGTTACTAATATTGATTATTCTCAGCCTATTGTAGAATATAAGTTTGAAGGAAGTGCTGATGATTCTTCTGGAAATAATTATAATTCTAAAAGTTATGGAGTTGCATTTTATGAAGGTCTTGCTGATTATGTAGATGGAAAAGCTGCAGTATTTAATGGAATTAGTGGTTATCTAGAAGAAAAGAATTTAGATTTTGGAGTTGGAGATTTTAGTATTGGTTTTTGGATGAAAAGAATTGGGGAAGATGAAAGAACACAAACATTAATAGAAAAAAGAGACTATTCTAAGGTTGATAATCCTGGTTATACAATTCAACTTAATTCTGGGAAGTTTTTGAATGTTTATTTTAGTGATGGAACAAATAGTAGAATTCAAGTTAGTTCTAGAAAGAATCTTATGGATGAAAAGTATCATCATGTTTTAGTTGTATTTGACAGAGATGATATGGCTAAGATTTATATTGATGGAGAGTTGGATTCTGAAGCAGTTATAAGTTCTCAAGGTTCAGATGTAAGTTCTCCTGTTCCTTTGAAGATAGGTACTGCTTTTGATAATAAATATTTTTTTGAAGGAAGGATGGATGAAGTTAAAATTTGGAATCGTGCTTTAAGTGACGAAGAAGCTTTGGAAGATTATAGATTACATCAGCCTAGATTTTATTTTATGATTTATTCTGATAAGGATGAGGAAGAATTTCCAGAAGAGGGATTCTTGGATTTATATGGGAGAGTTGAGAATGTTAATTTATATGGGAATATGAGATTTGGAATTGATAGTGATGAAAACTGGAAAACATTTACAAGAGATTTACAAGCAGACCTTAACAGATTTCTTCCTGGAGTGAATGTTGTTGATGTGGGAGATGTGGTTATGGGGGGAAATGGATATTTTGATGATATTAAGCTGTTAGCTCAGTATGGTATTGTTTAAAAATGAAAAAACAGATACTATATATATCAATATTAATCTTAATTCTATCAAGCTTAGTTTTAGTTGAGAATCTTACAACATATAATTTAGATCTTAGCCCTATAGATGTGGGAGATAAACTTATGGCTGAGAGTAATAATTTTATCATAGTTTTGATAATTATTGTGTTTTTAGCAATGTTGTGTTTGATGATTTTTATCTTCTTGCAGTTGTTGAGAACATAAAATAGAAAGGTGAATCACCTCTTTTTTTAGTAACATTTATATATATAATTTTTATAATATATTTATGAAAAAAGGTATACTGATTGGATTTATTGTGGTTATAATTATCACATTAGGTTTATTTTATTTTTATTCTTCTGGAGATGAACCTGAACCAACTCCTTCAAATGATGAACCAACTCCTACAGGTTGTGCTGACGAAAGGGAGAGGTTTTCTTCTGTTAAAGATGAGTACCCTGAACATTGTTGTGAAGGTTTGATAGAATGGAATTCTGGTTTTGATACTAGGATATCTATTGGAGATGATTGCTATAATACAATGATGGCAAGCGGGTATCCTGTTGGGACGTGTATTAATTGTGGTAATGAAATTTGTGAGGATATAGAAGATGTTTGTAATTGTCCTAATGATTGTAGTGCTGAAAATTCACGATATGTAACTATTGAAGATTTCTGTAATAGTGGATATGAACAGTATTGTGATGGATTGTCTGAAGATTTTGAATTAGAACTTTGTGATTTATGTGTATAAATAATCACCTCTTTTTTTAATGATAGTTAACGCTCGTAAACCAAAGGTTTCCGGCGCCACAACAACGGAGACAAAGTCCCCGAGCATGACTACTCTAAAGAGAAGCCATGAATCCAAGACTGTGCATGCGCACAGAGTTAGTTAAGGATTTTGTTGGAAAGTATAACCCTATAAATAAAAGGGATAAAAAAAATTAAATAAATTAATTTGGTTATTCTTAATCTTCTTCTTGTATTGTTAGTTCAATGTCTTCTTCATCTTCAAGAGATCCTACTTCAACTCTGTACTTATCTATTTTTTTTGATTCTCTTGCTTCAATCATTTCAATTATTACTTTATCTTTCTTAATAACTTCTATCTTTAGAACTTTTTTACCCCAAGGATTTGGAATAAAACCAAGAAATTTCTTTCTTGTTATTTCTACAGGTCTGAGATAGACTTCATCATCAAGAGCATCATTAATAGAATCAGCATAGTCTCCTATTTCTTGTCTTACTTTTTCATTTGTTATAGCAATAGTATCTCTTAATCTTGTTGTTGACTCAGAAACTTCTTCTTCAGAAACTTCAATTTCAGAAACAGCGCTTTGAGTTTTTCCAAAAGCTGTTAAAGATAATGTGTCTCCATCTTCAGTAATTATTGTTCCTTCTAAAAGTGAGAATTTTTTATATTTTCTAAGTTCTCCATTAAATTCTGCTTTAGTTTTTCCTGTTCTTGGATCTATGAACTCCATTACAATACTTCTATAAGATGTTTGTTCTTCGTCTGTTCCAACTGAACCTTGGATTTTGTAATTATCATTTCCAAAAGTTGCTTTTCCAGATAAAGTTGAGGCTTTTCTTAAGACTGTTAAATCTACAAGAACTCCTTCTGATTCATCTTCATTTAGAGAATATCCTTTTCCTACAAAGAAAGAAACTTGTGGTTTTGGTGGTTGCCCATTTGATGTAACAACAAGGCTTGCTTTTGCATAAGAATCTCCGTCTTCTCCATTTGCTTGAATTGCAAAAGAGTAAGCTCCTTTTTCTTGTGCTCTTGCTAAAATTTCAATAGAAACTGAACCTCCTGCTGGGATAAAAATTTCTTTGTGTTTTGATTCTAATTGAATTTCTAATACTTCTTGTGCTTCGTAAGATAAATCATATTTATAATTACGAGTTCCAAGAATACAATCTTCTCCTTCTCTACAATCTGGTTGTGGATGTGTATCTTGAATAACTAACTTGTAAGAAGCCCATTTATTTGGATGAGCTTTGTTTCTATCAGGATTTAAAGATACTTTAGGTGGAAATGTGTTATCATTATCTTTTACAATAATATAACCTTTTCCTGAATCTTGAACATCTTTTGTTTTAGCTGAAACTGAGAATGAACTTTTTCCGATGTTAGTACTTTTAACTTCAAGTGTAACTTCAACCATGGCTCCTGCTTCAACTTTAACAGTATCTGAGTATAGTTTTCCTTTTACACCTTTGTTGTTAGTATCAAAATCAAGAGTATATTCATAAACAGGAGCATCACACATAGGAGTTCCATCAGAATTAATTCCACATAAAGGAACTGGGTGCATATCTTGTATATTTACTTCATACTTTACAGTTTTTCCATAATCAGCTGTTCTAGATTCTGGTTGGATTTCAACTTCAACATAAAGATGTTGTTGAATTCCACAAGTTGCATACATTATTAGTTTGCCTGTGCAAGAATCATACCATCCTTCTGATCTTGTTCCTATAGAATCACATACTGGCTCACAATAAGCACATTCACCATCAATACAGTGATTAGCACCGCATGGAGCTGCATAACAAGAAACTTGAGGACAGTCTGAATCAGAACTACAGCTATTATCTCTGCAGTCTCCATCATATGCTTTTTCTACATCTTCTGCATTAAGTTCACATTCATTACCATAAGTAACTTGGTCAACTCCACAGACAGGATCATATAGATCAATACAAGTTTCTACAACTTCTTCTTGTGATGTATCACTATTTGCTAATACACCACTAAAAGTGCTGGCTAACATTAGGACCATCATGAATACTGACATTAATATTTTTATATTCATTTTGTTTATTTTGGCTATTTGGTAAACCTCCTAGCTTTTAATCTGTTTTCCATGATATTCTTTGAAAAAGTATGTATATAATAATTAGGTGGAACTAAGTGGAACTAGAAACCTCCAACGGTTTCTAGTGAACTTCCCTCTATGATTTGGAAAATCTTTGATTTTCATATAAACAACCTAACGGGTTTTCTAGTGAACTTTCCTCTTGAATTTCATCCCTTCGGGAACGTTTTTATATTCAGGTATTTTTATTATTATATGAATAAAAGAGGATTGAGTGGAGTAGTTACTGTAGTTCTAATTATAATGATATCTGTAATTGCTGTTTTGATATTATGGGTTTTAGTTAGGGGATTGTTAGATAAAAGTTCTGAAGAGATGAGTGCTAATTTTATAGGAGTAGATGTTGATATAGTGAATGTTGAATTGATTGGGGATGAATTAAAAGTAACTGTCAAAAGGGGGGCTGGTGGTGGGAATATTGATAAAATAAAAATTGTTGCAAGAAATAATGAGGATTCTATGTTGTTTAGTTCAAATTCTGGGATAAGTGTGTTAGAAAGTAAAACATATAATTTTGAGTTATATATCTCTAATCCTATTAAAATAGAAGTCTATCCTGTAATTCTTATAAAAGGTAAAGAAAAAATAGGACATGTTTTAGATGAGAAAGATATTAGTATTCAATATACTCCTACTAATTTAAATATTGGTGGAGAAGGGATGATTCAGTGTAATGAATGGGGAGAGTGTGAAGCTGAATATGATTTTGAGGATATTATTGATGAGACAGTTATTATTGAAGGAGTTAGTAGAAGAGAGTGTTCAAGAGGAGATAATTCTGTGATTCAGAAAAAAGATTGTGCATTAGATACTCCTGTTGAATCTAGGGTTGTTGAGTATTGTGGTGAGAGGTATGTTGAGATTTTTGATTTGGAAGGAAATTTATTAGCAAGAATTAGAAAGGATGGAGCTGTGTTAGATATTTTATTTACAAGTGATTTGGGGGTGGAGTGTTAATCACTTCAACCTAACCATCTTATTCTTACCTTCACCTTGTCTTAGAATAAGTTTCTTTTTTTCAAGATGAATAAGATATCTTGAGTATGAAGCTTTAGGAATATCTAGGATTTTTCTAATTTCTTTTTGTCTCATTGGTTTTTTCATTAAAAGTTCAACTATACGCTTTTCATTATCATTGATTATTGGAAGAATGTGTTGTATTTTTGAATTTTTTATTTTTCTTTTTGTAAATAAGAGAATTGCTAATATCAGAATAATGACAATTGCTGCAAAATATAATAAACTAAAGTCTTGCTCTTGACTAAGAGTGTATGAAACTTCAAATTCTAAATCATTATCATTGTCTATTAAGCTTACAACTTTTGATTCTATATCAAAAAAGTTTTCAACCCCCTCTATAGAAGTAATTATTTGTAGATTTTTTGGGAGGTGTATATCAACTAATATTGTTTCATAGGTTTCAAGATCTATTTCAAAGGTCCATATTCCTTGAGATTTTGAAGAAAACATTTCTGTTGTTCCTGTTAACCTATTATCCTCAAAGTTCAAATCATCAATATTTGGATTAATGTCTGTATCAATATAAAACCTTGACTTGCCTGTATCATCAATATATATGTCTCCTGTTATGTACTGGGCTGAAGAGAGGGTTATTGTTAATATTAGAACTAAGGAAAGTATGTATTTCTTCATATTATTACTACTCTGATTCCATATTAAAATGTTACTAAAGTAAAAAATATAAAAAGGCTGGTTTTGTATATATAGTATTAAGAGAGGAAAGAATGATAGACCAAAATAGCTTGCAGATTATTTCTCAGTCAGTAGATACTATGGAAAAATTAATCCAGGAATTAGAGAACTCTATATTAGAAAATGATTTAGCAAAAACAAAATCAACTAAACAAGAAATTTTGAAATTAAAAACACAGATAGATAGTATTTTGAAATAAAATGGCATTAGAAAATTTAAAGGAAAATATAAGTCATGAAAAACAATTAGTAAAGCAATTATTTGATATTTATAATAAACGAGAGCAGATGAATAAATCTGGAAATATTAATAATGTTGAGATTAATATGATAAATGATGGGATTAATTCTATGGTCAATCAAATAAAGATTGTTAATAATTCTATTCCTCGGTTGTTGAATAATATTTCTGCTGCAAAAAAACTTCCTGTTGTTGGTAAATTTAAGACTCCTGAAAATCAAGTTAGAGTTAGTTATCAGGTTCCTGGAAGAAATCAATCTCTTGTAACAATTAATAAAGAAGACAAAGGAAAATTTTTAACAGAGCTTCATATAGATTATAAGATTTTAAGAAAAATAACTGGAAAGAGAGAAAAGGAAAAAGAACATTTTGAATTTAAAAAGCCTAGTAAATATGCAAAAATTTCAAATAAAATTTTTTTGAGTACTTCAAATTCTTTAGTTAAAAAATATGGGTTTAACAGTTTGAACAATGATTTGAGAAAAGCAAATATTCCTTATTTGATTAATACATATATTTCAATGGGATTGTTTACATCATTATTGAGTTTTTTTGTTGGGATATTTTGGTTTGTATTTTCATTGATTTTTTCGATTTCATTTTCATCTCCTTTTATTAGTTTTGCAACTATAACAGCTCAAGGAATTTTAATTAATGCTCTGATTATAATTGGACTTCCTGCTCTAACTTTAGGAGCATTCTATATGTATCCTTCTGGAGAGAAGAATGGTTTGAGAAAAAGAATTGATAGTGAAGTTCCTTTTGTTGCGATTCACATGTCTGCAATTGCTGGAAGTGGAATTGAGCCAAGTAAGATTTTTAGAATTATAGCAATAAATGATGATTATAAATATACTGGAGAAGAATTGAAAAAAATAATTAATCAGGTAAATGTTTATGGATATGATTTAGTTAATGCTATGAGAAACACTGCAAAGACAACTTCAAGTAAGAGATTAGCTGATTTATTAAATGGTTTTGCTACAACAATTTCTTCAGGAGGTAGTTTAAATAAATTTTTAGATAAGAAGGCAGAGACTTTGTTGTTTGATTATAGGATGGATAGAGAGAAGTATACAAAAGTTGCAGAGACTTTTATGGATGTTTATATTAGTATTATTATTGCTGCTCCAATGATTATGATGATGTTGATGATATTAATTAGTGTTACTGGGTTTGATATTGGAATTAGTGTTGAGGTATTATCTGTGATTATTGTATTAGTTGTTGCTGTAATAAATATATTGTTTTTATCAGTGTTACACTTGAAACAACCAACATATTAAAATGAAAATGGAGAATAGAAAAGAATGAAATTCGGACAGATGAAAATTAAAAATTTTCAAGCCCTAATTTCAAGGAAGGTGAAAGAATGAAATTCGGGAAGAAAGAAATAATAGGAATTGTTTTTGGGGTAGTGGTAATTATAATTAGTGTGATATTTTTAAGGGGGGAAAAGATTTTCTGGTTTATTAATGGTATTGCAATAGTTGTAATGTTTCTTCCGTTTATTGTTAGTGCTACACTTGAAACAAAAAAAGAGGGGGAGAATAATGAAATGTTTTTAGAGTTTACACGGGACCTTGTTGAAAGTGCTCGTTCAGGAACTCCTATAAGTAAGAGTATTATTAATGTTAAAGATAAAGAGTATGGGAGTTTGAGTCCTCATGTTGAAAAATTAGGAAATCAAATTGCTCTTGGAATTCCTGTAAGTGATGCTCTTAGGGTTTTTGCAGATGATATAGGTAGTCAGATGATTATGAGAAGTGTTAATTTAATAAGTCAGGCAGAGACAGCTGGTGGAGAGATTTATAAGATTCTTGAGTCTGTTGCTGGAAGTGTTTCTGAAATTGAAAAATTAAAAAAAGAAAGAAAAGCTTCGATTTATAATTTAGTTGTTCAGGGATATATTATTTTTATTGTATTTATTGCTATAATGTTAGTTATTGAATTTAAAATCTTGACTATGACTATGGATTTAGGAGATACAGGAGGATTGCAAGGGGTTGGAAGTTTTGGAGGTTTAGGAGCTCAGCAAGTTGATCCATCTACTTTGTCAAATGCATTTACATTTTTATTATTAGCTCAAGGTTTATTTGCTGGTTTAACAATAGGAAAATTAGCAGAGGGTTCTATCAAAGCTGGGATTAAACACTCTTTTATTTTAATGGTTATTACAATATTAGTTGTAACAGGAGCAAGAGCGTTTTTAACATAAGATGAAAAATTGGAATATGATGATTAAAAAAAAAGGATTTACTAATGTTGAATTTGTTATATCTTTTGTAATTTTTATTTTGTTTGTATTTTTCTTGTTGATTATTCTTAATCCATTTAAGCAATATCAGATTGATCCTGTTGTGATTAATAAGATTCAGAGGGGTTTGATGGGGGAGGTGGAGGTTAGTGTTAGTAAATTAGGTATAAAAGCTAAAGCTCAAGGGCAAGGTGGGGGGGTTGGAGCGACATGCTTTAGTGTAGATTATAATGATTTTGAATCGACTAATAAAATTTTTGTTGATAAAGTAGGTAGTGGAAATGTTCTAGCAGTATTTTCAGGAAGTCAGATTTTTGTTGATAGTGGAATTGGAGATTATATAGTTTACTCTTCAGATGAATTTAATCCTCTTAATACTCCAACTCCAAGACAGTGTGCACAAAATATAGAAATAGTTCTTGGAATAAATGAAGAATATCAGTATGTGAGTTATAGATTATTAGCAGATTTAGCAACTGAATATGAAAGTGATTATGAAGGATTAAAACAAAGAATTGGAACAGATAGTGAATTTAGTTTTGAGTTATTAGATTTGGATTTAACTCCTGGAGGAATTACAGCGATTAAAGGAAAACCAGGGAAACTAGATATTAATGCTAGAAATATTCCTATTAAGGTTGTTTGGGAAGATGGGAGGATAGAAGATATGTTATTAAATTTAAGGGTTTGGGGATGATAAAAAATAAACGTGGATGGATGAGAATTTTAGAAGCTTTTATAGCTATAACTTTGATAGCTGGGTTTTTGTTATTTGTTGTTTCTAATAAAGCAAGTAAGGCTGATGTTGGAGCTGAGATATTAGCTTTAGAAGAAGCTATATTAAATGATATTCAGAGTAATGATGCAATGAGGTATAATGTCTTGATTGAAGCTAGAGATCCATTGATAGTACTTATTAAACCAAGAATTCCAGCTGGATTTGATTATGATATTAATATTTGTTTACCTGCTGATGCTTGTGGTTTGGCTGATTATCATGATAATGTTTATGCAAATTCTAAAATTATAAGTGTGTCTTCAGCAACCGGAGCTGGAGAATTTGTAGAATCATATCCTAGAAAAATAAGTTTGTTTATTTGGAAAAAAGAACAGTGATAAGAAAAAATGTTATTTTATTAATTATTTGTGTATTTTTATTTCCTGTAGTGAGTGCTGAAAGATTTGGGGTTTATCATGTTGCTCCGAATGAGAATTATGGAGGTGTTGATGATAGACTTAATAATTTATTTGGTGATTTAAATGATTTAGGAGTAAAACAAGTTTCTTATTTTAAAACTTTTGGACTGAATAATGCTCAGGTTAGTGAAAATAATTTTACACTTTTTGATATGGTTTATAATCGGTCTAAGGATGAGGGAATTGAAATTTTTCCGTGGATTAGAGCAAGAGATCATCATGATTGTGATATTGTTGATGTAACTGAGATGGAAGAATATTTGCCGACGGTGATTGATAGATATCCTGAGATTAAAAATTGGAAGATTTTGAAAGAGCCAGATATTAGATGTATTAGTGCTCCAAGAATAGGAGTAGATAGTGGAATAGATGAAGATGATTCTATTTTAATTGCTGAGAAAGCTAGAGAGATTATGGATGCTAATTGTGGGGATTGTAATTTAGTGTGGGGAGGGTTTGGGCCAATGATTAGTCAGGGTTATTATGATGATTTGATTATAGGGAATTTTTTTGATAATTTTGATGTTTATGGAAGTTTAGGATATGATTGGGATAAAATGATGGATTATAGGCCTTCAGTTGGAAATAAAGAAGAATGGTTGATTGAGACAGGAGTTAGTGATGTATCTTTAAATGAGAGCCAGTATGCAAAAGAGACATTGAAAGTTTTGACTTATTTATTTTCAATGGGATATGATAGAGTTTATTATGGTGTGCTTTATGATTGGGAGGGGGGGTTGGGGGCTGTGAATAATTTTCATGATAGAGGTTTAATGAATGAAGATGGGAGTAAGAAAGAAGTTTTTTATTCTTATAAAAATATGATTAGTAAGTTAGAGGGTTTTGAAAGTGTTGTTGCTATTTCTGATTGTAATGTTCCTCAAGAAAGTGTAGATAAAGGACCTTTAGGAAATTGTGCTTACAAATTTACATTTTCTAATAAAGATGATGTTTATGTTGTTTGGACTTCTGGAACAATGAGTTTGCCTATTGAAATTAATGGTACTTTAAAGATTACTAATTATCTTGGAAATGAAAATATTGTTGAATCAAATAATTTTTCTGTAACTTCAAATCCTGTTTATATTGAAATAAATAATACATTAACTGTTGTTGTTTCTGATGTTTGTAATAATAATGGGACTTGTGATTTTGGAGAGAGTTTGAGTAATTGTCCTGGAGATTGTAATAATACAGATATAAGTCCTCCTGCTTGTTTAGAAAGATGGGAGTGTAATGATTATGGTGATTGTGTTGATGGAATAAAATCTAGAACTTGTACTGATAGATCTAGTTGTGGGACTACATCAATAAAACCGTTTGAGCAGGTGCATTGTACTTCTCAAGATAATGGGAATAATGAGGAAGATGAAGATGAAGAAGGAATTGGGTTTTTAGGAATTTTTCTAATTATAATTGGAGGAGTGTTTTTGATATTTATTGTTTTAGTAGTTGTTAAATTATTAAAAGGAAGAAAAAGTTCTCAGCAGCAACCAGGAATGATGCCTGGAACTCAATTTGGGATGCCTCCTAGACCACCAACTCGGCCTACAGGATATTTACAACTGAGTCAGCCTCTTCCTGCTCAAGGGTATAGATAATTATAAAAGTTGATTTTAATTCTAGAAAGTATGGATAACACTAAAAATTTATCGGAAAAAAATTTTGGTGCCACGAAATCCAAAACTGCGCTCCTAAAAAATTCTAAGGAATTTTTGGGAACTTCAACTCTAAAGAGATTGAAGTCTTCGCGCAGAAATAATGAGGATTTCGTCGGTTGGAAATATTTTAAACATACTGCAGATATTAAATTTCAGGCATTTGGAAAAACAAAAGAAGAATGTTATGTTAATGCAGGTTTAGCTTTTGTTAAATCAATGGTTGATGAAGATGTTAAATCTGTAAAGAAGAAGAAAATTAAAGTTAAAGGAAATGATGATGTTAGTTTGTTGTATAATTTTTTAGAAGAATTATTGGTTTTGTTAGATTCTGAGGAATTTGTCGTCAGTAAAATTGAGAAGATGAAGATTGATTCAGGAAAGTTAAGTTGTGAGATTAGTGGGGATAAGGCTAGTAATTATGAGTTTCATATTGATGTTAAAGCTATAACTTATTCAGAGATGTTTGTTAAAAAGGAAAAATCTAAATATGTTTGTCAGGTTGTTTTGGATGTGTA
>Ga0180007_10002513_pt1 | contig 21766 bp, 17 predicted proteins | sample MM_PC_MetaG_FD_121122 | JGI IMG/M metagenome (GOLD analysis project Ga0180007, IMG submission 121122) | Groundwater microbial communities from the Aspo Hard Rock Laboratory (HRL) deep subsurface site, Sweden - MM_PC_MetaG | ecosystem: Environmental > Aquatic > Deep subsurface > Groundwater... | reverse complement strand
TTTGCTCATACAATTGTGAGTGAAGGTGTGCATTTCATTGAGGGTTAGCTGTCAACTAGCTACATTTTACCTCAATTATGCCACCTTCTTTAGTTAGATCCCACACTGTTTAGTATAGAGCCGAAAAAAAGCCTCGGGGTGGAGGCAATTCTTATATATACAAGAATGGGCATTACATCATCCTAGGCAAAGGTTCTGTCCGAGGAATACTTTCTGGTTCATTCTTCGCAAAATTGTTTACCCACCATTTATATGTGGGGTTGACTCTAGATTCTGCGATTTTCATAATGTACCAAACCATTTTTTCGATTTTGATTAAATCATTTGGTGACGCATGTTTTTTTCTTGCTACAAAGTAATCTATGAATATTTTATTGAAATAAACTATGATAAATTGGATTTCTGAATAATTATGGTAGATTCTACGTAATGTTATGCAACGCGTGTGCGTAATCCGAGGATTTTCACCATCACAACCATTTCTGGTAAAGAAATCACCCATTTTAGATAATACAAATGACTTTTTCCCAATTAATTCTACAATTTTTTTTCTAAGCTCTCTTTGTCTTTGCAAAGGGTTTTCTGAGCCAAATGTAATAGTACGTTGGGCTTGGTCAAAGGCATACTTAATATTTGGACTTACACATGACATGAAAAAAAAGAAAAAAAGAAATGAATGTTTCAAAACAGATCCTCCTATCGTAATGAACAGCACCTATAATACTCGTTTTTGGTATGAAGTCAACAGGAATCATGAGTGTTGACGGGGTTTGCTAGTCCAGTATAATAGTAAGGCACATTTCTAATCAAAACACATGAAACGAACTCAAAAAATAATCATAAGTCTTGTTGCTGTTTTTACATTTGTGGTAACACCGCTTCTATCAACTGCAGCACCGTATTATAACCCACCATACCGCCATGATGTTGGTTTAAATGTCCATTGGGCGCTTGGTGGTTTTGGCAAAGATGAGCTCTACAATCAGCGGCTCTTTGACAGCAAAACAAAATGGGCGAGAGAGCACATTGCCACTGAAGTGTTAACTGTGGAACGTCCTGAGGCATGGTTTGAACGCTATGATTACGTTCTTGATCAGTACAAAAAGCACGATATTAAGGTTGTGGGCATGCTTGCTTATGGGTTTGAAAATGGCAATATGCAGCGTCCCAATATGGATGAGTGGCTTGCCTACGTTGATACCGTTGTGAATCGGTACAAGGATTCTGTAGAAGTCTGGGAAGTGTGGAACGAGCCGGACTCACCTGACTTTCTGGAGCCAAATAGCCCAGAAAATTATGTTGCCATTTTAAGTGCAACGTACGATAAAATTAAATCGATTGATTCTTCTGCAAAAGTTATGAGCGGTGGTCTTGCTCAGCCAAATGTTGATTTTACCAAAGCGGTTTTTGAGCAGGCGCAAGGGAAGTTTGATATCTTTGGTGTCCATTACTACTATGCGGAAAATTATGTCTACTACGGTAATTATGATCAGCTTGAGCGTGACGCAAAGGCACTAAGAGACTATATAAATACCAAAGATCCAAATATGCCTATTTGGGTTACGGAGTATGGTGCGTCCACAGGGACTGCAGGGGTAACTGATACAGTCCAAAAAAACTATTTGGAAAAATCGAGTCAAATTCTGCTCCAAAAAGGATACGCAAATCGCCTCTTTGTCTACAACATAAGAAACTATGATTACAATTCAAACTACGAGAACAACTTTGGGCTTTTGGACGTAAACATGAACCCCCGTCCGTCATGGGATTGGTACATGCGTATTGCAAGAGGGCCTTATGATAAACTGAGAATTCCCATTGCAACCGAGCAGCAGAAGGCAAGCGAGCTTAAAACAGAGCTAGAAAAATACTTTGGCAAAGGACTGATTCCGATTAGTGCTGAAAACTGGTCAACGGTAGTGCAAGCATATGTCTACGGTGGCTACTCACCGCAAGCGATTGCACAGTCGATTAGGTTTGGTGGTAAAACGGTAAACCCAAAAATTGCCGCAAAGTTCTGGATGCAAACCGCAGATTATCAAAACTATATTAATAAAGATTGGACAGGGGGACTTATAACCTGGGCATACGGCAATCCCCGAATCAAAGTAACGGATGAAGCAAAAAAAGCGGACGATCTTAATACTGCGCTGCATACGTACCATGATTTTTCTAAGCTCAATATCACTTCTGAAAGTTGGAATGATCTTGTAAAGGCGTACGTGTATGGTGGATACCCCGTAAGTGCTATTGCTCGCGCGGTGGTGACCGACTGGAAAACGGTAAGTAAGACGCAAAATTACAGTGCATGGAAAAATACGGAAACGTACAAAGAAGGCGCAGCGTATCAGTTCTAGATCAATCAAGTTGACAGATTTAATCGTTTCTTGTACACTGACAGTCGTTCACTAAAAATTAATCAAAACACATGAGATTTCTTGGCGGCGATGGTGGCTGTGACACCTGTGGTGGTTGCGGTTAATCACATCGTATAAAAGGCATCCTTACGGGTGTCTTTTTTTATGTAAAAAAGGCTTAACATCCACTACACATTTGCTATCATAAAGTATGTCTTTTAATGTAGATAAAAGAAAAAATGAGCAACAAGGAGTAGGTATGATTCCAAATTATGTGCGTCCATTCCTTTGGTCATATAATACTGATAAAATTGATCTAGAAAAACACAAAGATCGAATTGTTGTTAATGTACTAAAATTTGGTAATAAGAAATCAACAGAATGGGTTACCCGTCACTATTCAGAAAATGAAATTAAAAAGATTTTAGAAGGACCTGTCGCGATTGAACTTGATCCAAAATCTAGAGCATACTTTGAACTCGTATATGATGTAACTATCCCTAAGAAGAAAACAATTAATGTGTAGCATCATGCATTATGAAATATTAGACAAAAAGAGAAAAAATATTTTACCAAAACTTGCAACATGGAAGAATGAGTATGTTCTTGTTGGTGGCACTGCATTAGCATTGCAAATGAATCACCGAGACAGTATAGATTTTGATTTCTTTACAAAAAATGACATTGATACTCAAAAGCTTTATGAACAGATCGCGCAGGTATTTGAAGGTGTAAGGGTAGAAAAAATTCAAGAGGAAGAAAACACTCTTTCTGTGCTTATTGACAATGATATTCGACTCAGCTTTATGACGTATCCATATGCGTTTCTTCAAGAACCCGAGATAGATGATTATTTAAGTGTTGCTTCAGTAGAAGATATTGCTTGTATGAAGCTTTCAGCAATAACAGGGCGTTCTAGTAATAAGGATTACATTGATCTCTACTATATTTTACATGATATTCCTCTTGAGGATTTATTAAAAAGTGCTGAAAAAAAGTTCCCGGAGTTTAATGAGAATCTTGTATTGAAGAGTCTGGTTTATTTTGATGATATTATAGATGAACCAGTTAAGTTCCAAGGAGGAATGGAAATTGATAAGAATGAAATGCAAGACTTTCTTAAGAAAAAGGTAAAAGAGTATAGTTTAGAAAGGAGTTAAAATGAGCAAAAAGATTTCTAAAGAAACCGTTGAATATGTCGCAAAGCTTGCAAGAATCGAGCTTTTAGATGATGAGGTTCAAAAATACAGCACCGAACTTTCCTCCATTGTTGACTATGTTGATCAAGTCCAATCTGTAGAAACTGACGGCCTGGAACCTACGTATCATCCTGCTAGATTTGAAAATCAAGACGTGCTCGAAAACATTACCCGCGAGGATAGAGTAAAACAGTATTCAGATAGAGAAGCGTTGCTTGACGCGGCACCGGAGCGAGAAGGTGACTATATAAAAGTAAAATCGGTACTCACGTAGTATTTAGGTTCCTCCCTCTTTTCCCAAAGGAGGAGGTTAGGAGGGGGTGTATGAGTGCCTACTTGGTAGAATCAGAGAATAATAAAATATAACATAATTTTGCGACCATGAAACTACACGAGCTTGATCTTTCCGAGGCACACATGAAGCTTGTTAAGGGTGAAATATCATCTGTTGAGCTTACAACCGCGTGTCTTGAACAAATAGAGAAGTATGATGGTAAGATCAACGCTTTTGTGACGGTAACTAAAGATGAAGCGCTCGAGCAGGCAAAACGTGCAGACGGCTTAATTAAGTCAGAAAAAGCAACGTATCTTACCGGTGTTCCTTTTGCGGTTAAAGATGTGATCATGACTAAGGGGATTGAGACAACGGCGAGTTCAAATATCTTAAAAGGCTACAAAGCGTCTTTTACGGCAACTGGCGTACAAAAGATTTTAGATCAAGGCGGGGTGCTCTTGGGTAAAACAAACTGTGATGCGTTTGCACATGGAGCTTCAACAGAAAATTCCGATTTCTTCCCTACCAAAAATCCTTGGGACATAGAGCGGGTTCCCGGAGGTTCAAGCGGTGGCTCAGCAGCAGCGGTCGCTGCGCGCATGGTGCCGTATGCGCTTGGTACTGATACCGGCGGCTCTATTAGGCAACCGGCAGCGCTTACCAATCTAGTTGGATTAAAGCCAACGTATGGTCGGGTTTCACGCTATGGGCTTATTGCCATGACCTCATCAACCGATTGTCTCTCTGTTGTTTCACGCGATGTCAATGACTCGGCAATAGTTCTTGAGGCAATGGCAGGTGAGGATGTACATGATGCAACGGCGGCGAGACTCCCGGTGCCGGACTTTACGGGTGCTGTGCGTGAAGGACTCCCTGAGTCGCTTAGAGTAGGGGTGCCGCGTGCATTTTTTGAGGAAGGCGTAGAAAAGGGAGTTTTAGAAGCGATAGAAAAGGCGATAGAGGAGTTTGAGAAGATGGGCATGGAGATTATTGACATTCCCCTGCCAATGGCTAAACGTGGCGTTGCAGTGTACTATATATTAACGCCATCTGAACTATCTTCTAACTTAGAACGATTTGATGGCATTAGATATCAGTATTCGGCCGAGACTGATCCGGAAGAAAATCCACAAAATTTATACGAAGTGTACACCAAAACAAGGGGAAAGGGTTTTGGCGCTGAAGCAAAACGGAGGATTATGACGGGGACATTTGCGCTATCATCGGGTTATTATGATGCCTATTATAAAAAAGCATCACGGGTAAGAACCGCAATTATTAACGAGTTTGATGAGGCATTCAAATCGGTTGATTACATTCTAACGCCAACGTCTCCAAGCGTAGCGTTTAAGATTGGAGAAAAAGTCGTAGATCCCCTTTCACTTTATCTTGAGGATATCTTTCTCGCTGCAGTAAGCCTTGCAGGACTCCCTGCAGTGTCGGTGCCCTGTGGTTTTGCAAGTCCAGAAGATAATCCTGATGTAACTCTCCCTGTTGGTTTGCAACTTATTGCACCACGGTTTGGGGAGGCAAAGATGCTTAGAGTGGCCAAAGTATATGAACAAATAACCGATTGGCACAAAAAGAGCCCTTCACTAGCAAACTAAGGCAAGTATATGACGACAAATTTTGGTAAACAAGAAATTGAGGCTCAGCAAAATAACAGTGCGTTTGGTGAGCCGCAAAAAAAGAAAAGCAGCATGAGCCTTATTGTCGCTATTATTGTGGTTGTTCTTTTACTTATTACTATGGTTATGGGAGGCGTGTGGGTTGCATTCAATGGAATTTCTGACGTAGGTCAAAATAATGAACAGGTGCAAAGTCAAGGCGAAGCGACATCCGATGTAAAAACAGTGGTGGTCAAAGAAGAATCGGCGGTTATAGATGCAGTAAAGCGGATACGACCGTCTGTGGTGAGTATCGTGGCAACCAAAGATTTAGAGACGATGTATAACGAGAATGATTATCAAGGGAACGATCCATTCCAAGAGTACTTTTTTGGTCCGGAAGGGGTCCCTAAAAAAAACGGAAATGATATTTCTGATGATAGCCAAGAAAAGCAAGCAATCGGTGGGGGGACGGGCTTTTTTATCTCAAAAGACGGACTTATTCTTACTAATAAGCATGTGGTAAGCACGGATGGCGCTGACTACATGGTTATTACGAGTGACGGTGAGGAGTATACGGCTGAAATACTTGCGACAGATCCGGTGCAAGATATTGCTATTTTAAAAATAGAGGGAACTAATTTTAAGGTTGCTGAACTGGGTGATTCAGATTCACTGGAGATTGGTCAAACAGTTGTCGCAATTGGCAATACGCTTGGCGAGTATTCACATACAGTTACCAAGGGAGTGGTCTCAGGCCTTGGGAGATCTATTACTGCAGGCGATGGATTTTCCGGTCCAAAAGAAACAATCACCAATGTTATTCAAACTGACGCAGCAATCAACCCTGGGAACTCAGGCGGACCACTTACTAATATTGATGGTCAAGTCATTGGAATAAATACAGCAATCGATGTGTCAGGTCAACTTTTAGGCTTTGCTATACCAATTAATGACGCAAAGCAGGATGTTGACATGGTCAAAAAAGAGGGAAAAATAGTGAAGCCGTACATAGGAGTCAGATACGTTCCGGTCACAAAAAAAATTGCTGAACAAAATAGTTTATCAGTGGATTATGGGGTACTTATTGTTCGTGGCGAGACTGAAGGAGACGTTGCGGTCGTCTCCGGAAGTCCCGCGGATAAGGCGGGGCTGCTTGAAAATGATATTATTTTGGAAATCGATGGAAAAAAGATTGATGCAACCGTTGATCTGTCAAAAGAAATAACCAAACATACGGTTGGAGAAACGATTACCCTTAAAATTCTAAGCAAAGGGGAAGAAAAGGAAATCGAAGTTATTTTGGAAGAACGCACGTAGAGACGGATAATCATCCGTCTGTGCAATCAAAAATGTTCATAAAAATAATAAATATTTCATCATGAAGGGAAATCTCGTCATAGGCCAATCCGGCGGGCCAACCATGGTCATAAATCAATCGCTTGTTGGTCTTGTTAAGGAGGCATTAAAGCACGAAGAATTTCAGGGGATATATGGAGCCGAAAATGGAATCGTCGGCATATTGGAAGAGCGGTTTATTGATCTTCGGCAGGAGTCGGATAATACGTTGGAAAAAGTTGCGTTTACCCCGTCATCAGCGCTTGGAACGTGTCGGCATAAACCAACCGAGGGAGACTGCAAGAAAGTATTTGAAGTATTCGAAAAGCATAGCGTTAAGTATTTCTTTTACATAGGCGGAAACGACAGTGCTGATACATGCCACATAGTAAACGAGATTGCCAAAAAAGAAGGATACGAGCTCAGAATTTTTCATATTCCAAAAACAATAGATAACGACTTGCCGCTAAACGATTTTTGTCCCGGGTATCCAAGTGCGGCTAAATATGTTGCCGAATCCTTCATAGGGAACGACTTAGACAATAGGGCACTTCCCGGGGTTAAGATTGATGTAGTGATGGGACGGCATGCCGGTTGGCTCACCGCGGCTGCAGCACTCGCGAGACAAAAAGAAGATGATGGTCCGCATCTCATTTATCTTCCCGAGACTCCCCTATCGGTTACTGATTTTGTGAGAGACATTGATAACGTATACGAGCAGCATGGGCGATGTCTAGTTGCAGTGTCTGAAGGTATCACCAACGCAAATGGTAAATCTATAGGTGAAATGCTAACGAGCAAAAAAGATTCTCATGGCAATGTGCAGCTTTCAGGATCAGGAGCACTCGGGGATATGCTTGTAAATTATGTAGAGATGCACAGTAAACACAAGAATATGCGTGTTCGGACTGATACGCTTGGCTACGCGCAGAGAAGTTTTCCTGGTACTCAAAGTGAGGTTGATTCTAAAGTAGCGTACATGGTAGGCAAAGAAGCTATTTTGTATGCGTTAAAAGGTGATATAGATGGTAGTATTGCAATCTCTCGGCTAAGTAAAGAAGGCAATGATCCGGTTTTTGAAACAGATCTGGTTGAGCTTAAAGAGGTAGCGCAAAAAACACGTACGGTGCCAAAGAAGTTTATCTCTGAATCAGGGAATAACGTCACGTGGTCGTTTATTGAATATGCCAGGCCGCTTGTGGGAGAGTTGCCGGTAAAAGGATATTTAGAGAAAACGCGAGTGTATAGATGATAATAATATAAATAGTATGGCAAGAAGAGAATCTGCTCAAGATCAATATCAGGTTATCCAAGACCAAGAAGTAAGTCCCGAAGAAGAAAATACCTCAGCTATAGTTGCAAAAGCAAAAGAAATTTTTAGTGATAGAAGTAAGTTCTCTGGGGAGAAAAGGAGCATGTTAAAGGACTATTTGGATTCCATCAGAGATGGGACACAGATAATTGGAGCAGTCAGAACTCTATTCAATGCTGAAGAAAAGAATGATCTTCCTTTTATGATTTTGGATACAATTCAATACAGAGGGACAGTAGACGTTGATGAAGGCATAGCTGAAGCTGTTGAGGAACTTCGTGAAAAAGAAGACAGTGGCTCCAATGATAAAAAGTATCTTGGGAAACTAATCCAGTGTTCAAATAGTGAAGAGTTTCTTAGAGTAATAATTCAAGAAGATACAAATCCTACTGAAGAAAGGAGAAGTTTGCGTCACGTTGAGCTTGATTATGCTGTGTTAGCAATTGAGAGACTTCAAAAAATGGGAAAAATAGAAGATGAAGAGATTCGTCGAATAGTACTTGAATATGGGCCAGATGACAGAAATAACTTTCAAGAATCAAAAATTGCTAGGTTATTAACAGACCATAACACTATTAAAGCTGTTATTGAAGATTTAGGTAGCGGCAAGGTCTGTGATCTTCTTTCACAAGGAATATCTTTTGCAATAAATCCAGAGACAGATCCTGACTTAGTAAGAAAGCTTCTCGAAAACGTTAGAAATAATGAACAACTTATATCATATGCAAGCAGATTGCTTAAAGAAGACGTTCTTCCAAATGAGGCAAAAGCTTTATCAGATATAATTGCACAGGGTTCTATTTCTGACCCTCGCCTAGAATCGCCATATCTGAGAGATATGTCTAAGTATTCTAATACATTAATTCAGAATGGTTTCTTTGACTTATATCCTGAGCATCTAAAGAAAATTGCTGTTGACTCTACTTTTGATGAAATAGGTCAAAGAAGTAAAAGTTTTGTTGATTTTCGCATTGCTGCTCAAAAAAGACTTCAAAGCAAAGAAGTCAGAGCTATCTTTGGTGATCTCCTTGATGACATAGAAGGCAATGCAGAAGAAATGGAAAGAATACGGACAGACATTCAAGAAAAAAGAAAAGCAGAACTTAAAGCCTATCATGAAGCTAGAGCTGCAGAAGAAGAAGCTCTTAAAAACCTTACTGATCGTGATTTGACGGGAGCGTGGGTTGAGGGGTCTCAAGAGGTTTTGTTTTAGAATTTTGTGAAAAGAAGCAAGAAAGGTTGCTGACGGCACCTTTGGAGTATGCTATACTTTATTTGCAAGTGGAAAAAGGGCACATAAAAAAATAACAAAAAGAAAAGGATGATGAAAGCGGAGAAATTCATCAAGGTAGCTTTTGTGTTTGCAGTAGCAAGTCTCTTTTGTGTGGGGGCAAGTGCAACACAGGCTGCGTATGGTGATACATCAACATACATTTCAAAAATATATGCGGGAGATGGGGGTAATGCTCGGGACGCCTATTTGGATTTTGCGGAAGATGTCGTTTTTGATTCTGGGGGTAATATGTATATTGCAGATACGTTTAATAATGTTATACGAAAAGTTGATACATCAAATGCTATTTCTACGCGAGCAGGAACGGGGTCGTACGGTGATACCGATGGTCCTACGGGCAGCGCAGAGTTTGCACTTCCGCAAGGCATTGCGGCAAAGGGTGATGGAACACTTTTTATTGCCGATACCTACAATCACAAAATACGAAAAATAGCGGGAGGAACGGTCTCAACAATCGCATCAGATCTCTCTTAATCCTAGTGGTGTTGCTTATTATGGTGGAACAGTCTACATTTCTGATACGGGGAACGGAGCAATTAAAAAAGTCTCTGAAAACGGCGGTGAAGTACATACCGTATCAACAGGTGTAGTAGTCCCGGAAAAGCTTACGCCAACACCCGATGGCAGTCATGTGTACGTTGCTGACAGCGGTGCTCACAAGGTATTAAAAATCAATACTGGAAATGGTGCAGTGGAGACTATTGCAGGAAGCGGTAGTAATAGCTATGCGGAAGGTGTTGGGACTGGCGCGTCGTTTCAACAGGTTATTGGTGTAGGACTTGATTATGACTCAAATACACTCTACGTTACGGACGGTGACGGCTATGATGACAAGGTCAGGAAAATCGATCTTGCTTCAAAGCAAACCTCTCTCCTTGCGCGCGACACGAATATGGCATCCATTAATTATCCTAAAGGCTTGGCACTTAGGGGAGACCACGCGTACGTGGCAAACTCTGGTATTGGCACGGTACATAGGTTTAATAAGAGCTCAGGAGCGGAAGAATGGATGGCGGGTAAGAATAGATTTGGGAATACTGATGGTGCAAAAAATAATGTAGTCCTGGGAAGACCATTTAAAATAGTTGCCTCGCCGGACGGGAATACGCTCTATGTTGCACAAAATAATCTTATTAAACAAATAAACAAGTCGAGCGGGGAGACATCTCACGTTATCGGTAGCGTGGTTGACGCGTACAGAGAAGGTTCCGGTGACAGGGTGAGATTTAGTACGATTTCAGGTATGACTATTGACTCAACCGGAAAAAATCTCTATGTTACTGACCACTGGAACAATCGTATAAGAAAGATAGATTTAGAAACGAAGGAAGCGAGTCTTGTATCTGGAACGGGTGATACAAACTGTTCCGGATCGTGTAATGGCTATGCCGATGGAACTAGAGATTCAGCACGGTTTAACAATCCAAGTGACGTGGCAATTTCACCCGACAATAATTATCTGTACGTCACTGACACGTCAAACAATAGAATTAGAAGGGTTCGGATTTCCGACGGTCAAACAGAGCTTGTAGTCGGGTCGGGAGTCGCGGGTTTTGCTGACGGCACGGGTGGGAGTGCAAAGTTTAATAGGCCATACGGTATCGCTATAGATCCCAGCGGCACGTTTTTGTTTGTAGCTGACTCAAACAACCAGCGAATCAGAAAAATCGATATTAATTCTAAAAAAGTATCCACGCTTGCAGGTTCAGGTGTTAACGGCCACAGAGATGGTGTCGGTACGGATGCGGTTTTGTCGTATCCTGAGTATCTAACGTATGGTACAAACGGAAAAATCTATTTCTCAGAAGTCGGAAGTCATCGAATCAAATATCTGGATCCCGGGAGTGGAACGGTCATTACGATTTCAGGAGAGGGCAAAAGAGGGTTTGCAAATGGCCATAGGTTTAGTGCAAAGTATAATAATCCAAAGGGACTCTACGCTGATGTAGATAATAACAAGCTCTACGTTGCGGATAGTTGGAATGATTTAATCAGAGTTGTTGATATTACGGGGAATCCACCCTATGCGGAGCCGGCACCGCAAGTGGGATCCGTGTATCCGACAAATCGGTATAAGGTAGCAGGGAAGTTGACTGATAAAAAGATGCTCGAGATTTCTGGCAAGCATTACAGCCATGGTGCAAAGGCGTATTTTGGCGGCATGGAAGTAACAAAAACATACGTAAAATCAGAGGATAGACTGGCAATTGAGCTTCAGTTTGGCAAGCTTTCTCCTGGCTACTACGATGTAGCAGTAGAAAATGTTGATGGACAAATTGGCACCAGTAAAGACGGGTTTATTGTCTTAAACGCAGATGGCTCGCTCCCCGACCGCAATCTAGATCCGGCCAAAGCAACGAGTCAGTTTTTTGCCTATAATTCATCGTTTAGAGGTGGGTTTACGCTAGCGGCAGGGAACGTACTTCCCGGAGGCAGCGGCGAGATTATTACGGGGCTTCTGCAAGGGTTTGGTCCACAGGTGAGAATTTTTGATAAAACAGGGAACGTTAAGAGTCAATTCTTTGCCTTTGCAAAACATCTCCGTTCCGGTGTGAGAGTAGCCGTTTGTGATTTAAACGGTGATGGATACGGAGAGATTGTTACGGGAGCGGGGAAATCGGGCAGACCGCATATTAGGATATTTAACGGGTATGGAGAGCCAGTGATTAATGCGGGCTTTTTTGCACTTGATGGCAAATTTAAAGGCGGCGTGAATCTTGCGTGTGGTGATGTAACCGGAAATGGAAGTCCGGAGATTGTTGTTGCAGCGTCACAAGGAGGCGGTCCCCATGTTACCGTTCACAGACCGCGTGATGGCAAGGTTATGGCGAACTTCATGGCATACGGCAGGACGTTTAGAGGCGGAATCAAACTTGCAGCGGCTGATATGAATGGTGATGAAAAGAAGGAGATTATAACCGGACCGGAAGTAGGCGCACCACATGTACAAATGTTTGATATTGGCGAGGGAAAGATAAAACGATTAAACCCCGGATTTTATGCGTTTAGCCCTCAGTTTAGGGGAGGGCTCTCGGTTGCCGGAGGCGATGTAAATGGAAATGGACGCGATGAGCTTATAGTCAGTCAAAGGACGGGTGGTCAGGCGTGGGTAAAAATATATAACGCGAAAGATCAGGCAATACTAAAAAACTTCCTCGCATATCATGGAAGCTTTCTAGGTGGCGCAGTGAGTGCGGGAAGTGATGTTGATAATGATGGTAAAGCGGAGATTTTGACTATTCCCGGGTCTGAGGGGAGTCCGCAGGTTCGGGTGTTTGATTATGAGAAGCTGTAGCTGTGCTGTGTCATCCCGGACAGTCTTTCTTAAGACTGAGCCGGGATCTCTTTGCTTACAGGTAAAGTCACGAGATCCCGGATAATTACTTCAGAAAGTAATTTCCGGGATGACAAATAGAAGAAAGCTCTTTCACAATTAAATATTAATCCTTAATAAACTTCTGGTATTCCTCATCATCTGCAATGAGATCCTCTGTGATGACTTCTCGCAAGAAATCCGCTTTGGTTTTGTCTGTATTGTTGATCTTCCAAGAAAGGTAGCGCTCTATCTCTTTGCTGATTCTCAGGGTAAATTTGATGGTTGGTTTTTTATCCGGGTCAATGTTGCGCTTTCTTTGTTCTTGCTCGCGTCTAAACTTCTCAATAATCTTCTCATGCGCAATAATGTTCCCCATAGAAAGTCCCAGTTGCTCTGCGAAGATTTTGATGAGGGAGATTTGGTCGGGGGTGAAGGAGGAGGCTTTGGTGCCGACAAAAAGAACGCCTTCTACAGTTCCGGAGGCAATAATAGGGAAGGTACCCATGTATTTTGCGCTTGAAACTCTTTGCAAAAGATGAACCATTTTGTCGCTATCAACAAACCCGCGGGTGAATTCAAGCAGACTTTTATTAAAATGAATTTCACCGGTTTTCCCCGTTTCGCCAATAAGATTAATGGGTTCATCAATAGGTGTTTTGATTGATGAGAAGTCCATAGAGAGTAGTTGAGTGACTCGTTTGGTGTATGTATTGTCAGTATAAATATACGCTCGTAAAGACTTTGGATTTTCTCTACGGAAAATAGCGCCTGCTACAAAACCGAGTTCATCAGTGAACGCTTTGACGGCTTTTTCAGAGATTTTTTTGAAGTCGAGCTCGCCGGTTAGGAGGGTGTTGGTATTTGAAATTGTTTGAAAATATTCTTTGAGAGAAAGGCCACTAGTGACATTATTTGTATTTTCTAGTCTTTCTTTATACTTATGAACGATTTTTTCATGAGCGAGTGCATTTCCCATAGCTATAGCAAGTTGATCAGAAAATGTTCTTGCAATCTCAATTTGTTCATTTGAAAAAGATTTCTCTTTTGTAGTGCAGAGCAAGACACCAATAATGTGATTATTATTCTTAATTGGAAGAGAAAAAAGAGTTTGTACTTTTGAACCCTTTTGAATTGTTTTTAATAGAGAGTCTGGGACCGCTTTGTCTGCAAAATCTTTAATGTTACGACCAATAAATTCATTACCAGTTTGTGCCGTTTTCCCAAGATAATTTATTGGTTTATTGCAGGGCATTGTTACTTTATACATAGGCATTGGAAGTATGTCATGGATGAAGTCAACAAGTTTATTGTGTGAAAAAGCACAAGTACGGAGCATATCGCCATCCTTTACAAATACTGCTGTAGCAGCAAATCCCATTTTTTCAGAAAAGAGATTTACCGCTTCATTGGAAAGATCCTTAAAATCGAGTTTTTCCGAGAAGAGCCTATTGGTTTGTTTGATGATTTCTAAGTTTTTTTTGAAAGTTGAAAGTTCTTTTGAAGATGTATTTTCTTTGAATTTTTCGAGTATCTTTTCGTGAGCGATGACGTTTTTCATGGCAAGACCGAGCCTATCAACAAATTGTCTGGTAATTGCTATTTGCTCATCAGAAAAATCTTTTTTATTTGTACCGACTATAAATACTCCTTGTGCCTTTTCGTTAATTCTAATTGGTGCTGCGAATATTTTTTTAACTCTACAACTTTTTTGCAATGCTTTTGCAATGGTTGGTAATAAAAATCCTTTAGTAGCTTCTTGCAAATCGCTGGAAAAATTTTCCTCATTTTGAGTTTGTGACTTACCAATAAGACTTTCCGGATGTTGAATTGGGATTCTGATTTTATTAAATTTGACAGGGAAAATAGTTGCGAGTTTCTTTGTGTAATCCGTTACGGTATAGATATACGCTCTTGAGTATTCCTCATTTTCCTTTCTCATTATTGCAGCACCAACAAAACCCATTTCTTCGGTGAAAAAATCAACAGCTTTTTGAGCAAGGGATTTGAACTCTAAATCTCCTGCAAGAATCTTATCTACTTGTTTAAAAAAATGCTTAGACATACGATGACCAAAAGTTTAAACACAGAATACTTAACTCAAGAAACAAAAAAGCTACTTTCTAAACTTGGCGATAGCGATATTTCTCCATCGGCTTATGATACCGCATGGGTTGCTAGGATACAAGATAAAAGTGATCCTAGAAAATCAATGCTCTTTCAGTTTCTTATTAAATTTACTTTTTTCAAAAAAAATAATGCAGAATTTGATGATATTTTAAGTTCAAAGGCATAAATTTATTCTTTGAGAATATGAATATACATAACTCAGAAAAAGATGATGCAGAATTGGTTTTAACTGTCATAGGAAGACTCAATCTTGTCAGAGACAAGTGCAAAGAAAACTTGTTTATTTATCGAGAAAGTGGAAAGTTTAGTAGTAAAGGCATAAAACAATCTTTCCAAAGGGAGTTGGAAAATTTCAAATATTTATCACAGTTTGTAAGTTTAAAAATTAATATATGTTATGATTTGTCAGATGAATTTGTGTTATACCCAAGCAGTAAGAAGAAGTTAATACAATTTACGAAAGATACGAAAAAATGGCATACAATGTATGCTTCAATATTTTTGTTAGTCAAAAAAAATCTGGGGTTGCTTGATGTACGAAGCCAAACAGTATTAAATTTTATTGTCTGCACAGAGTTAATTGTCGATGTCCTTGATTCTCTTGGCGATAAGTGCAATATTAGAAAAAGTATGGATTCAGAAAAAATCTATTCGCTTTTATACAATATTGCGGGAGAGAAAAAAATTACTAATCCGTTTGTTTCAAATTCTTTTAGTATGCGCAATGACTACAAAGAGCTTGTTGAAATTGGCAGATACTTAGTAATCGTTGCGAAAATATCACGATGTGAATTAAACAAAATTACTTCAAATGAAAAGATTAAAAGTGCAATAAAGAAAAGTATGTTTGATTACTCATATTGTATAACAGTGATGCATGAGGATGAAACAAAAAAACAAGAGCTTTTAACTGAATGGTATGATAGAAAGAATGTAAGAGATCGCTATTCGCTGACTAAAGATGAGTGGTTACTAGCAAATGGTTCTTCGACTTTTCCATTTGCCCTAGTTTCTAGTCTTCTTGATAAAGATTTTGGAATTAGCGATGTTGATAAATTGTATGATATTTATTATCCATACTTGGGTTTATTCCATGTTTGGCAAGATGATTTAGTTGATGTAGTAGAAGATGAAAAAAATAATGATTTCAATATAAATGATTCCTATATTAAATCTAATGATTGTCAAGATATTGAAAAGCGATTAAAAGAAATAGTTGATATAATAATGGAGAAAATCGAGAGATATGGTTCAACTTTTTATTTTCATAAATTTATTGTTTTAATGATAGCTGAAGCTTATCTTAAGAAAAATCAAGAATTGTGTCATAATGGAAGAAGTATGAATCCAGCCACAGAGGTGCTTCACAATCTTTCATATAGGATAAATGAGTATATAAATTATTCTTTCGTATGAGTGTAGAAAAAGAAAAACTCAAGAGTACAATTAAAAAACAGCATGCTATTTTACACATTAGTAAAGTTATTGTAAGCTCCTTAGAACTTGATGATATTCTTCAAAAAATTGTTGATGAGGTAGTGTCTACTTACAAATATTATAGTAGCGCTTTATTTTTAGTTAATGAGGAGGAAAAAAAATTATACAGCGTAACTGTTTCGCAAACTGGTTATGTAAAAAGAGCTTTAAAATTAGTAAAGGAGCCATTTACTTCTTTATTTGTTGAGCTGAATAGTAAAGATAATTTGCTAGTCCGTTCAGTAGAAACAAAAAAAGTGATTGAAAATAATAAATTGGCAAATTTCTTGTGCCCTCCATTAAAGAAATGGGTAGCAGATTTAATGCAGATTACAACCCAGACTAATAGGTTAATAGCCATTCCAATAATCTATAAAGATAGAGCTATTGGCACTATCCTGTTCACTAAAGATAAGGGTGATTTTGCGGACGATATTGTATTGTTGAAAACATTCACTGATTTAATTGCTACAGCAATAAATAACGCTCGCCTCTTCTCTCAAACCCAACAACAAATCAAACAACTCGACGAAAAAGCTAGGGATCTTGAATCACTCCTTGATCTCTCTGCTGTTGCTATCGGGAAGCTTGAGGCAGGAAGTGTCATACAAAACGTTCTTGATGCTGTTCCGAAAAAATTCAACCATTTGGGTTACGTTGCCGGTGCTTTCTTAGAGCTTAATCAAAAAACCAATGAACTCAAGCTCAACGCACTCACTGATGGAAAAGTCATCGTGAGTATAAAATCAGTGACAAAACAAAAGCTTTACAATCAGAGATGCATGCTTGACAAGAAAGACCCGGAAGGGCTTTACCAAAAACTGATACACGATGAATGTATTTACTTTGAAGACGCTTCGGACTTTTGCAGCTCATCAAAAGGTATTACAAAAAAGGTGGTTAACCAAATACAAAGAGCAGTGGGGGTAAAATCCGGTTTGATACTCGCGGTAACGCTTAGAGGAGAGATTGAGGGTGTGTTAATAATGGCGAGCAGAAAAGATATTTCAGAAATCACAAAACGTGATGAAGAAATTATGCGTACCTTTGCCAATCAACTTGGGCTTGCGTTTGAAAACCTGCAACTCTACGAGAAGCTAAAAAAGCGAATAGATGAACTTAATGAAGCAAATGAGCGCCTTAAAACGCTGGACGAAGTTAAAACAAACTTTGTCTCGATTGCCTCACATCAACTAAGAACTCCTATTTCTGGAGTAAAAGGCTATCTCTCTATGCTTATGGAGGGTGATTTTGGAAAGATGACAGACAAGCAGAAAGAAGTCATACAGCTCAATCTTGCAAATATTGAGAGGCTGGTGAAGCTTATTGATCTGTTCTTAGATGTATCAAAAATAGAGGCAGGGAAGCTTGTTTTGGAAGAACAGCAATGTGATTTAGTCGCGCTAATAGATGATGTCGTTCATGAATTTGAAAACCAACTCGCGATCAGAAAACATCTTTCTTTAGAGTTTAAAAAGCCTAAAAAGAAGTCTAGTGTACTGTGCGACGAGGAACGAATGCATCATGTTATTGCGAACATTGTCGATAATGCTATAAAATACACGCCCGAAGGCACAATAACCATTTCACTTGATGTTGAGGAGGATAAAGAGATTGTTACAGTAAAAGATACGGGGATTGGTATTGCAAAGGATGAGACAAGTCGCCTTTTTGAAAAGTTTGTGCGCGCAGAAGGTGGTTACAGACATAACGCAAATGGTTCGGGCCTTGGACTATATATTGTTAAAAAGTTTGTGGAAGGGCATGGCGGCAAAGTATGGGTAAAAAGCGATGGAAGAGGGAAAGGAGCAACATTTGGCGTTGAGCTTACAAAGAAAAGAGAAAAACTCAAAGAGATCAAGGCATAGCGTGAACAAAAACTATCATAAAAAAGCGGGGCTATTCTCCGTTTTTTTGTTTTGAATTGACCTGACCTTTTGGCTCTGTTATAATGAATACAGGATATGAGCCGTTTCAATAAAGAGCGCCGTCGCATATTGGTAAGAAATATTTTGATGAGTGTAAATACAACTATTTTGTTCAACAAGCGCCGTCGTTAAAGATGTGGATAACGTGTCAAAATTGATAAAAGACGACTGTGAGTAACTTTAAAAAAATCTAAATTGGAGAAAAAAATGAGGAACGTTGTGGTGGGTGTGATGGTGATAGCTCTGGTGGTGTTTTCTGGATGTTCTTTGGACAAGAATGAAGAGGTGAATCAAAATGAACAAGTAGAGCAAGTCAGTAGTGAAAACTGGAACGAATATGAGAATAAGAATTTGGGGTTTAAGATTAAGTATCCTGATGAGTGGGTGTATGAGGAAAGCTTTACTGATTTTGGAGGGCGTATGCAATTATTTAAAGAAGAAAGTGATACAGACGCTGCGTTCCCATATGTTGAGGTACAGGTATATACTTCGAAAGAAAGCCTTGATGATATTGCAAGGTCAGATTATTCAAAAGATGAAAATGGAAACTACATAAGTTTTTATTCACCTGAAGGTGAGCCTGACAAAGTAATGCAGTCAAAAATTACCAAAAATGGTGACTGGGTATACAACATTTCGCTTTTTAGCAAAATAGATGAGGAAAATGAAAATTTATTTAAAGAAATCACCGAATCTTTTGTAACTTTCTTTAGAACGATTAGGGTACCTGATATTGACATAACTGAAGATGATATCAAGAAAAAAACGAGTGGCTGGAAAACGTACGACAACAATGGAATGGATTTTGAAGTAAAATATCCAAGCGATTTCGAAGTAGTAGATATTGAGAAAGGAGTAATGGTTGCAACAGAAGAACTGCCAGGTGCTCATTCGGAAAATTATAGAAAAAAACAATTTAGTATTATTTCAGTGGTTGATGAAAAGTCGTTAGATTTGGCTGTAATAGACGAAATATCCAAAATAAATGAATCAAATAATGTTGAAATTTTTACCAAGAAAATTGAATTAGAAGACAATGAAGCTCTATATGTTGGGAGTCATTATGATAATGAAGGAGGAGTAGTTTCAAAGTTGTTTATTAAAAATGGTCCAAGGTTATATACTCTAGAGGCTCGATCATTGATATACGAGGAGTATGAAAAAGACATACAATTTGTTGAAAACGAATTTGCATTGTTTTTCAATACTTTTAAAGTTTTGTAGATTTTGAATGGTATTTAGTGGACCTTAAAAAAATAAGGAGGGATTTAGTAATTTCTATTCTTTTCCAGAAGTCTGTTACTGATAAGGAGGATACAAACAGTGAAGACTAACAGAAAGAAAAGTATTTATCTTCTTATTGTTGTTGCCTTTGTGGCTTTAACAAAAGGGTGTGGATCAGGTAAAAGTAGTTCAATTTCAATTGATAAAGCGACTGAAAAGTACATGAGTACAAATTATCCTCAGGCGTGGTCGTTCCAATTTCCTCTGGCAGATTATCAAGTAACTGGATACAGGTTTGATGACAAAGTTAATGATAAGCAGCAGCATGCGGGCGAAGATGCTCACGGTGATCCGGGGACTTCAGTGTACGCAATGGCTGACGGAGATATAAAGTACGCATCAAGCACAGGTGATTATGGAGGAGTCGTAGTAATTGAACATTATTTGCCAAATGGACATTATGCAACAAGTGTATACGGCCATTTACGAAGAAGCAGTCTAAGAGGAACAGGTCATGTAAAGAAAGGGGAGAAAATTGGTGCACTCGGTGATAGGGGTGAGATTGGAGGAGACTGGGGTCCTCATCTCCACTTCCAGATTAAAAGAGGAAAGTGCATTAGTTTTGGTAGTAGTATCGCCGGATGGGTACCACAAGGAAACATAAAAGACTACCATCACCCTACAGGTTTTATTCACATCTACAATCGCCTTGCTACAATGTCTCATTCTCTGAGAGGTGGCGAAGGCGTCCACTGGTACGGAGGCTACAAAGGTCGTGCTGCTATCCAAGACATCAAACTCCCAAGCAGCTGTCACGCCGCTGTCGTTTATGACGCTGCTGGCGGCGCTCGAAAAGCCTACCTCATAAAATGTGGTTTCTGGAACTACTGGGCCGGAAAAGGAGGTCCAGGATCAACGCTTGGTATGCCAATCACAGAAGAGTACGGAAACAGCACTGAGATATTCCAAGATTTCAAAAACGCCTACCTTTCGTATCGTATCAGGGGTGGTGCTATTGGCCAGCATAACTATCGTAGGGCCACTCCGGGTAAAGCTGCGGGTGGTCGATGGATTGATGGACGACGAATCAGCTATGCCTTTGCAGAAGCCTACGAACGTCATGGCGGACGGTTGGGCATAGGTGACGCCAGTCATCCCAGTGACACCGCAGATGTGCATCAGTGGGACAACATCTGGGTACAGGACTTTGACTACGGAAAATTTGGCTGGTGTATCCTGATGTACAACACTCATCAAGATCAGGTTCATCTGGTGCGCGGTGGATTCTGGGACGTATACAAGAAATACAATCTTCTCAAATCACTTCGTGAGCCCCGAGGCGATGAATATCGGCCTCATCCTGAAGTGCCGCACCAAGACTTTGAAGGTGGTTACCTGGAGTTTGATCAAGGTAACCTTAAGATGTGTACGCATGATGGCAGAAAAATTCACCAAGACAGCACTTACTGCAATAGATCCAGAAGACCAATCTGCATTCCTAATCAGTACATCTGTGAAGACAAAAACACGCAGAAGCAATGTTATGATGATGGCAGGGGATGGACAAAAACCAACTGTCCAAATGGCTGTTTCCAGAATCAATGTAACTTCTGCCCTCTTGGTTCATCACGCTGCAAGGACATCACCACAGAACAACTTTGTGCACCAAATGGCAAGAGCTACGTAGATCGAAGATGCATTCACCGCTGTGATAACGGTCATTGTCTGTTCCGTGTCCCCTGCATCCCCAACCAAAAAGTCTGCAAAGACTCTGGAATACTTCTTACCTGCTCATCTGATGGCAAACGTTGGACACAAACACGCTGCAACAATGGCTGCTCCAACAATCAATGCAACCTCTGTAAGCCTTGGACGTATCGCTGCAAAAGTATCACTACCGAGCAGGTCTGTTCCCCGGATGGCAAACGCTTCATAGAGCAGATATGCGCACATCGTTGTGACAACGGCAGGTGTCTTCACCAAGTGCCGTGTACCCCAAATCAAATGGTGTGTGAAGAGGGTAATCAGTTTACATGCAGTGCGGATGGCAAGAAGTGGACCAAGAAATCGTGTGAACATGGATGTGGTCAATGGACGTGCTCAAGCGAACCACCACCAAAAGACACTACTTCACCACCTCTCCCAAAAACACTCTGTACCCCACACACCAGACGCTGTGTCAACCAAAAAGAGGCTCTCTGTCAACCAGTGTGGGACAAAGTTAATTGACTAGGCTTAAGAAAGGCTAAAGATACCTTTTCGACATAGACTTGGGGGTTTTTGAGGCCAAAACTGAGTCTTTTGATGAGTTTAC
>Ga0180007_10002512_pt1 | contig 21780 bp, 12 predicted proteins | sample MM_PC_MetaG_FD_121122 | JGI IMG/M metagenome (GOLD analysis project Ga0180007, IMG submission 121122) | Groundwater microbial communities from the Aspo Hard Rock Laboratory (HRL) deep subsurface site, Sweden - MM_PC_MetaG | ecosystem: Environmental > Aquatic > Deep subsurface > Groundwater... | reverse complement strand
AGTATCTGCAGTCCCAAGGTATTCAATAATTCGGGTACGCGGCTGCCCATTAACCCTATGGGATTCCACAATTGACCAGTATTTTTTTCCGCGAGATATTCGTGCCTGTATTGAAGCCATTGCTCCTCCTGTATCCAGTGACTACAGTATAGCATACATATAAATTCAAGTCAAATATACTGAGTTTTCGTTACTTTATAGAGTTATATCCAGTGACTACAATTTGATGACCGCAAACTGGTGTAATAATACGGTTTGTATTGGATTTTCGTGGAATTTTTTGATTGGGGGTGTGTTAATTTAGGAAACTTGCGCTAGAACATGAAATTAAAACTGGCGCCTATGGCCGCTCAGGTGAGGCGCTTACTAACTTTTCACTGCGCCTGCCGCCGTCCGATTCTGAACTTGCCCAGCAGACGCTTAAAAATCCTTACCTCTTCGACTTCCTCACCCTCGCCGCGGGCTTCCGCGAACGTGAACTGGAAACCGGTTTGGTTAAACATCTGCAGGAATTTCTGCTGGAACTGGGGACCGGCTTCGCTTTTGTGGGGCGGCAGTATCGACTCGTCATCGACGGCCATGATTATTACCTCGACCTGCTCTTCTATCACCTCAAGCTGCGCCGCTACGTAGTTATTGAGCTCAAAACAGGCCCTTTCAAACCTGAGTATGCAGGCAAGCTAAATTTCTACCTTAGCGCCGTTGACGCCACACTTTTAACTCCTATTGACCAACCGTCCATCGGACTCATTCTCTGTCAGGATCGGAAGAAAATCGTCGCTGAATATGCCCTCAAAGGAATGAGCCAGCCGATCGGAATTTCCGAATATGAATTGACGACGAAGTTACCCGCGGAGCTCCAAACTAGTCTTCCCTCCGTCGAAGAAATTGAATCAGAATTTGAGTCCGGGATACACAAGGAATAAAAGATCATGTTCAGAGCCCCGCAGGAATATTTACAAGGCATAACGACTATCTTTCTTAATAATCGCCGTCAAGAATCGAGTGGTTTCATTCTTACTTTACACCCCCCAGAAGAACCTCTGCAGCCTTATCAGCATAGAGCATTCCCTTTGGTGTAAGGATTACCGCTTCATCTGATATGGTGAGGAAGCCCTGAGCTTCAAGTATTTTTGCCTGTGCAGCAAAAGAATCATACTGTGCGGATGTCATTAGTTGCATTAATTCTGCACACTGCAGCCCCCGCGAAGTGCGCAGCCCGAGCGCAATTTTTTCAATCAACGCCATTTCAGGAGTGATCATTTCCATCTGAAACAACCCATCCGCATTTCCGTTTTCCGGCACATAGGAAAGTTTTTTAATATATTCACGCACGTCTGTACAGTTGCACTGCCGGGAAAAACCATTATAGGAATGGGCTGATGAGCCGAGGCCGAGATAGTGCGCACCTGACCAATATCCACTGTTGTGCCGGGACTCAAATCCCGGTTTTGCATAATTCGATACTTCATATCTTGTGTATCCGAGCGAATGCATTAACTCAAAAGTCTGATCAAAGTGAAATGCCTGCCGGCGATGAGACGGAGCATGTACTCTTCCCCTGTCAATCAATTTTGCGAGCGCGGTTTTTTCGTGTACGGTCAGTGCGTACGCAGAAATATGCGTCACACCCATCGCAGCTATGGTTCGTACTGTATAGCCGACATTGCGCATACTTTGACCGGGCAGGCCGAAAATAATATCAGAGTTACAATTACTAAATCCGGCAAGAACCGCGTTTTCAACTGCGCACGCCGCTTCAGCACCGGTATGCCGCCGGTGAAGCAGTGTGAGTTCTTTGTCATATAGCGACTGCACACCGATACTAATCCGGTTAAATCCAAGACTTTTCAGTTCATGAAGGTATTGCGGGGTGCAGTGTTCCGGGTTGCATTCAATGGTGTACTCAGTAGATGCGGAACAAGAAAAATTATTCTTGACAGTGTTTAATACTTTCTCGACTTGCCTATAATCAAGAACCGAAGGAGTGCCTCCTCCGAAATATACTGTGCTGACTTTTCCCCCGTTTAGGTATCCTGCTCTCAGCTCCGCTTCTCTGCAGAGCGCGCTTATGTATGAGGGGATAGATTCTTTCCGCACCGTAAACGCATAATCACAATACAGGCACGCGCTCCGGCAAAAGGGTATATGGATGTAGAGATGACTCATGGCGGATTTTGCACCTTTTGAGTGACTCCAGCCGATGTAATTTTAACAGGCTGAGTTATTTCCAATTAATATTAATTTTTCGATTTTTTGAGGCGCAGTCAATTAAGTATAAATTTATTAAATTTTGATATGAAATACTATATTCCTTAGATAAATTTTTAAAATAATCAATTGCAGTTGGTGTAATTTTAATAGTTATCTGTTTTTTTAATAGTTTGACATAGGGATTCTTAATTGATTTCATTTTTGAAAAATCATACTCTTTTTTCATTTTCCACCTTCAATATAAAATTTTTTTTCTTTTTGTGTTGCTTTTCTTCCAGAAAATATTCTTATTATTTTATCATTTTCTTTATAACAATGGCACACGATTAATATATTTGAGTATTCACTTTTTCCTAATATGCATTTCCGGAAGGGATCCTGCTCTCAGCTCCGCTTCTCTGCACAGAGCGCAAATATATGAAAGGATGCATTCTTCCCATACCGTCAAAAGCATAATCACAATCCAGGCACGCGCTCCGGCAAAAGGGTATATGGATGTAGAGATGACTCATGGCGGGATAGTATTTATTTACGGAGCGGGTGTTATTATACAATGTGCAGGTGACACGGATTTATTCACAATCAGTACGAATTTTAAATATCTTCACAGCAAAATGAGGGGATCGCAGATAATCTAAAACAACTTTTAAATTTTCCGACCTCTTCCCCATTAGCGTTCATTCGCGTCCATTAGCGGTTTTCTTTTGGTTTAACCGCGAATAAACGCTAATGCACGCGAATAGATTCAAATTATTTATCATTTCCGTATAATGCCTCATGGGAATATCACACGGAGTTCACGGAGAATTCACCCTCTCTGTGTTCTCTGTGTCCTCCGTGTGAAAAACCTGAGGTTTTAAAGAGATACTCTGTTATGACGCATCCTATTCATTCGTGCGTATTCGTGTAATTCGTGTCTGGTCTGAATTTTTTGACACGGATTGCACGAATTACCACGAACCTTTCCGCAGCATTATCAACAAAAAAAAGCATAATATCTTAAATACCTATTAGAGATACCCACGAGTGAATGGAAGTATCCATGAAAAACCGTTTATTTATTATGGTCAATTCGTGGTTCTAATAAGATTTTAAAATTTTACATCGACAAGGAGATGGCGATTGGGCTTTCCCGGAAAACTTGATATTTTTCATTAAATGTTGTATACTTATAATATTTTAATTACATTTCTGTATTTTATTACGTTACCATGCAATATTCAGGAGGCGTCTATGAAAATAAAGTGTATATTAATTCTTATTTTCGTTTTTCATCATATCTTTTCGGCATGGTATCACACAGATTGGCCGTTTCGTCAGATCATAACCAACATCACACCGGCAATAAGCGAAAGCCTCTCAGATTATCCACTGCTTGTACATATTACCAATACTGCAAACCCGGTCTTTTCCCGTGTCACCAATAATTTCACAAACATACTCTTTACCGGAAGCGACGGGGCAACCAAACTCAATCATGAGATCGAATACTATACCAATACCGGCGAGTTAGCAGCATGGGTACGTCTGGATACACTCACCGCCGGCGCGACAAATACACTGTATATGTATTACCGTAACACTGCCGCTGCCGACCAGCAGGATAAAAAAGGTGTATGGGACAAACATACATACGCGGTATACCATATGAGCGAATCCGCGAACAGCAATATTGATTCAAGCACTAACAGCCGTTCGGGTGTTCCTGTCGGCGGGGTCACCTTCGGACAGCCGGGGAAAATCGGCAAAGGAACAATATTCGACGGAAGTACGGGGTATTTAAACGCAGGAGCCTGCGATATCGCTCAGTTCAACGGTACAACCGGAAAAGCGACTTTAGAAGTGTGGGCCAATGTGGTAACACTTGCGCACTATAATGTAGTGTCAGAAAGAGTAGGCGGGATTGCCTATTACGCAGTTAATGCTTCCGGCGGAGGAATTGCCACATGCATGGCATGGAATGGCGCAAACACATGGCCAAAAGCAACAGTTTCAATTACTAATGCTTCATGGCATTACGTGGTATTTATTATTGAAGGCGGTGTTGGTGCAAAATATTATATTAACTCTGTACCCACGATTATTTCAGATGCTGCGTATGAACTAAAGGACAACTACACAGTATTAAAAATTGGGTCTGGTGTTGGCAGCTGGTTTGAAGGCACCATGGATGAATACCGTATATCCACCAATGCGCGTTCAGAGTCCTGGGTAAAGGCTAATTATCTTTACACAGTAAGCAACAGCTCCTACGTACAATACGACAGTGAACTCCCTTATATCGCCATTCCTTCACTCTCCGCGACACCGATGAATGTTGCGGTTACGATGCCTGTCCTTTTTTCCAATACATCTGCCGGATATTGTTCCGTAACAAATGTGATATTCAATTTTGCAGACGGGAGTACAGTCACCAACACCGGCAGCAGTGTCACAAATACCGCTGCGGTAACTTTTACAACCGCAGGGGTAAAGACGAACTGGATTACCATCACCGATAATGGAACGACACCTGTCACCTCAAGCAATAGCCTTGTACTCAATGTCAGCGATTATGTCCTTCCAAAGCTTGATTTGTACTGGGTACCTAAAGAACCCGCTGTAGGACAGTACGTCATTTTTATCGCGAACAGCTCTGTTACCTACGGTGCAATAACTAACTGGCGGATTGATTTCGGTACCGGATCAAAATACATCTGGCGGCAATACATGACTAACCACCCCGTCTCGTACCGTTACCCGTACAGCGGAGAGTTTACGGTCCGTTTCAGCGTGGTCGATCAAAACGGTTATTCAAATACACTCACGCTCACCAATAACGTAACTGATTTCGGCGCGCGTGATGTAACAAAAATGGCTCAACGGGTCTTTAAATACGGGAGAGATTTTCCGCTTTATTTTAAATACAGGCTCACCGGCGAAGCACGAAAAGTGCAGCTCCGGGTGATCCACATGAACGGCATGATCCTGCGCAATCTGGGTTTTATAGAAGGCTTTGAAGGTGAAGATCTTATTTTTACCTGGGATGGTAAAACGCAATGGAACACCTATCTTACCTACCCGCCGTGTTTTCTCAGATATGATGTATATTCCGAGGACGGATTCATCGAAACGAAAATTGAAATAATGGTTGTGTATTGATATTAATTTACTATAGCATTAAAGTTATATTTCGAAAACCAGAACAATTTTTATTAAATTCCTTCTGAAAATAAAACAAACTCCTAAATTCTTTGCGACACAGAATTCATTCGCAAGTTGTCAAAAACACCACCCCCGCTTTGCTTGATCTGGCAGAAGCTGATTCTTCAACATGTCTCGATTTATTTCTGCCGCACACACGCACATTAGCCCGCGAACTATTAGAACGAGTCTGTGATATTTTCCCGTCTCCTTATATTCACATCGGGTTTGATGAATGCTACGATTTAGCCAGAAGTTTGCCGCGTCATATTAAACACAACCATAAGTACAAAGAAGATGTGTTCATTGAACATCTGTGTTTTGTCTGCGGCTTGGTATTTATACCGGCAATCCTCTACTGCATGTCCAAATTAATTTTCGTCCCGCTTTTTTCACTGTTTGACTGGGTGCTCTCCCAATAAAATGAGTTCAGAAACGACGCAAGATAACACCAGCGCCGCAGTGCATTACAGTCTTTGATTCCGGGGATGATTTTAGCGATTTCCCTGACAGCAGCCGGAATTTTTTCCGGAGTTTTATTCAGGATGCCGAACTCCAGGTAGTTTTCCGCTAAGTCGGCGCTGCCTAAAAGCGGAGCCAGGATGTTTTCGGCGAAATTACGGAGCGAATCCATCGGATGATCAGCGAAATACTGTAAGGCGAGATAATTGAACTCTACATTGGTATGGAAAGGGGCGCTCTCGCCGAAAATTGATACTCCCTGTATTCCGGACTCAAAACTCAAACGGCACTGCCGGCGGATTTCATCGACAGCGAGGGTATGACGTCCGCCGTGCCATTGTGTGCCGTGGTGTGCGCGCATAATATGGCGGAATTTCCGCAGCTGTACCGGAAGCCGGTCTTCGTCCTTCCACATGTCTTCGGTGAGATGACGGTCGCTCCATTGCCAGAAGGTTTTATCCGGCATTTTCAGCATTGCCTGCATCGCGGGCGAATCGGGATTGTTGAAGACTTTGCTGTTTAAGAAGTGCGTATAGGTTTCGCAGATGACCCAGGTATCCGGCGATCTGCTCCATACTACGTCTGCGGCGGCCGGATAAATATCGGCCATATCACCGAAAGAAAGAAACGGGACGCGTCCCTCGCCGCCGCGCATTTCATCTCTTCGTGTCCGGCATTGTTCACACATGCAGACAGATGAATCGCCGGTTTCCATTTGGATGCCGCCAAGCTCCGGAATGGCCTGAAACACATAGTCCAGAGAATCCAGCACGAAATTGCGCAGTTTCCGATTGGATGGACAACCGGCGGGCTGCCGCTTGTAGCCGTACGGATGGTAGAAATCGACGTACTGCGGTGCGGCATCGATCGCTTTGCCGATGCAGTCGGGATTATTGGCGAGAAAACGGTCGAGCGACAAGGGTGAATTGCCTTCGTAATATATTCCACCGTAGGAATACAGTCCGGCGATAAGATAAAGCCGAACCCCGTGTTCCCGGGCGTAGCCGCAGATTTTCCGGGCGCTTTCAATTCCGCCGTGGCTGTCGCGCAGCAGTCCGACGATGCCAATGGCGTCAATAGAGTTGGCGGCGCACCAATCGACAGACCGCATGAAGTCTTTGACAAACACGTCTGATTTCTTGGTATAGTAATTGCCTACGCCGCAGTTTTGCGTACCGATGGTATTCAAACACCAATTGGTGGAGTGATCCCAGTTCCAGAATAATTTGTATGCCAATTTACTTTGATTTGATTTAGAGGTTGTTATCTCCTGCGCGCTAATATTTTTTTCTTTTTTCATAGGTAATAATTCCTTTCTGCATATTATGGTTTGAAAATCAAAAAACCGTAGGTCAAACCGGCTTCTGCATTCCAGGTCTGACCGGAGGAGTACTCACCCTCCAGGGAGCCGATTATCGCCCGCATCCGCAAGTTCTGAGGGATCCGGATCTTTTTTGGGCCGCCGGTTGCAGCATGCAGAAAGACCAGATCATTGCCGACCCACAGCGGGTCGGACGTTGAGTCGGTGTAGAGGAAAACTCCGGCCTGTGTCATAAGTTCGCCCATTAACTCTTTCGGCAAATCCGGCAGTGCCGAAAAAATATGCTTTGCACCGCTGGAATTTTTCATTACTAACACCGGCCGTTCCGACTCATTACGTCCAAGAACTTTATTATAACCGCTTTCCGGATAGAAATGCGGTGCGCCGTTAAACCCACTGGTATATTTTCCGGATTTGGTTACCAGCGTATCTTCGATCTTACCGGTGTCCATCGTGCATTTAAGTCCAAGAAAGTCTCCGCAGTATTCACCTCTCGGACCGCGGTCAGGATAACTGGAGCCCGCGCAGTACAGCCACAAGACCGTTGCTTTTTCCCGGTCAAAACGCTGCAATAATTGCTCGCGTTCTTCCTTGCTGAGCACCAGTGTCGGGAGCATGATGTAGAATTTACTCGCAGGAGCCAAATCTTTTTCAAGCAGATCCGCAATGACCATACTCCGGAAAGGCACACCGAGATAGTTCAGGCGTTTGAACACTCCGGACACGGCAGAAGGGAAAATGCCGTCTGGTCCGTCGATTGAGTAATATATGCTCTCGACGTCCCCCACCACTGAGATTTCCGGCGGGGTGAAGCCGTGAACGGGCGGAAGCGATTTATAGACCTTGAGCTGGTCGGCGATCACGGACAAGATGGCCGGCTCGTAAAGACTACCGCGTGTGTGATCCATCCAGTAATGGGCAATACCAAGCGTGCTCATCATACCAAACTCCCGGTTGATATGACCTACAGATTCCAATGCAGTGGAACCGCGTCCGACATATGTGTTCATTCCTGATCCTTCGCTTGGCCCGTAGGCGGTGCGTTCATCGTTTTCGATGAAAACAACTTTACCGCGAAGTGAAAACGTGAAGAACGTCTGCATCACGCCGTTTGGCATACCCGTTTTACGGTATGCATAGCGCGCAGGCGCCCGGAAGAAGTCAATATCGGGAGATTTGACGCAGTCCAGAAAACCGTTGTGTCCGGTAATAAGTTGACTGCGGCCGGGATTTTCGGACAATTCGGTCAAATAACCGTAATAAGCACCGACAAGCCATTTACGATCCGTGTGCAATTTAATCCGTTGACCGAAGTGAATGATCGCTTCCGCCAGCGACTGATTGCGGAAGAGACACCAGTCCATAATCTGCGCGTTGACCTCCGGACTGAGTAAAGAGCCGACCTGACCGGTGCGTCGCAATTTGTGATCCGGCATCTCAGCGCTGTCGATTTTAAGCCCAGGATTTTTCCAGGCTTTGGCCAAAGCCTCATCGCTGCCGTATTTTCGGCGCAGCATTGTACGAAATGCAGCCAGATCAGACGCACTGTACCCGGGCTGTACCGGTTTGCCGAAAAAATCCTTTCCGGCGGTGGCACCGCCCCAGAACCACTCATTGCCGCGGCTGTCCCCGATGTTTGCGCCCCAGATTCGGTCAGCATAGAATTTTTCTTTCACATGTTTTAGAAGCGCCGTTAATGGAGCTTCGGCGGCGGCAAGCCAGTTCTTTGACCCCAGTGCCTGAACGTCGTCGTAAGTTTGACGCCGTGTTTTTTCAAAATATGCGGAGGCGTCATCAGGGTTTTTTGTTATCCACCACTCCGGCATGAAAAAACGGATATCGAGCATGAAAATCGCGTTCGGCGCGACGGTCAGCAGCGTTTCAATATCCATGTCAAGTTTCGTAAAATCATAGCGCCCCTCACCAAGCCAGAATTCATCAAATTGTGCGGTAACCAAAAAAGAGGTAAAACCAGCCGCGAGCGCCGGTCCCAGGCGGGCCCACTCATAAGAAAAGAAAAAAGCCGGATCATGCAACTCGCCGTTGAATTTGAGTTTTGTGCGCGTACCGACATCAACAAATTCCGCTTTATGCAGTCCGGGAGCTGCGGGTGCTTTCGCCGCCAGTTCTGCGAGCGGACGGTTTCCCGCGACGGCCCAAAAATCATCGGTAAGATAAATTTTGCATGGCTCCGAAGTCGCCAGCAGTTTAGGATAATTTACGGTGACAGTTCCGTCTGTGTTATGCGTCATGGTTGCGGGAAGTATAAATTTATTTGTTTGACCGGAAGCTGAGCGGCGTTCGAAATTCATAATCCGGAACGCGGTGATCACCGGCTTTTCCATCCTTGCGGTAAACGTACCGTTTTCGGTTTTACTGAGTGTAAACATGCCTTGCGGTCCGACATAGGAAAAACCAACCCTCGACATCCACGGTGCCGTAGGTCCGGGAGGACCAAGCTCAATCGCATGGGATTCAAATTTTTTTGGTAATGTTTTGTCATCTCCGGTTTCTTTACACAGCCAGCTGGAATCAGTGGAAGTCCATATGTCTTTCCTGGAAGTTTTCAGATACACGTCAGCGCAAAGTCCGGCTGCTGAATCCAAATTGTACACCCGGATAGCGAGACGGTTATTACCTGGTTTTAACAATTTGGTGATGTCAAACCTAAACGCTTTGTAGTACGGCCAGGTTTCACCGACTGTAACTCCGTTGACAAAGACGTCAGATTTATCGTCCGCCAACAGTGCGATTGCGGCATATTCAGGCACTTCCGTCAGATCAAAATCCTTGGAAAACCAGACGTGCGCGTAATCGGGACCAGCCGCACTGCGGGACCATATCCACTGGCCGCGCCAGAATAATTCCGGCGTATATCTGATCGGGTCACTCAAAGCGGTGAGACGCGGCCAGCCGCCTTTGCCGTCTGTGACAATTTTAGCCTGAATCAGCGGTTCCGGAGCGGTGAACTCACATTTTTTCTGTCCGGATTCGAGACGGACGGAACCATCCGGGATCGGTTTCAGCAGATGATCGTAAAAATTAAGCGTGACGCCGGGGCAGCGTCCGTCGCGCCATTCAAGCAGATATTTGCCTAGTGGACGCAGACCAGAAACTTCTTCTGGTTTATTCGGAAGCAATTTTTCCGCCCCTGCGATAAGGTTCTTTTCCGGTATGAATTTCAGATTACGAAATCCGATGAGCTTATCGAATTCATTATAATTCTTGAAACGCACCTCCCAGTACTCAAGATTGCCTTTTTGTGACCATTGCGCCGATTCCCCGGGAGTGAAAATGAACCGCCGGTATTTTCCATCCGGAATTACCGACTGTGTCGTCAAATAAATGGAAACGGTCTGGTCAGCAATTTTCTGACGTAATACTACCTCCAGAACGCCTGGAGTATCAGATTTAAAATCAAATTCGATTTGTCCGATTTCAGAGGCAGGAATAGATAAGGAGGATTGGTTAATTCCTGAATAGTAATGGCGGATTCCAAGATAGAGAAAATAGTTATTGTTGAATTCTACTACACCATTGCTGGATACCAAAATTTTGCTGTAGCCGTAGGAAACGATTTTTTGTTTTTCAGCCAGTACCGCCGCTTGCTGCGCCCCGCGCAGCTTCTCCAGCTCTGCCGGAGAAACTTCACGCAGACTCCACTGTGTAAGTACAACCGGCTCATCAGAGGTCGTGCGGAGCGCGAGTTTGACAAAAGCTGTTCCTCTCCACCAATGGTCAGGATGTACACCGAATTGCGGCGCCGGTTCGATCAGCCGACGGAACTCTTTAGGTTCCGGCAGATTCAATTTCCAACCCAGGAGGCTACCGTCCTGATGCAGCCGCACCAAAGTGTCTTCGGGATAATTCCGGGATAATTTTCGGTTCATTTCTACCAGAAAACCTTTTTCCTGCCGGGTAACTTTTTCAACATGATATTCATATTTAAAATTAGGAAGATCGCTGAAATCGGTTTGCGCATTAAAAACAACAATATTGCCTTTTTTGGGAAAATCCCATTTTGATGCGTCTGCAACAAGAAATGACGTTTCTCCTTGTGTTGCCGGAGCAGTGAGCGTGGTTTCTGTACCCGCAACGGCATTGACACTGTGCGGCGGGATTTTTTGTTTCTGCGCATCATACAAAAAAAGATACATATCAAGACGGCCTGATGTTCCCGTTTGCGAAGCAGAAAATTCCCATGCTTTTTCGGGATCAATCGGCAGAAAATCGGTTGCCGGTTCTATTGTCTCAGTTTTTTCAATACGAATTTCCTCTCCGGAGTACATATCATCGGCGAAGACCGTTTCCAACGATGTTAATATTCCAAATACCAGCAATATGCTTTTTTTCATTTTCTTCCCCCGTTTATTAGTGCGCAGATGCATTATAATCTAAACCCCGTCTTTTAATGTGCTCAAGCATTATAGTATAAATTATGTCTATATGCTACTACAAAAGTCAAATATAATAACACAAAAGTTACCTTGGCGGCGGCAGTGTCATACGGCTGAACCGGGTTGGATCAAATACCGATTTTTCGAAACGACAGCGGAAATCTTTCGGAGTCATACCAGTATATTTTTTAAACGAACGGTTGAAATAGCTCACATTATTATAACCGCATGCCATTGCGGTCTGAATAATGCTCATGTTTTTCATACGGACTAAATATTCACATGATTTTTCAATCCTCAAACGGTTTAAATATATTATTGGTGTATAAGATGTATCACGTTTAAAAAGCCGGAGAAAATATTTTTTATTAATTCCATAACCGCGCAGGATATCCTCTGTGGTATGAATGGTATCATACTCAGCTTCCATTTTTTGCAGGGCAATGAGTACTATTGCATGTGCCCCTTTAAACCGTTCTATAATTATTTCACCCTGTGACAGCCATCGCTGATAGTAGGTCAGAAGTTTGATTATTTCGAATCGGATGATGTTCTCATAGCCGCCGGATTTTAAAAGATTTTCGTGCAGCATGACGGTAATGCTAGTTTCAATATCATTTGCCATTGTCAGCGGAACCTGATACCGATAATGCCGGTTGGTGCGGATTGCATCAAGGAATAGATTGGCATCAAACACATTCCGCAGGCCAGTCAACATTTCCGGATAAAAAGCAAGTGACGCATGTTTGTGAATATTATTGCCCGTCTTGAGGCATTCATGAGGCACTAACGGCGGTATGATAAAAAAATCATGAGGTCTGATTTCATACGTGTAGTCGTCGATACGGTGGATGCCGCGTCCTGAATAAATATATTGTATCTCCCAAAAGTCATGTGAATGACGCGAAAAAGAAACAAGACGGTCAACTACACCTGCGTAAAATTGAAAATCGCGGTTTTTTTGTCCGCGGCTTTTAAGACTTAATTCACCATGCAGAGTATCGATGACACGAACACGTCTTTTTTTTTTGACCATTGTACAGGTTTCCACGGTTAACGCGGTATCCTACACCCGCGCGGTAAAAAAGTCAAAACGTGTGATGGAGTTTCGTGGTATCCTGTTATTTTCTGGAAAAAAGCGTAGCGAAGCGTTCGGATGAGTAGCATAATGCTTCAAGGCGAGATAATTGAATTCCAGTCCGGCGTGTCTCTTGTCATTGGTTATTTAGCCTTGGATATAAAAAGTTTCTTTCAATAAATTATTTGAGGGGTTTCTGAGATTGCCCTCTATAAAATAATGGAGAATGTTTTTCCTTTCGCAATGTCTGGTAAATTTTCATGCCCATCTGAAATTCAGTCAGATAATCAGAATCGTTTTTAAATAAATTGTGTTCATGGAAATCACCTCGCTGACGGCTAAGAAATTTCCCAGCTTCACTTTGGCTAATTTTCTTAATTATGCCACTCGATAAATTTGAGAATTTACACTGTTACTTGAAAGCCTTTTGAGTCTTCAGATTTTTTCTCACAATCGCATTGCTTTGATTCCCAATGAAAGGAATTCAAAAATGAAGCGAGATAAAGCCAGCGGCGAACGACGTCGTAATTCTTCAGAGGAGAAATGATTTTCGTTATTTCCATAATTGCCTCAGGGATCTTTTCCGTCTTTATGTTCAAGGCAGCGAATTCCAAATATTTCCCTGCCAGCTGTGTCCCTCCGAGACGCGGCCCCATTACGGCCTCCGCAAAATTTTCGACACTGGCGAACGGCGCGTCAGAAAAATATTGTAGTGCCAGATAATTGAACTCCGCATTGGTGTGAAACGGAGCACCCTCTCCGAAAAGGGAAACACATTGTAGTCCAGACTCGTAGCTCAAGAGGCACTGCCGCCGGATTTTGTCGATAGCAAGCGTGTGCCGTCCGCCTCTCCACTGTGTGCCGGAATGTGCACGCATTACATGACGGAATTTCCGCATAGGCTCCGGCAGTTTGTCACCGCCAACCCATGTTCCTTGTTCCAGACGCACATCGCACTTCCACTGCCAGAAAGTTCTTTCCGGCATTTTCAATAGTTTCTGCAGTTCCAAAGAGGTATTTGTCAAACGGAAAAATGATGTGATTGCTTCATCCAAAAAATGATGGTATGTTTCACAAATTACCCAGGCATCCGGACTCCGGTTCCAGATGACATCGGACGATTGAGGATATATGCCCGCCATATCCGCAAAAGACATGGCATCATTTGTTGCATATTCACCGCGGCGTTCTTGACATTTCGAACACTGGCACACTCCCGAATCCCCGGCTTCCATCTGAATGCCTCCCAGTTCAGGAATGGCTCTAAAAACCCAGTCCAACGACTCAAGAACAAATTCATTCAGCTTGGGTGTAGACGGACAGCCCTGAGGATCCGATTTATATCCCCCGTGTCCTTCGTATTTCACGATCAGCGGGCTCCCATCACTGCGACGGCCGATACATTCAGGGTTTTCTGTAAAGAATTTGTCTAGCGAATACGGATGATTTCCTTCATAATAAATTCCCCCGTATGCATAGAGACCTGCGATAAGATATACCCGTATTCCATGTTCTCTTCCATACCCGCAAATGCGTCTGGCATTTTCAACGCCGCCATGCCTGTCACGCAGCATTCCCACGACCCCGACCGCATTCATTCCGTTAGCTGCGCACCAGTCAACGGCGCGTTTATAATCTTTAACGAAAATATCAGGACTCTTGGTATATGGGTTTGCAACGCCGCTGTTCTGCGATCCTGGGATATTCAGACACCAGTTTGTGCTGTGATCCCAAGTCCAAAAAATTCTATAAGGGATATTTCCCGTTTTCTTTTGTGGCAAAATGACTTTCTTGCTCTCTTCCATTTTTGTTTCCTTTTTGTTTTTTATTCTTTATTCTTTGAAATCAGATCAGCTATTACACCTACAGCTCAAAAAGTTTTTTTCGGCGAAAAAAATACTCAAATCGCAGATTTTTTTTATATCTATTTTATCATAAGTAATACTAAATATATTATGATTCACTAATTTAACAATAAGCACTCATAGTTAATATTCGATGCAAGGTTTTAGCTAAGCAGTTGCATAAGAGCTTTCTCCAGGGACATGGCTGTAATCTCAAAAGTTCGCCCATCAATGATACGAATAGAAGGATGGTTTACAGGAAGAAGGCATCGTGAGACATATTCAAGTGTTAATGTTACAGGGGACTTTATTTTGATCGGCCTTGCTTTTTTAAGCCTCCGAACAGCTTTAGCAGCTCCCTCCCTGATCAGATTGTGAGCGTTTTCCCTGGAAAGCAGAATGGCACCCTCGGTATCCAAACCTTTTTTGACCTCCACGGTCACAATTTCTTTTATAAAAGAAGCAGCCTCCGAACAGAGCTTGTCATCACCGCTTGTCATAATCACGGGGACGTTATGCTCTCCGGCAATTATTGAGTCAATAGCGAACTCACCGGCTTTTTTCCCATTGATCCAGCAGTTCTGCCACGCTTTTGAGTTCATCGTGTGTTCCAATATGGCTTTCTGTGTTCCTGCCATGGCGTGGTATCCCAGCAGGATCAAAGCATCCATATCATCAATACCGGGCATTCTGGCACTCCTGCAGGTGCCCTGAATATATTCTCCGCGGGGATCCATTTCCTCCCATATCAAATTACATCCGCTGCCGTGCGCATCTCTGACAATCGTCCTTTTCGCACCACCGTCAAAACATCCCTGAACACATGCATTGATATCCCATGTATAATATTTGCGGGCAGTCTGATAATGTTCATCGTAAGTACCAAGTGAAACCTGCGATGCACGGCATACGCCGCTTATCCCTTCCATGTCTGCCATAATCATAATGTTAATATTTGATCTTCCTGTGTCACTGATTTTTTTTTTCATTATTTTTTCTCCACGAGGAAACCATAGGAAAGTCCAGCGACAGCATTCCAACTCTGTTCGGATTCAAACACTCCCGACAGCGGACCGATTATCGCACGCATCCGCAAGTTCTGAGGAATCCGAATCTTTTTTGCGCCGCCGGCCGCAGCATGCAGAAAGACCAAATCATTGCCGATCCATAGCGGGTCGGACATGGAGTCGGTGTAGCGGGAAACTCCGGCTTGGGTCATAAGATCGCCTATGATCTCTTTCGGCAAATCCGGCAGTGCCGAGAAGATATGTTTTGCACCATCGGATTTTTTCACCACCACCACCGGGCGTCCCGACTCATTGCTGCCGAGAACTGTATCATATCCCTTTTCCGGATAGAAATGCGGTGCGCCGTTAAACAAACTGGCATACTTTCCCGATTTGGTCACCAGCGTTTCCTCAATTTTACTTGCGTCCATAGTGCATTTGAGTCCGAGAAAGTCGCCGCAATATTCTCCTTTCGGACCGCGGTCAGGATAACTAGAACCCGCGCTGTACAGCCACACAACCGTTGCTTTTTCCCGGTCAAAACGCTGCAATAGTTGTTCTCGTTCTTCCTTGCCGAGCACCAGTGTCGGGAGCATGATGTAGAATTTACAATAAGGAGCCAAATCCTTTTCCAGCAGATCAGCGATGACCATACTCCGGAAAGGCACACTCAGATAGTTCAGGCGTTTGAACACTCCTGAAATGGCAGAAGGGAAAATGCCGTCTGGTCCATCGATTGAGTAATATATGCTCCCGACGTCTCCTACCACTGAGACTTCCGCCGGGGTGAAGCCGTTAACGGGTGGAAGCGATTTATAAACCTTGAGCTGATCAGCGATGACGGACAAGAGCGCTGGTTCGTAAAGACTACCGGTTGGATGATCCATCCAGTAGTGAGCAATGCCGAGCGTGCTCATCATACCAAACTCACGGTTGATGTGACCGACAGATTCTAATGCAGTAGTACCGCGTCCAGTATATACGTCATTTGCCGATCCTTCGCTTGGTCCGTAGGCGGTGCGTTCATCGTTTTCTATGAAAACAACTTTATTGTGAAGTGAAAACGTGGAAAACGTCTGCATCACGCCATTCGGCATACCCGTTTTACGATATGTGTAGCGCGATGGCGCTCTGAAGAAGTCAAGATTGGAAGACTTGACACAGTCCAGAAAGCCATTATGTCCGGTTATCAGTTGACTGCGATTGGGACTTTCGGACAATTCGGTCAAGTAGCCATAATAGGCGCCGACGAGCCATTTACGGTCTGTATGCGCTTTGATCCGCTTAGCGAAGTAAATGATCGCTTCCGCCAGCGACTGATTGCGAAAGAGACACCAATCCATGATCTGCATGTTGACTTCCGGGCTAAATAAAGAACCGACATGACCGGTACGGCGCAGTTTGTGATCCGGCATCTCAGCGCTGTCGATTAATAGCCCGGGAATTCTCCACGCTTTGGCTAAAGCCGCGTCGGATCCGTATTTCCTGCGCAGCATCGCACGAAAGGCTGACAGATCAGACGCACTGTACCCAGGCTGTGCCGGTTTGCCGAAAAAATCCTTTCCGGCGGCGGCACCGCCCCAGAACCACTCGTTGCCGCGGCTGTCTCCGATGTTTGCGCCCCAGATTCGGTCAGCATAGAATTTTTTTTTCACATGATTTAGCAAGGCCGTCAATGGAGCTTCGGCAGCTACAAGCCAGTTCTTTGACCCCAGTGCCTGAACGTCGTCGTAAGTTTGGCGCCGTGTCTTTTCAAAATATGCGGAGGCATCATCAGGATTTCTTTCTATCCACCATTCCGGCATGAAAAAACGAATGTCCAGCATGAAAATAGCATTTGGTGCTACAGTCAGCAGCGTTTCGATCTCCCCGTCGAGTTTTGTAAAATCATATTGACCTTCGCTGAGCCAGAATTCATCAAATTGTGCGGTAACCGAAAAAGAATTAAAACCAGCCGCGATCGCCGGACCCTGCCGTGCTCTTTCAGAAGACCATAAAAAAGTCGGATCATGCAGATCACCGTTGAATTTGATTTTGGTGCGATTGCCGACCTCGACAAATTCCGCTTTTTCCAATCCGGGAGCAGTAGGTGCTTTCGCTGCCAGTACTGAGAGCGGACGGTTTTCCGCGACCACCCAAAAATCATCGTCAAGATAAACCTTACACGTTTCTGCCATTGGCAGCAGTTTCGGATACTTTACGGTAACAGTTCCGTCGATGTTTTGAGTCAGGGTTACCGGGAGTGAAAATTTGTTCGTTTTGCCGATGGTTGAACAACGATTGAAATTCATGATTCGAACTGTTTCGACCACTGGGTTTTTAACATTGGCCATAAACACACCATTCTCAGCTTTGATAAGTGTAAAAATACCTTTCGGTCCGACGTAGGAAAATCGTACATACGCATTCCACGGAACCGTGGTTGCAGGAGGACCAAGTTCGACTGAAGGAATATGAAATTTTTCAGGAAGTGTTTCATCATTTCCGGTTTCTTTACATAGCCAACTAAAATCAGTGGGATACCATATATCGTGCTTGGAAGTTTTCAAATAAACATCGGCGCAAAGTCCGGCCGCTTGGTCCAAGTTATAAACCCGAATGGCAATTCGGTTACGACCAGACTTCAATAGTTTAGTGATGTCAACCTGAGTCGCATTGCGGTACCCCCAAGCTCCGCCGACATAAACGTTGTTGACATATACGAACGATTTATCATCCGCCATAAACGCTATCCCAGCATATTCCGGAGCTTCTGTTAAATCAAAATCCTTAGAGAACCAGACGTTCGCATGTTCAGGACCTTCCGTCTTCCTGGACCATATCCATAAACCGCGCCAGAATAAATTCGGTGTATATCTTGTTCGTTCGCTAAGAGCAGTTATACATGGCCAGCCGCCTTTGCCGTTAACGGTGATTTTAGTCTGAACCAGCGCTTCTGGAGTGGTGAATTCAATTTTCTCCTGTTCTGGTTTGAGCAAAATGCGATTCCCCGGAATCGGCTTCAGTAGATGATCGTAAAAATCCAGCGTCACACCCGGTGATTTCTTACCACGCCACTCCAACAAATATTTGCCAAGCGGACGTAGACCGGAAATTTCCTCTGTTATATTCGGAAGCAATTTTTCCGCACCTGCGATAAGATTCTTTTCATGTTTAAATTCGGGATTACGAAATCCAATGACCTTATCGATTTCATTGTAATTTTTAAAATTCAGAGTCCAACCGACCAGTTTACTTTGCGGATTCCAATTGGCCGATTTGCGTGGAATAAAGATGAACCGTCGGTACTGCCCGTCGGGGATCACTGATTGCCCCGATAAACTACTGGAAATGATCTTTCCATCGACTTTTTGATTCAAGCTCATGTCTATAGTACCCGGAGTTGTCGATTTAAAATCAACCTCAAATTGTTCGATTCTTGTTGAAAGTAAATCCAAAGATTCCTGGTAAATACCGGAATAATAATACCGAACTCCTTTATAGTAAAAAAAACAATTGCTGAATTCTTCAGTACCATTGCCGGATACCAAGATCTTACTGTAGCCGAAAGGGATTATTTTTTGTTTTTCGGCCAGTATCGCAGCGTGTTGCACCTCACGCAGCTGCTCCAGCTCTGCCGGTGAAACTTCACGTAAACTCCACTTTTCAAGTACAACCGGTTCGTCGGAGGTTGTGCTCAGCGCGAGTTGAACAAAAAACGTTCCCCGCCACCAGTGGTCAGCCAGAGCACCGAATTGCGGCGCCGGTTCAATTAATCGACTGTACTCCTTAGGTTCCGGCAGATTCACTTTTAAACTCAGATGTGCGCCGTCGTGATGCAGACGCACCATAGTATCTACAGGATAACTTTTGGACAATTCTTTGCTCATTTGCACAAGAAAACCTTTTTCTTGCTGAGTAACTTTTTCAATATAATATTCAATGTTGAAATTTGGAATATCGTTTAAATCTGATTGAGCATAAAAAACGATGATTTTGCCTTTTTGGGGCACGTCCCATTTCGAAGCGTCCTCCACCGTAAATGACAATAACCCTTTTTCCGCCGGAGCTGAGAGCATGGTTTCCGTTCCTGGAACAGCGTTGACAACTGTTGGCCCTATTCTCCTTTTCAGTTTATCATATTGATAAAGATACATCTCCAGCCGGCCGGATTCTCCCTTTATCGAAGCAGTAAATTCCCATGCTTTTTCGGGATCAATCGGTAAATAATCGGTTACCGGTTTTATATTTTCGGTTTTTTCAATACGAATTTCCTCTCCGGAGTACATCTCATCTGCGGAGACCGTTTCCAAGGATGTTAATATTACGAATATCAGCAGAATGTGTTTTTTCATTTCAGCTCCCTGTCTTTTAGTGTGCTTAAGCATTATAATATAAATTATGTCTACATGCTACTACAAAAGTCGAATGTTATGACACAAAAGTTACCTTGGCGGAGACAGGGGCAGCCGGCTTCCTTGTCAATCATTATTCAGTGTTTAACTTTATCGCATGCAGCATGGGTAAAAGCGCAGCTCCTGCACAGGCGCCGTATATTGGATTTCCGCTATTAATTATAACAAGTTTTTTGCTGTTTGAGTGAAGTACTTTTTGTTTAATACTTTCAAAAACTGAAGAGTCAATATTGGAGAAGATAACCGGAAGAAATCCTCCAAAACTGATTGCTGAGGGATTAACAACATTCACAATTCCCGTTGACGCCAATGCAATAGCTTCAGTTATATTATGCAGTTCCTGTAATATTGCGGGATCTTTCTGTGACAGCGCGTGAAGTACAGTATTTTTAATATCTGAACTAAAGGCTTCGGGATAACTTCTATACAGGTCAGCAAGATATCCGCTTGCATCAGGGGCGGAAAGAACTGTGGTCAAATGTTCAATAATCATCGGAATAGTGACGATATTTTCAAGACATCCGATGTTTCCGCAGGTACAAACACCTGCTGATGATGAGGCAAACACATGGCCGAATTCTCCGGCTGCATTGGTATCTCCTTTTAATAATTCGCCATTAATGTATAACCCGCATTGTATGCCGTAACCGATGTTGATATGCAAGGCATTAGAATAGTTTTTTAAAACACCGAGATGTTTTTCAAAAACCGCAGCGGTTCTTCCGGAAGTAGATATAAAAATTCCTGGAATACCAAGTTCAGCAAAAGAAAATCCGTCCCATTTTCGTTTATTAGGAAAAATTACCAGAGTATTTCCATCCTCATGGATAACACCTGTAACCCCTATACCAACACCGTCCATCGAAACCGCATACTTGGAAATAAGCCCTTTTAACTCTGCCGGAGAAGCAGGAGTTGGAAATTCATCTATTAAAGAAAAATCGCCATTGGCCGCAAGCATCCCAACCCGGGTTTGAAAGCCTCCGATATCCACCCCAAGCATGCGTTTCCACCGGGGATTCACCGACAGGGATACATTTCTTCCTTTTGCTTCACTGTCTTCGATAATAATCTGCTTTTTTATCAGTATTGAACAATATTTGGTTACACTCGCCGGCGCCATTTTCAGGCGATCGCTTATTTCAAAACGGCGTATACCGCGGTTAAGAAATATTTCAAGTAAAACACTTCGGTAATTGTTTAAGGCAAAATTTCTCATATGTCTTATTATTTAATTTAATTTTACAATGCAAATTAAAAAAATGTACAATAATTCAGGGCAAACGCACACTTTTTGATTTATCAAAAATGTGTGCGTTTGAACCATTAGTAATGGCTATTTCGCAGGAAAACGCAAACGGTTTCATGGGTATTTTTCGTTTTTTGAGCGCTTCCGTCGGGCCTTGACTGTTTGATAATATACATAATCGTTCATTGCCCGACGGCGCAAGCGAAAAAAACGAGAAATACCCATGAAACTAAAAGTTTGCGTTTCCCCTGTACAATAATTTAAGTTTTTTTAATAAAAACTTGACATTTTAAAGTTTATGCATTATAATTAACTATTAGATTTGCATTGCGAACCAAATCAAACAGGAGGTTTTTATGTATCACGCAGGTCAACAGGAAATTGACGAAGTTTCAAAAGTCATTCTTTCAAAACAATGGTTTCGTGTTGGTGATGAAAAAACCGGTCATTTACGGGAGGTCGAGCGCTTTGAGGAAGAATGGTCAGAAATGATGAAAGTTCCGTATAGTCTTTTAATGAGCGGAGGCGGAACCGCAGCGCTCGTATGCGCATTAGCAGGTGCAGGTATTGGTCCCGGAGATGAGGTTATTGTTCCTGCGTATACTTGGCTTGCAACCGCAACTTCAGTTTT
>Ga0180007_10002511_pt1 | contig 21786 bp, 19 predicted proteins | sample MM_PC_MetaG_FD_121122 | JGI IMG/M metagenome (GOLD analysis project Ga0180007, IMG submission 121122) | Groundwater microbial communities from the Aspo Hard Rock Laboratory (HRL) deep subsurface site, Sweden - MM_PC_MetaG | ecosystem: Environmental > Aquatic > Deep subsurface > Groundwater... | reverse complement strand
CGATGAAGGGCGCGATGTAGTACTGCCCCAGCCCCAGCGCCGTGGTGGCGATGGAGCCCGAGAACGTGGCCGACAGCGCGGCCCAGCCGAACAGGAAGGCCAGCGGGCGCCCGTAGGCCTCCTTCAGGAACACGTAGTCGCCGCCGGCCTGCGGATACATCGAGCCCAGCTCGCCGTAGGAGAGGGCGCCGAAGAAGGCCATCAGGCCGCCGATGACCCAGACGCCGAGGAACCAGCCCGCGTTGGGGACGTGGGAGGCAACGATGGGCGGGTTCAGGAAGATGCCGATGCCGAGCATGCTGCCCACCACGATGGCGGTGGAGCCGCCCAGCCCGATGGTGGCCTTCCATTCATGGTGCGGGGAAGCCTCCGCGACGGAGGGGGGAAGAAGAATTTCGGATTTGGAGGCAAGCCCGCTCATGAACCGACCGTGTTTCCTGTCGGGGCGTTGGCCCGACGGCGCAAAACTGGGGACCCGTTGTAGTGGGACACCCCCCGGTTGTCAAGCGAAGCATATATCATGAGCCGTGGCGGCGCAAAAAGGGACCTCACTGCAAGGAGCCCCCGCACTGGGAGCACGACTGGGCCGTGTTCTCCACGAGGGAACCGCAATACTTGCACGGAATCTTGACGATCTCCTTGATGATGACCCGCTCCATGGGGGCGCCGGGCCCGGCCTGGGACTGGACGAACTGGCCGGGGTTCCTCAACTGGCGTGACAGGTTGATGCTGTTGGCGATGCGGACGGCCTCCTCCTCGTTGAGCTCGCGCACGAGCTGGGGCAGGAAGATGGCCTCGATGAGCCCTTCGATCAGGGGGATGAACGTCCAGCAGAAGACCACGCTGGCCAGCCCGGCCCAGATGCGCTTCATGTAAAAATGATGACCGCCCACAAAGCCGGTGAAGATCGCGAGTTTGATGGCCATGCCGGGATCCTTGCGGACCTCGCTGTAGTCGCGGTAGAACTCCGTCTGCTCGGCTTCGGTGAACTGGTACATTCTGAATATGTTGGACTCGATGCTCATGTGACGGCCCTGCTTCTCCGAAGAAAACCGGAATGCCCTTCAGTTATTCTGGAAAACCGCGTCAAAGTCAAGGTTCCGCGTCGGGGACGTCCTGGAATTCATTCAGACATTGATGAACCATCGCGGGGCTGGTAAAGTCGGCTTCTTCGAAGGAGCGTGGAATATGCAACCATCCGTAATTTGGCGTCTGGAAGAGCTGGCCGGGCAACGCGGTCCCCGAGATGACAGGCTTTCCCCCGAACTCCGTGCCCAGATGGCCTGGGATTTCGACCTGACCCGGGAGACGAAGATCTATGCGACAGAGACGTTCGCGTCCAATGAGGCGGCTGCTGCCGCTGGCTTCAGGCAGGTCGAGGAGATCGACGGAAAGAAGCGGCATTACAAGACGAAGCTCGAGCCGCTGGAGTTGACCGATGAGGAGTGCGCCGCGCTGAGCGAAGCCCGCGCGCTCTCACGGGGAGCAGCCGTGGGGGCGGCGGCCGGCCGGTTTCTCACCGTCTTCGGCATCCTCTTCCTGATCGGCTATGCCCTCGGCGGGATCCTGCTGGGCGCACAGCGGCGGTCGTGGCTTCTGTTCCTGCAGGTCTCCGTACCCGGCTGCATCGGCGGCCTGCTGATGTACTGGGTCGGCCAGTTGATCGGAGAGGTGCTCACCCTGCGCGGGATGTTCCTCAGGAAGAATCGTTGAGCTCCCGCCGATTCCGGGTCTGATTCACTTCTTCTTCGCAGCCTTTGGCTTATTGGGCTTCGGGGCGGGCAGCTCAACGGCCGCGCCTTTGACGAACTTGGCTACTGGGGTCATCCCTTCAAACGGAGAAGGCATTCGGCGTTGGGGGCCAGGAGCGTGTCGAGGAAAACCTCGGTCGCACCACGGGCTGCTGAACCGGTCAGGGGGTGACCGGGGTGGGGGTGGTGCGCTGGGTCGTCGAGTTGTCCCCGAGCTGGCCGTGGGCATTGGCGCCCCAGCACTTTAGTTCCCCGGTGGTGAGGCGCAGGCAGTTGTGAGTGCCCCCCACGGCCAGGTCCGCAACATGCTCCTGGGCTGCGATGATGCCACCCGTGTTCACGACCACGGTGACCGGGGTGATGCGCTGGGTCGTCGTGTTGTCCCCGAGCTGGCCGTAATAGTTGCGGCCCCAGCACTTCACCGTGTCGTCTGAAAGCCGGGCGCAGGTGTGAGAAGCACCGGCGTTCACCGAGGCCGCCGTGGAGAGGCCCGCCACCGCCACGGGGGTGGTGCGCTGGGTCGTCGTGTTGTCCCCGAGCTGGCCGTAGGCATTGTAGCCCCAGCACTTCACCGTGTCGTCTGAAAGCCGCGCGCAGGCGTGATAATCTCCGGTGTTCACCGAGGTCGCCGTCGTGAGCCCGGTCACCGCAACGGGGGTGGTGCTGTTAGTATTGGTGCCGTCCCCGAGCGAGCCGTAATAGTTGTAGCCCCAGCACTTCACCGTGGAATTGGACAACCGCGCACACGAGAAATTGGGACCAGCCGAGACCATCGACACTGAACTGAGTCCGCTCACCGCTGTGGGATAGCTTTTGCTACTGGTGGTGCCGTCCCCGAGTTTGCCGTAGCTATTGTCCCCCCAGCACTTCGCGGTCCCGTCGGACATGATCGCGCAGGTGTGCGAGCTGCTCACCGATACGTTCGTCACTCCGCTCAGCGCGATGGGGTTGCCGAAGCCGTCGATGGTGCCCGTCATCACTGGGACGGGGGTGAGTCTTTGGGCCGTGGTGCCGTCGCCGAGTTGGCCCGACGTCCCCGCGCCCCAGCACCTCAGGGCGCCGTCCGCGAGGAGCGCGCAGGTATGGCTATATCCCGCCGATAACGCCACCGCCGTCGTGATGCCTGTTACGGGGACGGGGGTGAGTCTTTGGGTCGTGGTGCCGTCCCCGAGTTGGCCGCTGGTGTTTTCACCCCAGCAACGGATTGTACCGTCCGTGACCAGCGCGCAGGTATGGTTATATCCCGCGGAGATCACCACCACGCCCATGCACTGGCCTTCATCGAACATGCAGGCGCCGGTGCACCCGAGCACCCCGCCGAAGAAGTTCCCGAGGCCCGCGCAGGTCTGGCCACCCAGCTCGCCGCCGTCGCAGTCCTCGTACGCGGCGTCGAGGGTGTCGTCGCCGCAGCGCCCGCTGGCTTCGCACGAGGCCAGGGAGAACTGGCACGCGCCATCGCAGGAGAGGATGCCGGCGTTGTATCCGAGGGTGACGCAGGACGCGCCCGCCAGGTTGGTGCCGTCGCAGTCCTCGAAGCCGGCCTGCACCTCGCCGTCGCCGCAGCGCCCGATCGCTGCGCAGTCGTCGAGGACGAAGTCGCACTGCGACGAGCACAGGAGCGTGCCGCCATGGTAGCCCAGGGCGGCGCAGGTCTGGCCGTTGAGATCGACCCCTTCGCATTCCTCGTAGGCCTCCTGGATGGTGCCGTCGCCGCAGCGCCCGAAGGTGGCGCAGGCGTCCTCGTCGAACTTGCAGTCGGAGGTGCAGCGCAGGAGCCCACCGTGGTAGTCACGGGTCTGGCAGGTTTCGCCGTTGAGGTTGGTGCCCTCGCACTCCTCGATGGGCGGGGTGATGACGCCGTCACCGCAGGACTGGGCCGCGCAGCCGGAGATGTCGAACCCGCACTGCTCCGTGCATCCGAGGGCGCCCACGCCCTGTCCCCGGGACTGACAGGTCTCGCCGTTGAGGTTGGTGCCCTCGCACTCCTCGAATTCGCCCTGGAAGACACCGTCGCCGCAGCGCCCTGAGCAGGCCGCCAGGTCGATGGTGCAGTTGGCCCTGCAACTGAGCGTCCCGACCTGCCCATAGTAGCCGAGGTCCGTGCACGTCATCACGGAGAGCATTTCGCCGTCGCATTCCTCGCCGGGATCCAGAAATTCGTCGCCACAGGAACTGGTGTGTTTCACACCGGAGTCACATCCGAGTACCCAAACAAACAATAACAAAAACAAAAACCACAGTTTTTTCATGTGCCATTCTCCAGCCAAGGTGAGATCCATATTGTCTATCAAGGTTCAATTCCCGTGTCAACTCTCGCTGGACGATGAAAAATGGTTCACAAGCGAAGATTTCAAAGAAAAGTTGAAAACGAATGAAAAAAGGGGATTGACAGGGGTGGTGAATATGATAACAGCGGAACTTAAGTCCGATTCACCACCGTGGCAACACGGCTAACAACAATACTTTTTTCGTAAGGAGTTTTTGCCATGACTTTGAGCATCGAATTTGAGAACGCCTATCGGTCCGTGGAAATGTTGTCCGAGCTGCTGAAGAAGGACCGGGGCAGGCTCGAGCCGCGCCTGGGCGCCGGGATCATCGACGGGATGTTCGCTGATGGGCCGTTGTTGCGCGAATCGACGCTGGAGGCCACGTCCGCGCGCCGGGCGAGGCGGACGGCCACCCTGGGCCAGGACAGCGCGGCCCTGAGCCTGTACGGACGGGTGATGGCCGGGCGCGGCGCCTGCAAGCGCGGCAGGCTCGACCGGCAGGTGTGCAACGTCGCCGGCGTGGGCAGGCCCATGAAGGTCAGCGTCGTCGCGTCGGTGCTCGACGGGGCCCGGGCCATCCTCGAGGCGTACGCCCAGTTCCCGGACCAGCTGCGCAGCGTGGGCGTGCTGCCGGCCGACATCGAGCAGATCCGGGCGCTTTCGGCCAGCCTCGAGACCGTGGACGCCGCCCAGGAGCACACCAAGGTCACGGCCAAGGAGAAGACCGCGGCCCGCAACGCCGCCTACAAGCGCGTCAAGGACGCCATCTCGATCATCGTGGGCGCCGCCGGCCTGCAGTTCGTCGACGACCCCGAGCGCCTGGCCCTGTACGAGGCGGTTCTGCCCGTGCAGAAGCGCGCCAGGCCCGCCCCCGTCCCCCAAGCGTAGAAAGCGCCCGACTGGTAACTGCCGTCCAGCGGGATCTTTCCTCTTCGGATTCATCCGGGTCTTTCCTCTTGTTTCCCCGGGTAGTGCGACCGAAGACGGTCGCCGACCGGTCCCCCGGTCGCCGACCGGTCCCCCGGTCGCCCAACCCAGGGCATCATTTCCGCAACGCCACCCAAGGTGGCGTACAAGGAAGCCGGGACACCGTGTCGCGCAGCCAACTGCGAGTGTCGCGTCGCCAACTGCGTTTGTCGCGTGCGAAATTGCGTTTGTCGCGTCGTCAACTGCGAGTGTCGCGTGTGCAACTGCGAGTGTCGCGCGTGCAACTGCGAGTGTCGCGTGTGCAACTGCGAGTGTCGCGCGTGCAACTGCGCTTTTCGCGCGTGCAACTATGAGGGGCGCGTCGTGAACTTGGTTTGTCGTGAGCGAAACTACGAGTTTCGGCCGGGAGGGACCGTCAGTCGGGCAGGGTGCCGGCGAAGACAAAGTGGGCCGGGCCGTCGAGGATCGCGAAACCGTCGTCGTCGAGGGTCACGTCGACGATGCCGCCGTTCTGCAGCACGCGGATCGGGCTCTTGCCGACGTGGCCCAGGTGCAGGGCGGCGGTCACCGCGGCGGTGGCGCCGGTGCCGCAGGCCTGGGTGAAGCCGGCGCCGCGCTCCCATACCACCAGGTCCAGCTCGGCCGGGCCGGTGGGCACGGCGAAGCCGACGTTGACGCCGCCTTCGAGGGCGTGCTCGAGCTCGGGGCCCAGGGAGAGGGCCATCTGCAGGTTCCAGCCGGGCGCCAGCTCGCGGGGGGCTGTCGCTTCGAAGAAGTGGACGATGTGCGGATTGCCGACGTCGACGTGGACGAACGCCAGGTCGTTGAGCACCAGGCGGTCGTCGAGGACGCGGGGCCGGCCCAGGCCCGCGATCACGCGGGAGACGTCGGGGCCGTGCTCGAGGACGGTCACGTGCCGGGGCCCGGACTTCGTGAGCACCTCGCAGCGGTCGCCGGGGGCGATCCGGCCGGAGTCGGCGAGGAACTTGCCCACGCAGCGCAGGCCGTTGCCGCACATGGCGGCCTCGGTGCCGTCGTTGTTGTGGATATCCATGCGGAACGCCCCGGCGGCGTCGCGGGAGACGATGAGGATGCCGTCGGCGCCCACGCCCGTGCGCCGGTGGCACATCGCGACGATCTGCGCGGGGGTGAAGGAGAGGGGGGCGTCGATGGCGTCGAAGAGGAGATAATCGTTCTGCAGGGCCTGGTATTTCCGGAAGGACTGCAACATGCCGGCCTCCTTACGCGAAGCGATTGCCGTACAGCCGATCCAGTACAATAGAAACCGCCGAACGTACACTCAAATGATTATACGCGCCCGGTCCCAGGATCGGGGGCAGCACGCCCTTGGCCGCGGACAGCGCCTCGGGGGCCAGGCCCCAGCCCGTGCCGAACAGCAGCGCCAGCGGGCGCGGATCCTCGAGGAGGCGCTGCACGGTGATCACCGGCAGCCCGGTCTCCCGGGCCGAGGTCGCGATGACCAGGGGATCCTGTCCGTAGGTCTCGCGGATCTTCGCCAGGCTCTCGGCGATGGACGCGGTCACCACGGTGCGCTCGAAGGCCTCGGAGCGCTTGGGGTTGTGGGCCAGCCCGAAGCCCTCCTTCCAGTGGGAGATGACCGAGTGGATCAACTCGCGCTGCAGTTCGATGGGCGTGACCAGGTGGTATCCGCCGCAGCCGAACGTGGTCACGGCGCGGGAGATGTCGTGGATGTCGAGGTTGGTCACCGCGGTCGTGACCACCTCCCCGTTGCGGTTGAGCACCGGGTGGTGGACCAGCAGAACCGTGGTCAGGCGGCTTTTTTCCAGTGGGGTCATTTCTTCCGGCCCTCCAGTACCCTGATCTCATCGGCAGTCAGGGGAAACTTTTCAATCAAATCGGGTCTCTTCTGCATGGTGCGCAGCAGGCTCATACGGTGCCGCCAGGCGGCGATCTGCGCGTGGTGTCCCGAGATCAGCACCTCCGGAACGCCCTGGCCCTCGAACTCCGGTGGCCGCGTGTACTGCGGATACTCCACCCGGCCGTGGTCGTGGCTCTCCTCGGCCAGGCTGTCGCGGTTGCCCACGCCGTCGGGCAGCAGGCGGGTGATGGCCTCGATGATGACCAGGCTTCCCAGCTCGCCGCCGTAGAGCACGTAGTCGCCGATGGAGATCTCCTCGTGCACGTAGCGCTCGATGATGCGCTCGTCGATGCCTTCGTAGCGGCCGTTGAGCAGGATCAGCGGTTTGTCGAGGTTCGAAAGCTCCACCACGCGCTTCTGCGTCAGGGACGGCCCCTGCGGGGACAGGTAGATCACGTGGCCGCCGCCCTCGCCGCAGCGGGCGTGGGCCTCGTGGAGGCAGGCCGCCAGGGGCTCGGGCTTCATGACCATGCCGGGCCCGCCGCCGAAGGGCACGTCGTCGACGTGGTGGTGCCTGTCGGTGGCGAAGTCGCGGATCTGGAGGGTCTCGACGTTCACCGTGCCCCGCGCGACGGCCTTGCCCAGCAGCCCCGTGTTCAGGAACGGTGAAATCAGTTCGGGAAATAATGTACAGACGACGATGTGCATCTCGCGGGTTGGGATCCTCTGATTCGTTGGTACAGGGAATTTCACCAAACCGCAAAAAGTGCGGGCTTTCGGGCGTCGGGGCCGCGCCGGGGCAGGGGCGCCGAACTAATTGCAATATCCGAAGAAGGTGTTCTCGACGCCGGGGAGCTCGGTGAAGGGCACGCAGTCGCAGCCTTCGCGGACGTCGGGATAGCAGGGCTCCACGCACTGGCCTTCGAAGCAGAGGAAGTCGGGGCGGCAGTCATTGGCGATGGTGCAGTTCTCGCCCTCGTCGGCCCAGCCGCGGTCGGCGAAGCAGCGCGGGATGTAGCCGTCGGCGACGTCGATGTAGCAGAACTCGTTGCCGCCACAGCCGCTCTCAGCCTGGCTGAAGGGGTTGCACTCGCCGCAGCCCGTGAAGCCGAAGCAGTCCGGATCCAGGCAGGAGGTCAGGCCGTCGTCATCGTTGTCGGTGGTGTCGGAGCAGATCTCTACGGGAACGCAGAGCTGGTTGAAGATGCAGTCCTGGTCATCGCAGTCGACGAAGGAGTCACCGTCGTCGTCGATGCCGTTGTCGCAGATCTCGAGATATTCACAGACGGCCACGCACTCGAGGTCGTTGCAGTCGGTGTAGCCGTCCTGATCGTCGTCGATGCCGTTGTCACAGATCTCCGGGATCAGGGCCAGGCAGGCCTGGGCGTCGGCGCAGTCGGGATCGTCGCAGTCGAGGAGGCCGTCCCAGTCGTCGTCGATGCCGTTTTCGCACCGTTCATCGCGGGGATCGGCGCAGAGCTGGCTGAAGGTGCAGTCCTGGTCGTCGCAGTCGACGAAGGAGTCGCCGTCGTCGTCGATGTTGTTGTCGCAGGTCTCGAGATATTCGCAGCCGGCGGTGCAATCCGTGTCGTTGCAGTCCGCAAAGCCGTCCAGATCATCGTCTTCGCCGTTGTCACAGATCTCCAGGGGAACCGACAGGCAGGCTTCATCGATCAGGCAATCCTGGTCGTCGCAGTCGGCGAAGCCGTCCGCGTCGTCGTCGAGTTGATTGTTGCAGATTTCAGTAACTTTTCCACCTCCGGAGTTGTCACTACAGTTGGTCAGCAGGGCCAGGGAAAGCAGGGAGAGGATAATAAAGTTAAGAATTTTCATGATTTTCCTCCTAAATATGGACCATAAGTTCAAACACCGGAGAAACTTCTCCCCGGTTCAACCCCGTGTTTGCCCGCCTGGCGGGTTTCCTTACCCCGGTGGATTCATTTTTCCGTCTGCAGGAGTCGCAACTGTTCCCGGGCATCCTTGGCGTGCCAGGCGTTGGGGTAGGATCGCAGAAACTCCTGCAGCCGCGCGATGGCCTGGGGGTGCTGCCCGCCTTTGAGGTGCGCCTGGGCCAGCCAGAACAGGACGTCGGCGCGCTTGGCGCCCAGGCCGTGCTCCTGGAGCAGGTCGGAGAACAGGGTGACGGACTTGCGCCAGTTGCCGGCCTGGAGGGTGCGGTAGGCCCCGGAGAACCGGATCAGCAGCGGGCTCTCCGCGGGCGGCTCCGCAGGTGCGGCGGGGGGCACCGGCGCGGTCATGGCCTCGGGGGCGGGGGTCCTCGGATCCGTGGGCGCGGTCATGGAATCCACCGGCGGCCGGGCAGGGGGGGGCAGCGGATTCCCGGCAGCGAGGCCGGAGGGAATCCGCGGATCCTCGGTCGGGACCGGCGGCGTGGGGGGATTCGACGCCAGATTCATGGGGCGCGGAGGCTGCTCCGCCGGAGTTCTGTCCGCCGGAGTCTGCTCCGCCGGAGTTCTATCCGCCGGAGTTCTGTCCGCCGTGCGGCTCCACTGCTGGCCCGCCAGGAGCAGCAGGCTCCCGGCGGCGACGTGAACGGATACCACGCCCTCGGCGACGTCCACCGACTTCAGCCGACCTTCACTGGCCGTCACGGAGAAGGCGGTGCCGCGGACCTCCACCCAATCCGCTCCGGTCTTGACCAGGAAGGACTGTCCCGGTGCGAGCCGCCTGACGTGGAGCCCGATGGTGCCCTCCTCGAGCATCACGATCTCGGTGTTCGACAGGTACTCCCGGCTCCACCGGGCGCCCGGAGCGGGCGTGATCCGGGCCAGGGAATCCGCCTTTTCGGATCCGTCGCCGCTCCCGGCGTGTTGAAAGAGCATCACGCCTCCGAACAGGACCCCCGCGAGGACAGCGGCTGCCGCCACAGGCACCCAGGGGATCCGAAGGAACCAGGGCCGTGGGTGGGATTCCATCTCCCGCGTGCTTCGCTTGCGGTTGGATTCCGCCTCGAGGAGAAAGCGGATCTCGGCCGAACGATCCTCGGTGAGGACCGGATCCGGTCCGGCCAGCAGGGTCTGGTAGGTCTGGATCTCCTTGAGCTCACTGGCGCAGAGGGGGCAAACGTTCAGGTGCTTGCGGAGCGCGTCGGACATGGCAGGCTGTCCGCTGCGAAGCCAATCATTCAGTAATTCGTGCTTCATGGCGCTCCCTCCAGGACCTTGCGACGCAAGGTCGCCCTCGCCTTGCAGACGCGTTTCCACACCGCCGATACGCTCGTGTCCAGGGCCAGGGCGGCCTCCTTGGCGGACAACCCCTCGAGGACGCACAGCACGAAGGCCGCGCGCTGCGTCTCGCTCAACTCCTGCATGGCCGCGTTGGCGCGCACGATTCGGCTCTCCTCGTCGAAGCCGTCTTCCAGATGGGCGATCCCGGGCCTTGGCTCATCGCGCAGGGCTTCCGTGAGCCGTTGCTTGCGTGCGAAGGAGCGGCGATGATGCCGCACGATGTTGGTCGCGATGGAGAAAAGCCAGGTGGTCACGCTGCTTCGGCCGTCGTAGATGGTGTTTCCGCGGACCACCTCGAGGAACGTGGCCTGCATCAGATCGTCGACCTGATCCCGCCCGTTGAGCCGGTAGATGAAGCGGGCGACCCGCTGGTGGAAGCGATCGTATAAAATGGTGATCGCCGAGCGGTCTCCGGTCCCGCAGGCCGCAGCGATCCCCTCGTCGGAGAGGGAATCCTCGGATCCCTTCCGGGGGCGCTGCAGGGCGATGAGCTTCTCTTCCATCTACCACCCGCCCCATCGCCAGGCGAGGCCCAGCCGGATCATGAAACTGAGGTGATCCATGGGGACGGCTCCTTGTTCATTGAAGTTCGCCTTGAGGTTTCGGGCTTCCATGCTCTCATTGTTTGTGTTGCTGCTGCTTTGGCCAGCGTCGCGCAGCGAGAGATTGTAAATGGAATATTGAACCGATAGGTCCAGCAGCAGGACAAGGTGCCGCGAGAGTGCGAGCTGGGCCCGCAGGAACACCGACCCCAGCAGGTCCAGGCGGCGGGTCTCGAGGGGGGCGTCCTCCTCCTCGGCCGGCGCCTGGGTCATGTTAGTGGACGACAGGCCGACCCCCAGCCCCGGCAGCAACTGTACCCTCCGCAGGTCGAGGCGCGTGCCGGCCAGCAGCATCAGGGCCAGCCGATCCCGCCGGACGCCGGACTGCTCCGGCATCATCGCGCCTCCGGCGGAGAGTCCGCTCCACAGCCGGGGGCTGAGCCGCAGATCCGCTTCCACGTCCAGTCCGCCCCCCGCATAATTCTCCGAAAACGCCCCGCCGGTGAAGAGCGCGGCGAGCAGGGGCAGGCCTGACGCGACAACGGGTATTGCAACAGGTTCCGGTTTCGGCGCAGGCACGACCGTTTTAACTTCTTCCTTCGGCTTGATAACAATACTCACCGGTGGCGCCAGTTGACTCTCGATCCAGGTTGATGCAACCGCCAGATCCGGCCCCCGGTGGGAGGACTTTACAGCACCTCGATGAAGGGAGAAATGCCATATGCCATCTGAAAAAAGCACCTCGATCACGACCCCCGCGCACGTCGCCCCGGGGACGGAGGCCAGAAGGCCGCCCTGCAGCGTTTCCTTGAGGACTGAGACGTCCTCGATATTACCCTTCCATTGAATGACCTCGAGACAGCGAGTTTCCCCATGCACATTGGTATTGAAAACGAGAATTGAAAAAAATGTTACAAGGGAGAGGAGGTGCGAACCCATGGCTGTTCCGAATGGTCCCGGATGCGCAGGCGCAGCCGGCTAGTCGACGTTTTCACCGTCAAAGTTGTTGTTCTGATTGTTCTGGTCGTCGTTGTTGTTGTCGCCTTCGTCTTCATTTTCATCTTCGTCCTGGCACCCGACGGAGGCGGGGAGGTTGTGTTCGGCTGCGGAGGCCTCGGTGGGAAGCTCGTCGTCGCCGTCCTGGTTGTTGGCGTTTTCGTCGTCGTTTTCGTCGTTCTCGTCGTCATTTTCGCACACGGATGCGCCCTCTTCGTCCTCGTCATCGACGCACACCGCACCGGTGGCAGGATCGATGCCGTCCTCGCACTCGTATTCCCCGTCATTATCGTTCTGATCATCGATCTTCAGGACGCCGGCCCCCGAAGACTTGAACAGAAACGAATTCGTGGTCGGATCGCCGATGAAGACGATCCTGCCCAGGTTGAACGGAGCGGTGCGGCCCAGCAGGTCGAAGCGGGTGTCGATGGTCCCGACCGAGCGAGGAAACACCAGGCCCACGACGGATTGGGAAGACGTGAACTGGATGGAGTAGCCTTTTCCCGGAGACACATAGAGCGTGAACCGGCCGTCGGCGGCGATGGGCGTGGAACTGACGATCTTCCCTGCGCGCAGGACTTCGACGGTGGTGGGGGCTTCCATGAACGAATAGACCTCGACCTGCCCCTCGATCGTCTGGACTGGCCGCTCGTACATGGCGTCCGAGCAGGCCATCAACCCGAAGGCGACGAGCAATAAAGTGAAGAGGACGATTTTGCTGTGCATGGGGCTCTCCTTCAGGGAAGTGAAATAAAAGTCAACTAGCATTGACGGTTCTCCGGTCGCCTGGACGGTGCCGTGCGGGTTATTGCCCGGCTGATGATATACCTTACCGCCGTCCCTGCTGATTGAGAACGCTTTTTCCTTCGTGAATTAACAAACTGAATGGATTTGCAATTTCCCGTCGTGCGGCAGGTTTTTGGCACGTACTAAAAAATGGGGTATTTGATGGAGCGCGCGGAAGGATTTTCCTGCTTGCAATGAACACTCAATTATATTAATTATTTAGTTCCAACGCTTTCGTGGCTCCTTCTCTAAGCCCCTGCTGCTTGTCCCAGGAAGTCGGTCGCCCAAGCGATGAATTAATTCATTAACGCCGCAGGGATCGGCATTACAGGAGAAAACCATGAGACGAATGACACTTCAACTAATCATCACTTGCCTGGCAGCCATCGGGCTGTTGGCTGCGTGCGACGACTCCTCCGGGGGCGGTACCAACTGTCCGGAGACCTCGACCGTGTGCGACGGCGTCTGCGTGGACACCCTTCATGACCCGGCCAACTGCGGTGAATGCGGCAATCCCTGCGACGACGGCCTGGCGTGCATTGCCGGCGAGTGCACCCTCGGGTGCGGCGGCGGCACCATCGAGTGCAACGGCGCCTGTGTCGATACCAATCTGGATCCGGCCAACTGCGGCGCCTGCGACGACCCCTGCGACGCCGGCCTGGTGTGCCAGGGCGGCCAGTGCGCCCTGCAGTGCTCCGGTGACACCACGGAGTGTGGTGGATCCTGCGTCGACACGCAGACCAACCGTGACTTCTGCGGTGCCTGTGACAACGCCTGCGACCCGGGCCAGGAATGCGTCGGCGGCTTCTGCGTCGGCGACGACACGCCGCCCCTGGTCACGGTCACGACGCCCGACGACGGCGCCGCCATGGTCGCCGGTGACCTGCGCGTCATCGACATCACCTTCACCGAGGTCCTCCATCCCGCCTCCGTGCTGGCCACCTCGGTCACCGTCACCAACTCCAACGGGAGTGTCCCGGGGACCGTCTCCCTGCTTCCCGGCGGCACGACCATCCGCTTCTCGGCCACCGCCAGCATGGGCTACCTCATGGATGTGGATGTGACCGTGTCCGGTGCCCTCGAGGATCTGGCGGGCAACGCCATGGGCGCCGACTACACTTTTTCTTTTTCGACCGTCCCGTCCATGCTCACCATCACTCCGCCGATGTTCTTCGGCATGGTCGACGCCACCCAGGCCTTTGAGGTGTGGGCCCACGGCGACAGTGATTCCGTCATCGTCAGCAACCCCACCTGGACCATCACCCCGTCGGGGATCGCCAGCATCGACTCCGCGGGACTGCTGACCCTTCTCTCCGCCGGTGCTGCTGTGCTGGAAGCCGAATACAACGGCATGACGGTTTCGGCCCGGATTCTCTGCGGAGAGGGCCTCGGTCAGTCGACCCTGCTCCAGGCCTCGTCCTTGATTTGGAACGGTTACATCCTCTACTGGGACTTCGATCCCGACGGCGCCATCGATGACGGCGGGGAAGATCAGTACGACACCATGTGGGAATTGGAGATCGTCGATGATCTGGGCAATAGCATCGGTTTTCCAGATTGCACCATCGACGAGCTGGCCTTTGACGCCCCCTATGAATTCTATACGCCGATCCTGGCCGACGAGGATGAGATCTGGGAAGGCAGCTACGCCTGCAACATCATGGGACCCGGCGGCGAGGGCGAGGTCTGGCAGGAAGTGACGCTGCCCGCTTCCCCGTCCAGCCTCACCCTGGATATGTTCTACAGGTACAGCCTCGGTAACAGCATGGGCCAGGAAGTCGGTTACGAGATCATCCTCGAAGACCTCACCGGAGGCACCGGAGAGACCATCCTCGACGATGACGCCTTCCCGGGAAGCGGTTCGAACGGGTGGACGAACGTCAACGTCGACCTCATGGCCTGGGCGGGACAGACCGTCCGTCTGAAGTTCCATTATGTCGGTGGTGGCGACGAGTCCCCCACGTTTTCCTTCGACAGCGCAAGCATCCAGGACGACCTGGGCACCGAGTATCTGGTCAACGGCGACTGCGAGACCGGCGACAGTACGGGATGGACCTCGACCCTCCTCATGATTCCGCGCGAGATCAACCTGGCGCCCGTGGCCGAAGTGAACGGCGTGCAGGTGACCCGTTCGATCTACACGCCGTATGACCCTGGCACCTGGGTCCGGTACCTCGATTCCTTCACCAACAACGGCGCCACGGACGTGACCTTTGAAGCCGTGTTCTACGGCAACCTGGGAAGCGATGACAGCGGGCACACCTACACCCACGCCGGTGGACGCGCCTGGCTCGAATACGACGAAGACCAGAGCGATCCCCCTCTGGGCGTCATCCCGGGAACCACCGATTATCTCGACATTCCCGATTACAACGATAATTGGGAGGTCCGCTACTCCCTCACCCTGGCCCCCGGAGAGACCAAGAGCCTCCTGGTGTTCCACATGTACGGGACCAGCACGGAGATGGCGGCAGATCCCTACCTGATGACCCTCTCCGAGGACATCATCCAGTCCGTGGACACCGACGGTCCGGCTTCGGCCTATCTCGTCGGTCTGAGTCAGTCGGAATACGACACCATCTCCAACTGGCCCTGATCCCCTCCCCTGAACCATCTTCCCCCGCCCACCAGCACCCAGATCACGACCCCCGCGCACGGCGCCCCGGGGACGGAGGCCAGAAGTCCGCCCTGCAGCGTTTCCTTGAGCACTTAGACGTCCTCGATGTCACCTCTCCATTGTATGACAACCATGCAGCGAGTTTCCCCCTGCGCCCCGGTATTGAAACCGAGAGATGCAAGAAATGTTGCAAGGGAGAGAAAATCGAACCCATGATTGTACCGCTCGGCCCCCGGATGAACCGGGGCCGTCCATCCGGCCTCGTGATCACCCAGGGGTAGGGGCGCGGTCACCGGGATCGTAAAGAACAAACTGTTGAAAACGCGCATTCCCCACTTGTGGGGTAGGAAAATGGTACCATACTGAAAAGGTGGGGAATTTGGCGGCGAGCGTGGAAAGGTTTTCAATTCGCCGGGCAAGAACCCTTCGGCCGGACGTGGATGCCGGCCGTCGAAACATGGCCCATCACGTCAGAAAGAAGGAGAGAAATCATGAAAATTCCAGCCTATTCCAGATTATTGCCATCCTTGTTCCTGTTGTCCCAGCTGATCCCGGTCACCGCGACCGCCGCCGGACCCAAGGAGGTCACCCCGGCATCGAGCGAAGTCCGTCCATTCACAAAGGTCTTCAGCAACTTCTCGGTCCAGCTGGGCCTCGACGCGGCCGGCCCCGTGTATTTCAAGGACACCGCCGACGGCCGGCTCGAGGAGCTCAGTGTATTTCAGTACGGCGGACATCTGAACCTGATGTTCGGCAACACGTTATCGGATCGCCATCGCCTGGGGCTGGGCTTCTTCTTCGCGCCCACGGCGGTCTCCGAGAACCGGAACCTGTCCTACATGGCCCCGTATCTGGTGTACGAGACCGGTAGCGACTGGATCCTCCAGCTCGAAGCGGGCTACAACCTCACCACCGCGTCGAAGGATCTCGAGAAGCAGTACGATGGCGCCTACCTGGGCACGGGGATCTCGTATGTCTTTTTGAAGCCCTCGCCGGATTCGCCGATCTATCTGTCCCTGGGCCTCAAGGGCCGGGCCATCGTCAACCTGGACCAGCCCGAGTACTCGTCGATGTTCGTGGGCCTGCAACTGGAACTGACCTATCAAACGGTGAAACCCTAAAGGAGTCGTGTCATGTATAAAATCTTAAGCTTTCTCAGTGTCCTCTTCTTTTTCACCGCCTGCACGGTCCCGGACGCGGATCTGGCCGAGAAGAGCGCCGTCGCCGACGCCCGGTTCAGCGCCTCCACGGACCAGCTGGCTCAACTGAAGTCCCGGATCTCCGGGTCGATCACCCTGGGGTACACCTCGCCCCAGGCCGTCACCCTGAGCATCTACGACGGTGAGGTCCTGGTGCTCCAGAAGACCTATGACGCCACGGCACTGGAGATTCCGGTTGATGAAACGATCACGCTGGCCGGCGACGGGGAGCGCCAGATCAACCTCGTGGTCGACTACAACGCCCGGCAGGTCAAACAGACCGTGATACTGAACGTCGCCCTGACGGCGCCCCTGGCCGTGTTCGACGCGTGGACCACCGACTTTGATCCGGACGCAGGCGTGCTGGCCACCGGCGGCCTGACTGTCACAGTGGACGCAGCCTACACCATCGAGTCCGTCCGCTACGCCGTGGACAAGGGAGCATGGTTCGATGCGTCGTCCACAGACGGCGTGCACTTCCCCATCGGGATCACCAACCCAGACATCGGCGAGGTCCTCGTGGACGCCGAGGTGGTGGCCCGGCTCAACGGGGAGTTGATCACCGCACGGTTTTCGGATTCCTTCACCGTCGCACCGGAGTTCGACTGCAACAATCCGGCCCAAGCCATGATCCCGGAGAACGACCTGGTCTCCAACATGACCGAGGAGCACCGCGTGATGAAGGGCTACTTTGGGGATCCGCAGGGAGGCCATGTGCTTTCCTTCGTGGTGACGGCCAACGTTCAGGGCGACGGGATCTACCAGTCAGTGGGCGAGGTTCAGAGCTACGGCCCCACCGCAGTGGGCGTGAAGTACTACGTCAGCCCGTTGCGCTGTGAAAACAACCCATGCAACACCGCCTACCGCCTGGACTTCTTCCTCGACGGCATCCTGCAGTGCAGCCGTGACAACTTCGGCGTGATTTACCGCTACTGATCCTTTGGACAACGTCGACGCCCAGCCTCCCACAGGACAGGCCAATTCCCGGTCGCAATCACGCTGAGGGGATGCTACTGTAGATAGCAGCAACCGAACCGGCCGGCCGTAATTGACACTGCCGCATGTGCGGCCGGAGAGGAGGATCGAGATGTACAGAGCATTTTTACTATTGCCGTGGCTCCTGCTGGGCACCCTGGCCTGCACCTTCGACACGGAAGGACTCGGCGGGACGGGCACGAATAATACCAATAATGTCAATAATATTAATAATATTAATAATGTTAATATCAATAACGTCAATAACCTCGACACCTGCGGCAACGGCGCCCTGGACACGGGCGAGGCCTGTGACGGTGCGGACCTGGCCGGCGCGACCTGCGTGAGCCTGGGCTACGAGGGAACCGGGCTCGTCTGCGACGCCGCCTGCCAGTTTGACGCCACCGCCTGTGACCCGCCCCAGACCTGCGGCAACGGGGTCCTGAATCCGGGGGAGCGGTGTGATGGGACGAACCTCGACGGCGCGACCTGCGTTTCCCTCGGGTACTATGGTACAGGGCTGCTCTGCGACGAGCTGTGCCAGTTCGACGAGACCGCGTGCATCGCCAACGGGCGCTGCGGCGACGACGTCCTCAACGGCCCCGAGGAGTGCGACGGCGCCGACCTGGGGGACGCGACCTGCGACACCCTGGGGCTGGGGCTGGGCGACCTGGCCTGCGGCGCCGACTGCCTGCTCGACGTCTCGGCGTGTCATCAGCCCGAGCTCTGCGGCGACGGCCTCGACAACGACGGCGACAACGACATCGACTGCCTCGACGCCGACTGCGCGGCGGACCTGAATTGCACCAACACGATGTGCACGGAGTTCGACACGGGCACCGAGCACCTCCTGCTGGGCACCCTGTCCGAGTTGACCGGCAACAATCCCGTCCGGGCGTTCTCGGTGAGCTACTGGGTCAAGTTCAACGGGACCCAGCCCGACTGGGCCACGCCCATGGGCGCCAGCACCAGCGGCTCCTGGGGGGACGGGTTCGGCTTTTACCACAGTTCCGAGGACCTGATCCGCTTCTGGATCAATTCCTACGTCAACACGCGGGCCACCACCACCACGGTCATCGTCAACAACGTCTGGTACCACGTGGTGGGCACCTTCGACGCGGACGCGACCTCGGGGAACATCAAGATCTATCTAAACGGAGTCCTTGAGGGGCAGGGGGATCTGAAGGCGGCCGTGACGGCCCCCAACGCGCCGGTGACCATCGGGAGTCTGTTCAACTACGACATGGTGGGCTTCATCGACGAGGTGGGCTTCTGGTCCCTGGCCCTCACGGATCGGAACGTCAACGCCATCTACAACGGCGGCAGTCCCGTCAGCCTGCTGACCGACTTCGGCAATTACGACCAGTCGGCCACCCTCACGGCCTACTATCGCATGGGCGACGGGGACACCCTCCCAACCATCGCGGATCACGCCGGGAGCCACCCGGGCACCCTCATCGACGGCGAGGGGGACGAGCTGGTCAACGACTCCCCCTGATTGCCATCAGGCGGTGTGTTCGAGCTCACCGCGCCTTGACATCCACATTCCCCTCGGGGATAGTCACCCTCGGAGGACATAGAGTAAATGGACGATCCCAATCGGCCTGTGCATCGAAGCATGACCCTGCGCACCCTTCTTCTTCGTGCGGCCCTCGCCCTCTGGATCCTGCTGTTTGCCCTGACATGGTTTTTCACGGCGCGGGCCGACGATGACATCCTCTGGCTCGCGCCGGCCTTCTTCCTGCCCCAGTTCGCCCTCGTGGCGGCGCTGGCCGCCTGGCCCAGACGTCGCCCCTGGCCCTGGCTGCCTTTCCTCACGGCCACGATCCTGTCCTCGGTGGTCATCGGCCTGAGCATGCTGTTCATGGTCGGATCGGTCCTCGAATCCCTCCACACGAAGGTCGAGACCATGCCGGCAGGGATGATCGTGGCCCCGCTGCTGACCGTCGCTGCAAGCTTCGGCCTCTTCCTGCCCCTGCGCCGCAGATCCCGTCGGAGGGCGGCGGTGGTCCTGCTCGCGTCGATCTGTGGCGGCGCCCTGCTCACCCTCCTGATCGCCACCTCCGCCAAGCCCATGGCCGACAAGCAGGATGTCTTCCTGGCCGGCCTGTTCTGCCGAATCTCCATCGCCATGGCGTTGACCTTCATTGTATGGACTGTCCCTGGCTGGATCGCCGCCTTCACGCTGATTCGCGACGACGAAGGGGCCGGACCCATTCAGGCGGGGGGCGGCGGGATCAGGGAAGCTTGAAGGACTTGGCCACGGTGATGGCCCACGCCTTTTCGGCGTCGTAGCCCGGGATGGGGTTGCGGCGGCGCTCCGAGACGGAGAAGCGCACGCTCTGGCCGGCGGCGTTCTTCCGGTACACGGTGATCAGGTAGTAATTCTTGGAGTCCTCGTCGACGACCTGGAGCCAACCGCCGTCGGGCAGCGCCTCGACCAGGGTCACGCTCTGGCCCTGGCCCAGCAGGCTCTCCTTCAGGGTCTCCTCCGAGGCGGGGTAGTCGGCGGGCTGCACGGTGAAGCCCGGGCCGTCCCGGAACCCCAGGCTCCAGGTGACATAGCCGGGGAAGGTGCCGTCGTTCTTCTTGATCTCCTTTTTCAGCAGGCGGTGCTCCGGAATCTCGATGATGAACGGGATCCCATCCACGGTCTCCTTGATCACGCTGCGCTTGATGGCCTGCCAGTCGATGACCTTGCTGGGATCATCGTCGTCGAGGTCGTCCACCGGCGCCACCTTGGCGCTCTTGCCTTCTCCGGGGTCTTTCTTTTCGCCCTTGGAATTGCAGGCGACGGTCCCCATGGAAAGGATGGACAGCAAAAGGATGGCGGTCTTCATGGTGATTCTCCGGGCGGGTCCCTCCTTGGGGGGCGCGCGGCCTGCGCGGTCCAGGGGGACGACCTGCGGACGCTACCAGATGCCCCCGTTCCGTTCAATACGAATCGCGCCAGGCAGCGGTGGAGATCTGGTGACCGTCGTAGATGTCATGGATTTATGTGATCCGGGGCACGTTAAACCGGGGTTTGAACGCAAAAAATCCCAAAAAAGCGATGGCAAAAGGGCCAAATTCGGCTATAAAAAAGACAGGCGTGTGCGTTTCCTATTATTATTTACTTTTAGCGCATACGACTCCGGTTCGCCGGTGAATATGTGAATTAACGTCTTGATTAGCTTAGGAGGTCCATCATGGTAACTCCCCAAAAAGAAATCTGGGATGAGGAAATCGACGTCAACGAGCTTGATGCCGAACTCGAAGACTCGGTCGATCTGGCCGTCGACGAAAGCGAGGAGCCCGAGTCCGTCGACCAGGTCCCCGTGGTCCACGAGGCCGAGGTCGAGCGCGCGCTGCGGGACGACTCCGTGGCCTCGATGTACTACCGCGAGATGGGCCGCTACGCCACCCTGACCGCGGATCAGGAGGTCCGCATGGGCCACGGGATCCGCGAGGCCCGCGAGACCGTCTGGAAACATCTGCTGCTGCTGCCGGTGACCCGCCTTTACACCCTTGAGATCCTGCGCAGGGAGAAGCGCGACGCCCCGCTGGCTCTTCAGGCCCTGACTGAGGCCTCCCGGATCCGCTCCCGCGCCCGGGCTCACGCCGAACACCTCGAGAAGCTCGCACGCAAGGCCGGCGAATATCTCACCAAGCGCGACCCCGACGAGGTGTGGCTGCTCTCGGCGGTGCAGGTGCTGCAGCACGCCTGCGACGGCCAGACCCCCGGATCCCGGTCCATGCCCCGCGCCTTCTCCGAGGCCCTCGAGGGGGTCACCTGCGGGCTCGACCAACTGCGGAAGATCAAGCGTTCGTTCGTCGAGGCCAACCTGCGGCTGGTCATCGCCGTGGCGCGCAAGTACAGCAACGGGCCCATGGCGCTGATTGATCTGATCCAGGAGGGCAACATGGGCCTGATGAAGGCCGTGGACCGCTTCGACCCCGATCGCGGGTACCGCTTCTCCACGTATGCCGCGTGGTGGATCCGCCACGCCGTGTCCCGCGCCGCGGCTGACAAGAGCCGCACCGTCCGTCTCCCCGTCCACTTCATCGAAGCCTACCAGCAGCTGCTGAAGATCCGCAAGGACCTGCAGGTCCAGCTGGGCCGCCAACCGAACCTCGACGAGGTCGCCGATGCCATGGGCATCACCCGGCGCAAGGCCGACCGCATCCAGAGCTACCTGCAGGAAGGCTCCCTGAGCCTGGACCGCCCCGTGAACCACGAGGACGCCCGCTCGTTCCTCGACATGCTCGAGGACCCCTGCACCACCGAGGGCATCCCCACGCAGGTCATCCATGAGAAGGAGACCGAGCTCTCCGTCACCGCCCTCTACGACGCGCTGACCCCCATGGAGCGCGAGATCATCGTCCTGCGCTTCGGCCTGGGCGACTCCGACGCCTTCACCCTCAAGGAAATCGGCAAGCGCTTCCGTCTCTCCCGCGAGCGGATCCGCCAGATCCAGGAGCACGCACTGTGCAAGCTCCGCCAATATTTCCTGATCAATGAGATGATGTAATTCACAGGGCGATCGAGTTCTCATTTTTCTGGACAAGAGGATCCACGTCGTATCCGCCTGGAAACTTCGGAGGGCGAAGTGCCAAGTCGAAATCGAAATCGAAATCGAAATCGATTTCCTCGTAAAT